>JAAUXU010164049.1_pt1 | contig 17715 bp, 23 predicted proteins | sample 7278151 | NCBI WGS metagenome assembly JAAUXU01 (sample SAMN14350113, study PRJNA611818) | marine sediment metagenome | isolation source: surface marine sediment (1.8m) | place: French Polynesia: Moorea | collected 2018-08 | reverse complement strand
GCGCAACCTGCTCAACCTGGACGTGATCAGGGCTAGGAATAAGCCTAAGAAGAGTGACCGGCTTGTTGAACAGAAAGCTGCTCCCTTTTTCTTGCCCACGGTGACCTCGGGTCAGTGGTCAGGAGGAGGACGTAAAGGAAACGTGAGTCAAACGTGATTCAGTGATCAGTTTCTCCGCGGCTCTCAAGCTATGCATTTTCTTGTTTGCTTCTTTAAATCCAAATTTTCAACCTTGCCTAATCTATCTATATATATATATAACTTTGTGGGAACCTTGAACATGAGCTAGACAGGCGATTTTGCTCGCATCGGCACGTCATGAAGAAAGAAATAGGTGATGAATCCTGTGCAAGTCTCCGCTTCTTTATCGCTATTAACCTTTAGAGCAAGGAGAAAAGTTGCCACGTATCTCAACCTGACCAAAAAAGCATCTATTTTTTTTAAGCAAAATATCTTAAGAAAGACACATTTTTATGGAAACTGCTAGGGTTGTTTCCTGTAGATGAGATGAAAAGTTTTTAGAAGAGGCACAACATGTCAAAATGGCCCTTTTGCGTGCTGTCTGGGAGGTCCTCAAAGTTGTCCAACTTCTGCCCTGTCTCTCTCGGTATCTCCGGCAGTACTTTCTCGCCTTGACCGCTTGGAGCGCTGTCGTCGACCCCGGGCAGCTGACCTGCCTGCATCGGTCCTTTTACATGTCCAGGTGCTGCAGCTGTGTTTTCGGACTACTGTGTGGCAAGGAACTTTCCGATTTCGTCAGATTGCCCGACGTCTTGGGCTGAAACATGGGCGCCTCGAAGAAGAAAGAAGTCCTGGATTTGCAGAAGGACGACGCCCTCACGGCAGTCGTCATCGCAGACTCCTTCGACTCGAGGTTCAAGCCCCTTACGGAAGACAAGCCACGGGTGGGTGGTACTGCTTCGTTCAATGTTTGAAACTTGAAAGTTATCCTCTTCATTCTCCATACAGTGTTTGCTGCCCTTGGCCACCAAACCGATCCTAGGTTACACGTTGGAGTTTCTGAAGAGCTCGGGCGTCCAAGAAATCTACGTCTACTGCACGTCAAACGCCCAAGAGGTGAGTGGAGAAGAGACCCTAGATGAGGTTCTTGATGCAAACACTCGTGACTGCGTCTGAAAATAGATCAAAAAGTACTTGGACTATTCCGGATGGGCCAACCGATCCGTGTCAACGCTGACCAACGAGGGCTGCCGCTCATTGGGAGACGCTATGAGGGACGTCGACGGCAAGGCTATCATCAGGGGAGACTTCATCCTCGTCGCTGGCGACACAGTTTCAAATGTCGACCTCAGACCCATCGTAGAGGAACACAGGTATGTACATGTACCTGTAGAGGGGGGACCCACAGAAGGAGGCACTGTTGCATCATCACTTTTCCAGAGACCGCGTGAAGAAGGACAAGAATTGTTCCATGACTCTGCTATACAGACGCTCGTTCCCGAGCCATCAGCTCAGAACGTTGGAAGACGATCTGGTAGTTGCTGCCGACGGCTCCACGGGGAGGATCCTGCATTACGAGAGGACCAAGGGTAGCCGCAAGATCAGATTTCCAGTGGTAATACCGAATCTTCAGGATGATGTCAACTCCTTCGATTTCTGATTTCTCGTCTGCAATCCGTTTTCCAGGAGATCTTTGACTCTGAGCCTGAGGTCGATATTTGCTTTGACCTTCTTGATCCCTTCATTGCCGTCTGCTCCCAATCCATCCCTCCACTCTTCTCCGACAAGTTTGACTGCCAGACACTCGACGGATTCGTGCGAGGTGCTTTTTTTGGCTAAAGGTGATCTCATCACCAAAAATGCATCGTCAAGTCTTTTCTTCAGGCGTGCTGGAAGACGACCTGCTGGACAACACTATCTACATGTCTGTCTTGGATGAGGGGTACGCGGCCAGAGTCGCCAGTCTTCACCACTACCTTGCCATCTCGAGGGATGTCATGAATAGGTCTGTTCAGATTTACCTACAACATGCAGTTTCATGCACATCTCATCTGTGCTGAATTGCTAGGTGGTTGTACCCGATTGCGCCAGACATGGGATCCAAAGAGTACAGCTTTCAGAGAAACAACGTCTACATTGGAGCCGATACCAAACTGATGAAGTGCGTAAGAATTACTGGAATGCTTTGTTCAAACGCTCTTTAGCTTGCTACTTCTTAACAACTGTTCTCTCCATGAATCAGGGGCAGCATTCTGGACCGCGATGTGGTACTCGGAAGGGGCTGTCAAGTAGGCGAGGATTCACGTGTGTCTGCTTCCTGCATAGATGCCAATGTCAACTTGGAGTCCAGGGCCGTTGTGACTTGTTCTGTTATCATGGACAGGGTCCGCTTGGGACCTGGAGCCTGCGTCGAAGGTTCAGTGCTGGCGCCAGGAGTTGTCCTAGGTTCAGGGGTGAAAGTCAACCAACGGTGCATCCTGGCCGAGGGCGTTGAGGTTGATGCTGGAGTAGAGATACCTGCAGATACAAGGTATTTAGTATGGTGGAAGAGCGAAAGCTTCCAAGAGTCTTCCTGACCTAACTTTTTTTGCAGGCTTGTAGCCAAGCCTAGAAGTGATGGCTTCTCAGATGATGAGGGCGAAGAGAATGGTGAGCTATACCGACAAGGTTTCATCTCTGAACACTCTTTTGTCTGAATGTGCATCTTTTGGAGCACTTTCTTAGGCCCACGCAAAGCAAACTGACCACTCATTCTTTAACTGTAGTGACTTCGCTCTACGGTTCGAAAGCCTTTCCTTTTGTGCCATCGGATGACGGTGGTGACTCAGACTCCGACGACGGAGTGACTGGTGGGGCTGGAGAGAAACGCGCCTGCATCTGGGGTCAGTCAGTGGTTGATGCCGAGAAAGAGAGTAATGCTGTGGATGATGAGACGTCCTCTGAGGAATCAGACTTTGAGGGGATGGATGAAGTTGCCATCGGAGACATCATGCTGGACGAAGATGCCAAAGTCTCAGGTCCCCATATATACCTTCCCTGCCTGTGAGAATTGTCGTCAGTTCTAACATGATGTTTAACTATGACCTTGCAGTGTTTCACCAAGAAGTGCTGGAGTCGCTGCAGCGGGGTGCAAAGGAAAATCTTGCTCCTGAAAACCTTCAGGTTGAGATCAACTCATCGAGACATGCATACAATGCGACATGGTACATTTGACAGTGCAAAAAGTTGGCCGAGAAATGTGAGCTAACCCCATGTTCTCCGTCAGGTCCAACGTCATTCACAGCGTGACCACCAACGTGCTCTTTATTGCCGCGCAGAAGGGGGAGACACTGAAGGGCCAAAAATTGCTCAAGGAAGTAAAGGCACTGTTGAGTCAGGTAGGATGTTCGTGGATGATCATGCTGTCGTTGACCACGGAGCTCAAGAGTCCCTACCGATTTTCAGTTCTCCCCGCTTCTCCGCACCTACTGCAAGTCTGACACTGCTGAGATCGACTGCCTGTTGGCCGTGGAAGAATTTTCTGCTGACCGCGATGAGTTTGCCGACATCGCCAAGAATGTGATTCATGCGCTCTATGACGACGAAATCGTGCAGGAAAAAAGCATCCTCCAGTGGTTCCACAGTGAGCAAAAGTTTCCCGAAGTGAGGCAGAAGGTGAAGCCGCTCATTGAGTGGCTCGAAGAGGATGATGAATCCAGCGAAGACTAAGTGGTCCGCATCTCGATGACCTCTGTCGTACAGTGCACAGTATCCGCTCCATGAACAAGGAGAAGGTCGTGTCCTGCGGGCATCTAAGATGTGAATGAAAGTCTTTGCAAAATGTACATGCAGACAAAGAGCGGGTCATTGTCAGTCGTTAAGGTAAGCTATAAGGTTTCAAATACCAGCTGCATTGTGGTACAAAAACAGCTTGAACACATGGCAGCGCTCGAAGAATGAGGTCGTTGTTCTTTATTCACACAAGCTTAAGAATTTTTTCCATCGGACTTTCGGTCTAAAGACGTTCCATGGTCAACAACCTCAGGTACCAGGGGCAATGGGAACCAGAGTCGGTTCTCGAGAGTTGTTTTCTATTTCCTCCAGCGTCTCCTTTCGAAGGATCTTGTTCGGTAGCCAACGGAACAGCGACTTCTGATTTTGGGTTTCCTTGATGGTGTCGCAATTACATTCCCGCGACTTCCGCTTCACGTTGCCGGTGTTCAGCTATGTCAACATGGTGTGGCAGTTCATTTCGCTGTTGAGAGAGAAGATTATTTTGAAAATACTGTATTAAACAATTGTATAAACAGCATACTTACGTGGAGTTAAGCTGTATCGGAAGGTCGACGACTTTCGACAGCTGATAGAGTACGTCTTTAAGATCCAAGTCCTTCCTTCGTAGATAGGTGTTGTCAACCAGCACCGGTTTGCCTTCATTGACGTCATTTTCCATTCTCCCTTCGCCCTCGACCAAGCGAGCAGACGCTATCCATTCTTGGCCACCGATCCGCTGCAGGATGCCGCAATCATCTTGATCGTACTCCAAAGCATGCCTTCCTAAACGGACAACTCTGCTGCCTGAGGCCAAACCCCTGATTTCATTTGCTTGGATCAAGATGCTTGACTTCGGGCGGCCCAACCATTGGCTCTCTCGCAAGGCCATTCGGAGCATCAAACGGAAACTGAGGGCGTGGTCCCATCCATAAGCTTGGCTTGGCATGATCCCCCGGTCATCGTCGCTCCGGTCGTCACGCCAGTCGTCATCGCTCTGGTCGTCGCTCCGGCCGTTGTCACTCCGGCTCATCGATGTGTATATCGATGCTCCGGCATCCGCATCGTTGCTCTGGCCGTCCCGGCTCTTTTTATTTTGTTTTTTACCTGATTCTTGCAGGAACATCGCCCTTCAGCCACAAATTGAGGTTTTGAGATTATTTGAGGCCTTAGTGACCTCGGAGGTCACTGAAATTTACTAAGGCCGTAGTCCTCAATGCCCTCTTTCCCCCCAAAGCAGAAGTTGTTCGTGTGGGTGTCGTACTTCTGAAGATATCTGGGGTCAAGTCTGCGGGAAGAAGGACGGACGGACAGACGGACAATCTTTATCTTATTATATAGATAGCATAAACTGCATACTTACGTCGCATCGTAGTATACTGGCACCTCGATGACTTGATAGCCGGTAGAGGATGTCGTTGATGTTGACCTGTCTCTCCTTCAGGCAGGTATTGTCGATGTAGCACACGTCGTCGCTGAATCCCTTCCAATTTGTCAGAGTGATTCTCATTTTGCGGTCAGTTTTTACGAGCTCGGCGATGTAATCTTCTCCTCCGATACGAAGTAGAACTCCTGTGTGGAGATATGAGGCCGTCGTCCTCCCAAACGCCGTCATGGTCCTCTTGAAAACGACCTTGCTCCCCGAAGCGGACAGCTTGATGTCGTTCAGGTCTTCGAAATCATTTGTGATCCATCCGCCCACCCAGTCGCCCTCGCGGACGTTGACGCGGGGCCTCAACCTCACATGGCTGTGGTGGTCGTGTCCATACTCGTTCGCCTATTCTTCAGAGAAGATTCCATGCGTCATTTTGTCTCCTCGAATTCCAACCTCAACCTAAAAACAACGTTACTAAGTAAGACAAACAAAGCTTAGCATCGTTTTAAAGCTAAACATTTGGCCGCTGGGCTCGAGATCGAGGGTCTGGGCACCAGAATCTGGAACCAAATGTTCGTGAAGAGCTGAGTAACTGCAAGCGAGAGGGTTTAAAGCATTGCTTCCAGTGAAATTCTTTGAAATGGAGCATATTCTACACATTTACACGCACTGAAGACACGTTTGACACGGAGACGGACGATCTGAAGTCTAATGGCTCCAGTGCGCAGTCATGGCAGCAACTCTCTGACCTTCATTCTCTCCGACGACACGTTGGCAGCACAGTTCAATCACGTCGCGAGGTCCAGAAGTGTCCGGAAGGGTCCAAGCGGAGCACTTGCACTAAGCACTCTTAGGCACGTTCAAGTTGCACGTGACTGGTTGGTGTCGGCGTCTCCTAAGTCGGGATGGTGACGAGTTGGGCTCGACTCGTAAAAGTACTCGGACAATCCTCAGAGTGGCCTTGACACCGCCACCATGAAGGAGAAGCGGGTCGTCCATTGTGGCCGCCTCCTCTCCACACTAAGGTCGGAGTTGGGTCATCTTCCCTGATGAGATTCCCTGATTTTCGACGTACAACTGTCATTGCCAAGGGCCATGAGGACATCCCCTCTGTCGCCAGGACCAAGAATCCGGCCCACGTCATCAGCGTGGGTGACATCCTGTCATATTCTTCGATCAGGGAGTGAAGGCAAATGCCAACATGTACTTAGATGTCCTGAGGAAGACAGTGGTCCCATGGATGAGGATGGTGGCCGCTGGGAACCCATACACATTCCAGCAGGGCTCGGCACTCTCCCGCAAAGCGAAGGACTTCCTTAAGTCAGACGTCCCAAGCTTCTGGTCCCTGGATACTAGGCTCAACTTGCCAGATCTCAACTACCTGTAGGGCAAGTTGGAGGGGGAAGTGTGCTGGATCATCGACGACAGTTTCAGCAGCCGGAAGCTCTCCGTCAAGAGAGAGAGAGATGGCCGAGCTGAAGTAGCCAGTGGATATCACTGAGAGTCGGGCCGTCTGTCATGGCGCACGAGAATTGCGTCGACTCCCTCCTGACGACATTCTTCGAAGGAGGGAACGAATCGGTCAAGGCCAACGACTTCCTTGAGAAGACTCACTTGGGCCTTCCGATGAGCGATCACGACAAGAGACCTTCTCAGACGGCTGGAAGACATGACCATCTTCTGAGAAGAGGCTGCTCACCCTCAGTGATGTCCACTCGGTACTTCACACGGAACGAGAGCTCGTGGTCGTTTCCTCGGTGCTTGGCGTGATCTTCCGCCAAGAGTCTCAACCTGTGACATCGTGGCGACTTCCTCGTCACCGGACACATCAAGTGGACAACCAAAACAAGGGATTATTGAGAGCATGGCAAATCTCCACCTCCCAACACTCCTCCTTCCAAAAGGCAGCCTCAAGAAAGAAGTCTTGACAGAGGTCCTAGAAGGCTCTCGACAGCTAACGCTACTACCCATTGGTAGGCTCGGACTTCTTGGAGATCGAGCCCAATACACTTCTTGGAAATCTCAAAATCCCACGAGACGTTGTACAGTCTGACACACATGATGAATAAAACCTTTGGAGAGACATACAAATATTCCCTGATTCTACGGAAGAAGCATCGTATTGTGCTCACGTTGTCACCAATATCAAATGTCCACATCATAAATTACCTCTCTACGTGTAAAAGGTCAGGTCCGTATGTACGTGTGTCTGCCTGTCTGTCCGAGGCTGAGTTTCGTCATCTTGGTGGCTGATTTTCATCAGTCCTCCCAACGCATATCATGTCTGATAGAGGACACAGAGAGACAGATTCTACCCGACAAAGTGGGTAGCTCGAAAGCGCTAGGACACTCTAAATTAAACATAGTACAAAATAAACTGTCCTGGAAGGTTAGGTCAGTCAGACCTCGGATGAATTCCTTCTCAACTTCAGCCTCTGCCGTTCTGCATAGACGCTTTATCGAATGGTTTAACCCAGCTTCGTGACGTAGGCGTTGAAGGATTACTTTTTTTTTTTTTAAAAAAAAAAAAGGAATAATTTTAGCTTCAACGACGGCCTTTAAAGGCTATTGAAATGTGTTTCACAACTCGAACAGATGATCCCTGCACAACCTCAGTCAGCTTACCTACTTTCGGAAAGTATCATGTGAACACACCAGACTTCAAACATGTGTGACTGACGGGGTGCGCATTGGAGCAGGGGATGAGGGGAAAGTTAAATGAGTCAATGACTGGGGATCCGCCCTGATCCTCACTGCTCATCACTTTCCGTGAGCCACAACTGTCTGTCTGTCTGTCTGTCCGATCATTGGCATGCATGCACTACTTTTTTTTGCTCCTCCAGAGCTTTGAGGCGCGTGCGTGCTCTGAGGGGCCATGATAAATTATACGTTCTGCCTTGATCAGTTATTCTCTGCTCACTCTCGCTTGTTGAGCGTGCAGGAGGAGCAGAAGCACCTTGTGGAGCGAGACCCAGAGCGAGAGAACAGGGGGGAAGGAGAAAAGAGAGAGTTCGGTGCGCGTGGCCAGGGAGGGGGAGAGAGAGAGAGAGTTTGGGTCCGTGGAGTGCTTAAGGAGTGAGTGAGGGACGCAGTGAGGGACGCAGTGAGCGAAGCAGTCGAGACGAGGAGTCTCGAGCGGACGGATGCAGGGACGGGCAGACAGACGCCCACACGGACGTGGACGAGCTCGCCGTGGACGAGAACGAGAGACACACCAAGGACGTGACATTAGTGACGTCAGACTACAGTGCTTTTGCTAGGAGGAGGAGAGGAAGAAGAACAGAGGCTGTCTCTGTTGTGGGCGGCGGGCTCAACGACGACGACGCTTGCGAAATGTGATCGACAGGCCCAGGGCCGTTTCTAGTCAGTGCGCTCTCCATTGCCAGGCCTCCAGAGGCCGCTAAACGCGACAGGGAGGGGGAACGCATCTGGCGGACCCTCCTACAGGGTGGCGCAGACAGCGCAAGACATCATGAAGTGAGGAGGCGCATCTGGTGTACGATCCTACAGGGTGGAGACGCAGACAGCACGAGACATCCGGTAGAGGGTGGCCGCTGGCCAAGCCCTGCCAGACAGCCTGCGGGGCCAAGACAGAGACAGGGAGAAAAGATAAACAGTAAACATTTGACTGCAGCATTCGTCAACTCCAGCTCGAACGACGGAGTCATGCTGAACAAGGCCGGCTTCGCCGTGCTCTCAGATCCTGTCGAGATGGACTACGTCCCAGGAAATGGACCCGGGGGACGCCCGGTCGTGCGGGGAGGTGTCAATCCCGAGAGAAAGATCTCGCCGCCGGCACCATCGCCGCCGCAGTCATCGCCTTTCATCAGCCCGCCGCCGGATTACAGTCGACCGCCAAACGGCCTATACCCGTCTCTGAGCCACGGTGGTGGCCTCGGCGGCGGCGGCGGCTTCACGCACACGTTCCTACGCGGCATCCTTACCTCCATTGACAGCAAAGACCCGATAGTTGCCAACGCTTGGCTGGAGACGCTCCTCGATGCCATCGACCTGTTACCGCCGGACGTCATTCAGCGAGAGGTCCTGGGCATTGCCGTGGCCAAGGGTCAGCTGGCGCAGCCAATGTCGGCCCGCAAAGCCTCATGTCGCCTCCTTGGCAAGATTGCCACCCGTCTGGACCCTTTGGCCGTGCGCCAGGAGGTGCTTCCCACCACCCTGGCGCTCTGTCAGGACGCCGACGCCGAAGTGCGTTCCTGCGCCTGCAGGCACTTGGCCTCCGCGGCTCGGGGAGCCGGCGCCGACGCCGCCAACAGTCTCGTATTACCGCAGCTTGTGGAATTGGCCAACGACGATTCCGCGCGTGTACGCTTGGCGGCCATAGAGACAGTGGTGCATCTTCTCGGCGGAGATGGTGGCTTGGACGACGAGGCGAGAGTCCACGTAATAGCACCGTTGGTCATCAAGGCCTGCGAGCGAGCAGTAAAGTTACAAGATGAATCTCTGCCTGGAATAGCGCTTCACCTCGGTCGAATTTGTCATGGACTGGCGCAGAATCTCAGCACCGAGCAAAAGAGGAGCTTGATTGAGTACTTCTGCCAGCTGTCAGTCCTTGGCATGGACCAGCAGAAGCGGGCGGACGGAGCACCCAAACCAATGCCCGACCTCGTTCCACCAGGAGAAGATAAGACCGAAGTCCAACTTGTCTGTAGGCGTGAATGCGCGGCCAACCTGCCCTCCATTTGCGCCTTTGTGGGTGCAAGTCACTTCGCAGAGCTCTTGCAACCGACGATGGCGGCACTGGCTGCCGATCCTCACGTCCAGGTGCGCCGAGCGTTGGCTGGTGGACTCCACGAGGTGGCACGACTGTCCGGAAGTGCATTTGCAAATGCCAAGGAGCAGGTTCGAGTCTTGTTCGCGGACCCTCGCGTGGAGGTACTGGAGCCTATGGTGGCCAATCTGGTGCATGTAGTCGATGCATTAGCTCGCTGTGGCGTGCTCCAGTTCGGTCAGCAGCTACCGCAGTGCAGTGTCTACGGTGCCGAACTGGCAGTGGCGCTCTTGGCGTGTGAGCGCATAGTGGGAGCCACCCTCAACTGGCGCCTGCACGCGGACTGTCTGGAGAAGTTCTCGTGTTTGGCCAATTGTATGAACCCAGACGACATCCAGAGGCAGTTCGTACCCATGCTGATGGAGCGCATGCTGCGAGCACGACCGCTACCGTGTCGTGGTGCAGCAGCAAGAACGCTTCTGGTCATCTTGCGGTTCAGTGTACGTGCTGCCGATCGGGCACGCATCCTGCGCCGCCTCCGCCAAGAAGTGGCATGCGCACGCTCCTGTCATGCGAGAATGCTCTTCTTGAGGATGGCAGATATGTCTGCCGCCCTCTTCTCCAAGTCTTACTTCAAGCGCCACTTCTTCGACGACTGTCTTCGACTGGCTTCGGACACGGTGCCCAACGTGCGGCTGAAAGTATGCGAGCAGCTGCCCAAGATGAAGGCACTCCTCTTCCTACCTTCGGACCGCCGCCTTCTGTCTCGACTGGAAGACTCGGTCAAGCGCTTGCTCAATTCAGAAAGTGACGTAGATGTACGTACCGCACTCGTCAAAGCCATTGAGGAACTCGACCGTACCGAGACTGGTGTGGATGGCGTCCCCAGCATGGATGCTGATGAGGACCGAGAGGATGAGCGGAAGCATCGTGAGGAGAGGCTTATCTACAGTATGGAAGACCAACTAGGGAGAATGCGGACTACCCCGAGGCTGTCGTCGCTCACTACGGTGTCTCCCAACAGGAGGCGCAGCGAAAGTTTGCCACCACCTGCACTCTCTCCCAGAGAAGATCTCTCTGCGACGCCACTAACGCCGCTATTCTACCCGAAACCGCGGCGCAGTTCGCCACCTCCTGCTATCAGAGCGTACTCATCAGAGCTCGACTTCTCTTCCATCAGCTGGAACACGACACTGCAGAAGCCTTCCTCGTCTTTTAGCCGTCCGCCCCCTCCTCCGCCTCAGCCATACTCCTCAAGCTTGGAGAATCTGGACCCTTCAGCCAAAGAGTTCTTAGTGGATGCTGGAGTGACTCTTGACACAGCGGTTCTCACCACAGCCGCAAGCTTGCCCAACCTCTCCAGCATAAGTCGACAGGACGACCCCCAGCAATTGAATAGCAGCAATCAGACGTTTGGTAATGGTCAGAAGGCACAGAGTGACTTCTCCAAATTCCTCATATCCGAAGAGGAGATGAGGCGCTATGAGGCCGAATATGCAAAAGCCTCATCCGAGATTGCAAGACAGGTGAAGAGGGAACGAAAGCCTGAGTCGCGTCTGAGACCGCCCTCCTCAGGCACGCGCACTGCTTCTCTCCTCGGCAAAACCGGTGACGACCTGAAGCCTTCGGCTGCTGTCTCGGCCATTCCCTCCAAGTTGAGCAGCGGCACCGATCGCCTGCACGACTCCATCGAGCGCTTGGCCGAAAAATGGGAGGCAAAGAGAAAGAACTTGGCCGAGATGAAGCAGCAGACGTCGTCTAACTCCAACCTGCGAGCAGCTCTCATGGAGCAGAAGCTGCAGACAATCAAGCAGCAAAAGAGCTTGGTGCAACCGGTGAGGTCTTCTCTAGTGAAGACAATCTCAACTTCGTCAACTGCTAAGAGACTTAGTTTGTCGGACCACGTGAGCTTTGTGGGGCGCCAGGCAGTGCAGAGACTCATGTACCAGTCGAAGCGGAAAAGCCTCAACATGTCCTCCGAGGACGAGGACACCGGCAACAACCATCAGGGCAAGACACGAGACGATCCTAATTTCCATTCTGATGAAGAAGAAGATAACCAAAGACCTCTTGCGCCGCCCCCAGCGCCAAAAAATGACTCACCTCAGCAACACCAACATCAACAACACCAGCAGCAGCTGCAGCAGCAGAAGCCTCAACAAACGGCGATTCCTCAACCTCCACGTAGTCAGCAGCAAGTGAATCAGTTTAAGCTCGTAAAGTCCATCTCACTTGTGCAAGACCAGAGCCGGGGACATCCTGTTAATCGACCCCAGATGTCTTCATCTCCCGCTCAAAGGCCATCTTCGATCACGAGAGGATTCTCTCCCTTGATTGATTACGGAGCATCCTCGATGCAGCGCAAGCAGCAGCAGCCTCCACCATATCAGAGGCCGCCGAACTACAGTCAAAGTGTCAAGAGCCTCATGGAGATGCAAGAGCAATCTTCGCCTGGTCGGCGAAGTGTCTCAGTACCTCGTCCCGCGGTGCCGCCACCCCCGCCCGCGCCGACGGCGCAGCCGTTGTGCACCGATGACAAGGGAAACAGTGATGGTGCACAATTGGATTACGCAACCGGTAGGAGTAGCGGCATCCAGCAACATCTTCCAAGGTACACGCGGCTGCCTCCACCCCGCTACAGGCCAACGGTAGCATTGCGACGACCTCTGTCTCACCAGCAAGACTCCGGCGACTTACGTGGCGGTGGCCAGCGGCGATTCAGTAACAGCGACGGCAATAACGGTCAAGACTTTGGCTCTTCCAACAGCGATTTGAGCGGTCAATGCCGGTTCAAGTCGCTCTCGGCCGAGAGTGGCCTCAACTCAAACTTCATCAGTAGTAACCTAAACGAGGGCGGCAACAGCGGCAACAGCGGCAACAGCGGCGGCGGCGGCGGCGGCGGCGGCGGTGGTGGTGGCGGCGCAGGCGGCAGCAGTAGCAGCCGCAGTTCCAGTCCACACTCTGACCCGTCGGCGCAACTCTCACCAGACTCTCTCGAGGGAATGAGCGTCAACAGCACTGTGATCAACGGCAAGCTTCAGCCGCCAGCAACTGTTAAGAAGAGCGTCTCAGAGGTTCTTCCCACGTACGCCAACCAAGGCATCGTCACCAGGAAGTCCAGCGGTGTCCGTATCTGGCAGGGTCAGCAACACCAAGTGAGTATCATCATTTTTCATTCCTGGTGCTCAGTTGTAGGAAGTCAGTACTGGTTCATTGAACACCAGTAGCTAACAACTTACCTATGGCACTTTCAGGTCGGCAGACAATTACCAATACCAGTTCGAGGAGCATCTGTGCAGTCGCACCTGGTCGTCAGCCCCAGGAGAGAGAAAAGCAGAAGCCCGAGCCCCAGAACCTCTCCTCGTGACCACCACCATCAGACTCCCATTCGAGGTATCTCAAGTCCCATCAATGCGAGGCTGAGGAGGCCGACGCAGCAACAGAGTCAGCCTCAGCAAGGTAACCGGAGGCCGCTATACCAGCAGAGAAGCGCCCAAAACTCTCCAGCTGCGAGCAGATCGCCGTCGCCGCACCAAGTGAGGAGGAAGTCCAACTCTCATCTTCCGACTGGCTCCAATCCAAACGGCTTTCAAGGGCACTTGAGCAGTCCTTCTTCACCTTCGCACTTGCCCCAACGATACCAAAGTGGCACCGGCTTGAAGTATCACCAGTATCAACCGCCAAGTCCACGACGAGGCGGTCCGCACCAGCCTCCACTGCGAGGAGGAAGCAGCAGATTGTTGTACTCGTCTCACCAGCAGCTGCCGGTGCCCATCAGTAGAGCTCAGGAAGTAACGTCGGTGCCAAGTGCTGGCAGACCTAGGTCGTATCTGCCCAGTCCGGGCTTCAGCTCGGCGGCGGCCGCCAGGAGGAACAACAGCGGGCAGCAAAGCTTTGTTCAGAGAAGTATGTAGAGAGACAGACAGAGGGACACAGAGAGATTATTATAACAATATATATTGTTTATCGGCGTGCACTTGTGATAGGAGACGTGTGCACGTTTAGTACAATATTTTCTGCTTGCCTTCGTTAAACAAAGAAACTAATATTTGTGTGCAGTACTATTTATTATACAGCTATGCTTTATAACTTGACGTTGCGTCTATGCCATGTCTATCACGCGTTTGAGTGAATTCACTCAGGAGAGGTATGTCAGGCATGTACTGGGATAGATCAGAGCTTTCCTAGTGTGCCAGTCATTATCATCAATTCAAAATATACATATGTTACGAATTGACTAAGACTTTTGTGTGTGACGCGTCAGCTATCAGTATCTGCGGTCGCTATATGATGCATCGGACACGTAGGCATACCGGACACGTGCGCATTGGATTAGTCATAGGAGCTATACATGCTGACATCACTTCTGACTACATTGCACAGCATGAAGGAGCGTTGTCGTCATCCAGCAGACCCGTCCGCGCCCACGTAGTAGGGGTGCGCCGATGAGCCGATGCGTCGCTTCCACAGGAGGAAGCCCACGAAGACTCCGACGCTGAGACCCAAGATGGCCATGGAGAAGCCGAGTCCGGCCATTGCACCGGCCGTGTAGAAAGTGGCGTTGCGCCGGCGCAACGAAGAAACTCGCTTGCTGCGCACCGCCTCGGAGGACACGTGGAGCGAGTGGCGCAGGATGTGTGCCACCTGTGGACCGACGTAAATGCATGGACGTCTCTTCATTGAACAAAGTGGGACAACTTTACCATGATCTCGTCCTCCTTGATTTTCAGTCTCATAGCTACTTCCTTCCGACTGATGACCCTTGCCAGCTCTCTGTAAAGTTAGTTTTTTCTTGTTTCATGTCATTGCATCATAGTCTTTGGTACAACTGGCGGGCCATACCGGTAGGCTGCTGACATAGGTACCATGTGCCAAGAGTTGTTCTTGATCCATACAACCCTTGCTTCCTGGGTGCTGAAGGTGAGGAAGGGGTTGTCCAGCAGGACGAACCACACGTCCATGTTGGTCTTGTCTTTGGAGTGAGACAACTGCAATAGGGAACAAAGCGTCTACAAAGCGTCCATCCTAACCAAACTACCGAAATTAACCTGAATGTCCGCTATTCTGAGGGGAGAGATTTGGCACATGGAAGAAATTTCTTTCCTCAGAGATTCATGAGCCTGACGAAGAGAGACCTCGGACAAGTTTATGAGATTCACTGGAGGAGAATAGTCATGATAAGCAGCACAAGCTTGTCCGAGAAGATTCAGCGAGCGTTACCGTCCACGGTGAACCTGAGGTGGAGCCTCTTGTGGTCCTGGAGACACGAGGAGATGTCGAAAGCGTTTTCGTCCCAAGCGAAGGAGGAGGTATCGAAGTTGAAGAAGTTGCTCATGCTCACCCTTGAGAATTGGGAAGAGGACCTCTTCTAAAAGAACAATAAAAGGTTCTTGGGTGGATGATAACAGCAAGTGGAGCTGTCGCTGGCTATAATCAGATATGCTTGCATTTGGGGCAGTGTACGTGTCTATTCCCATCGGCACCGCCTGCTTCTCGGAGAAGAATATCTCGGTGGTCTGGTACATGGGGGTCATGGACTTCTCTGCTATCCACACGTCGCATAAGACCCCGCGGACGTAGCGCTGCAACAGAGAGAAGACGTCCGTTTGTTGTCAATCGTGTCCAGAATGACCCACCTTTCCCGAGTAGACAAACTGGACCTCCCTGGCCGCGAAGTCCAGCAGCTCCCCGACGTGCTTCATGCGCACAGAGGATACCGACAATGGGTGAACGCTGCAGTTGCCAGAACTAAGGAAAGAAATGAGTGAAGGTAAAAATGTCATCTTCAGTGCCCTGAGGAACTAATGTCAATAAAACTGTTCACTGTGACAGGTGTCCCGTTTCGGCATCACGTTCCACTCCTGCGTTTCAAGTTTCAGCTCCCTGTCTTAAAAAATCAGGAGGATGAGAAAGTGCTCCACATCCCCATGTCTCTCGTCCTTACATTAACTAACTTCAACTTGCTTGGTACCAAATCAAAGCTGAGAATGCTCTCTCTCTAATGGCATTGGGCAAATTAAGATTGAATAATAATTTCCGTATATAAAACAGTTGATCAGCATCACAAGTCTTGCATTAAGATACCTTACGTAGAATTAGTAACTGTTCTCTAATAGAAAGTCACAGTTCAATTCAGATTAGATAAAATGTATATCAATTTCAAAAATGACGCAGAACCTTTACGTAACCTACAGAGACATCTAACATGTGAGGGTAAATCGACCAGGGTCCAAACGAAAACGCCATGGAAAACAATCTGGTGCTGGACCCCAACGACGTAATTGTACTCCTACGTGGTGATGCATCAAATCCTCAACTGGGATGCCCCATTTCTGGAGCGCTTTTTTTGCCACCTCCTCTGGCACGCAAATCTTCTTCCGGACCTTCAGTGAAAGGAATTTGGGTGCTGTCCATGTCCCTGATCTTCTCCTTCTCCATGTGAATATGAAAGTGAACTAACTCATAACAGAAAGGAGCCTACAAGGCCACATTAGTGCATCAAAGGTGGTCTGCCAAGACTGATCAAGACTCAGAATTTGGACCTTCAATACGTGTAGCTAAAACTTTTTAAATTATCAAGAAAGTTGGATCAGAACTTTGATCCCAAAAATACGTAGGTGGAACTGATCTTTGGAACTTTTAAGATACATTGAACCTACTTTCTGTTGATGACGAACTGCAGCCCCGCGTTGAAGTCGAGCACGACGTCGACTGGGTCCTGGCCGACGCCGGCGACGCTGGGCACCCGCGTGGAAGAGACGACCAATTTGTGGTCGAGGTCCCACAGCTGATGCTCGATGGAGTTGTGGGCACCGTCGTTGTCTTCGACAGTCTCCACGGCGACGGCGAATCTGTCCGGCAGCTTGGGCGTGGGCCTCCAGGCATAGGGCATCGGCTTGACGCAGAATACGCCGTGCGCCATCATGGCCAACGACGTGGACTGGTCTTCCCCCATGAAGGACACGAAGGAGTACTCCAACGTCTCTGCAATCGAATCAGTGACCTCTCCTGCACTCTCAAGTGTTCATGGCTGTCACCCTTTACCATTGTTGGCTCCCAGCAACTTGATGGAAAAGGGTTGGAGGCCTCGCCAAGACTTGGCAAAAAGTGCATCCACCTCGAACCCTTGGACTTGAGCTCTCCATCTTTGGAAAGTCATTTCCTCGCCGACCTGTGCACGTCATCATTATCATCATTATCGCGACTATTAACAGCAACACGCAAAATTGCCTCACCCTGAAGGAGGTGAAATTTCGATCAGACGAGCCGACTGCATAGAAGATGTCAGCCACTGGCACGAAGGCCTTGTTGCTGCAGCCCATCGGGAGGTTCGTGGACTCTTCGCAGCTGATTCCTGTCATGAAAGAGGTGCAAGGAGTGAGGGAGTAGGGGGAAAAGAAGGGGTCACCTCTGATTCTGCGGCCATAGCCGGTAAACCTGTTGTACTCGCACAAGACCTCTTCCTCATCGACCCTCAGGGTGGCAACCTCGTTGTCGACGATCTCGCTGAAGGAGAAGCTGTAGTTCTGATTCAAGTCACTCACAGCCACCACAGCGTGGAATCTCTGTACGTAGGGAAAGCAAAGCATGTGGAATCCAGGCAAAGTTTTGTTATAATTGACTGATATCGCTAATTGTTTAGAATTCCTGCCCAAAGAGACGGTTGGGGAGTCAATACAGCCCCCTAAGACACTAGTCAACTTGGGGGAAAGTCAGTGCTACTAGAACAGCACGACAGTTTCAAGATCACCAACCTTAACCAGCCAAGTCTAGCAAAGGTCCAACGTTGTCCTTCAGTCCATCGGACTGTACATTTTGCCACCACTGTGCAGTCCTTGGCGTAAAGATTAGCCGCGGGCATGACTACACCTACATATGCGCTACACTGGGACATTTTGAG
>JAAUXU010074396.1_pt1 | contig 17716 bp, 20 predicted proteins | sample 7278151 | NCBI WGS metagenome assembly JAAUXU01 (sample SAMN14350113, study PRJNA611818) | marine sediment metagenome | isolation source: surface marine sediment (1.8m) | place: French Polynesia: Moorea | collected 2018-08 | reverse complement strand
GGTTTAAGACAATATCCTTCAATTGAATGGTTTGAATGACTTGATTTCAGCAACACCAATGAGTGCCAAGAGCAAGCAAAAATGCCCACTTGTGCAGCTGTGGGCTGCTACAGTGCCAGTCAAAACACGAAGCCAGTGGGTTAATGTCAGTAAGAATAAATCCCATTCAGTTAATATTCTGCATGACCTTGACGATGAGACAGACAAAATGTCAAGTTATGCATTCTCTTTTCCTACTGTGATTGTATAGGTTTTGTTTCACTGTGTCAACAGTTGGCCACCTACTTGTCAGCTGTCGAGTTTTGTTTACTTCTTTGCACTTTGCTTACTACTTTGCGTAGATTTTAGTTTCCTTACGGAAAATTCACCTGGGTAGCCTCTAACAGCCTCAAAAATGGCCTCAGAGTTGAAGATCTTGGGTGTTGAGGCCACACTTTTTTGTGTCTTGGGATGAAACTCAGTCATTTCTCAATGGAAATTGGCTTGCTATACCATTTGGAAAGCCCTGAATCGCTTTACTTCTTAGGTTACTTTATAAAGTGCTCCAAAATTCTTGATCAGGTCATATAGAAGTCCAGCCTCAACACCTGGTAAAACAATCTGTTGATCCAAGTGCCCCCAGAGGCCTGAGACAAAAAAACTATTTAGTAAATCTCTATATATAAAGCTGTTCGGGTATGTATGTATGTTTGTGCCCCTCTGGCGCTCTCAGTTCTTCACATATCTGGCTCATTGTTGGCATGTGAGACCTTTGGGTCAGCAAGAAGGACATAGGCTATGCAAAGTTGCATTACGAGGCTGGTTTGAGGCCAAAATTGAGGTCAAATGTTGCGTTTACGACATAGGTCATAGATAGCTATGCCAATAGGTACAGCTAAGCCTGGGATCCAAGATTGTAATGCCAGTTGCCCGGATGGGTTGAAAGCCTCTCCAAAAGGAACACAGTGGACTCAGTGAAAAGGTGGACTCGGATTTGAACGCGGACTCGGATCCTCGCTTTGCCTTGGAAGTCTCGGCAGTAAGACTTGAAGTGCTTAATCAGCCTCGTGAGGATGAAAATATAACTGCCCAACTTTGTAACTACGTCCAGTCAAGTGAGTGGCAGGAAGGAAGGAACTGCACAGTACCCTACCTTTTTCATAAAAAACTTTGTTTTCATATGCCTAAACGTTTAAGGACAGTTAAAAACATTTTGGCGATGTTGTCCTTGGAAAAGTAAGTTTCAACTTTCACATCAAGTTTTTACTCGACAAAGTGTAGTAAAAACTTGTTTTTGAAACAAGTTTTGTGATTTAGAACTTTTTTTTAAAAAAAAACCGCAAGATTTTACTTCACTTCGCAAGTTTTACTGCATGTCCACCAAAAGCCTCTTTTTCATTCATTTTTAGTGAAACAGCCTATTGCACTTATTAAGAGAATACATAAATGCTCTTAATAGGATTGTACGCTAAAAAACCCTTCGCCACATTATCAATGCGACGGAACTTAATGACATTTTGAGCGCTGGAAGAAGAAATCAACGACTTCACGAACCGAACTAATTACCGCGTACCGACGCCATTACGTAGCCGTAAGTACCGGACCTTTGATATACCGCACCCATTACCCTCTGACCAATGAATGAGTTTGTGACATGTGACTGTGACTTTGCCAGACAAACTGTCGCGCCTCCCAACCAGCATGCAGAAGAAAACCATCAAATGGTGCAGCCCGACCGCCAACTTGCAGTGGATGCCGCTTATATTCAATGAACGGACATTTCCATTCGGCACAGACGTCTCATGCAAGTTTAAACAGAAATGTAAATTTTGTGGCACGAAAGGAAATCTCTCCCCCCTGCGGGTCTGGCCTGGCGTTTCACTCACTCTAGACAGCGTCAAGGTGGGTTGGCTTAGGGTAGCTCGGCATGAGTTGGGATCGGCCCGAGTCGGTGACGCACGGTTCGGCACTTTACACTTGGAGCTACGGTTGGATGTGGCTCACAATGTAGTCTCACTTAAATGGACGTCACTGTCAGGTTAAGTGTCACATTAGCGATATTTCTCCGAGGGGAAAAAATCAGTACATTAAACGTTGCCACTTTGGCGATAGTTTTAGGGAGGAGTCGTCACTTTAAGATCGATTACGTAAAGCGCCAGTGACGCATGCACGTCTGTGTGTGTCTGTCTGTCCTCGCCCGATTGCCAGCGTTTTCGAGGACAACTTGGTCAAAAGACGCCACTTTTCATGGGCGTGGAGGAGATCTACTGGGCTCTCCATGCTTGAGGCCGTTTTGAGGCTGAACTGAGGTCCAAAGGCGCATTTACTGCAGAGTCACCCATAGCTACTCGCAATAAGTATTAGCCTAATGCGAACTAGCTGCGCCATACCTACTTATTAGTAGCTGTCTCTGGCGAGAGCAGGAGGTAGAGAAGAAGAAGAGTTGCCACTCTCTGACCAGTTCAAGAAGTAAAAAAAAGCTTGAAGAAAACGGATCAGGGTGCGTGAACAGCGCGAAGTGCGTGGACGAGGAGAAATACGGACAGAAATAGGACTTTACAGATTTCTCCCGAGCAAAGTCTGGGTCAATTTTATTTTTAACAAAAATGGCAACTTTTCAGTCAAAAGTCGTGGCTACGAAACAAGAACCACTCTCCAATGAGAACCGCACCGAAAGTTTGAAAAACACATAAGAGTTGTGACTTTTAATGGTTCCATCATGATAGGTACAGTCAACCTTCGAAATATAAAAGCTATCACATAGGCTGCGCAAAAGAAAGGATCAGACAGTTAAGATTTACTGATGAATTTGACGAGGGCTCTTTAAATCTCATGAAGTGATTGAAATGATTGACACGATGATTGAACCTGTTGTCACGTTGGACCTGCTTGGACTCATCTATTGTGCCCATGCAACAAGTATTTCTCTATCAGTTGTTAAAGACAAGGTCCTTCAGAGTTTTTTTTTTAAAAAAAAACATTCTCAAATACCCATGATTTTGAGTAATGTGATTTTGAGACCTTGCCTTCTGCAGCTGATAGAGAAGAATTAGTCGTGGCATGAGTAAACTGAATGAGTCAAAGTTGGTCCGAGATGACAAAAACAAATATTAACTGTCTGACGTTTCATTTTATGCACTCACTGCGTATCGAAGTTCTTCACCACCACCTGGTGCGTCGGAGTCAGCCTAAAATCGATACTCGCCCTTTAAGTGAATCTACGGGAAATATATTGTGAGTTGCAGGTTCGAAATTCGCAAGGACAATCAGTAGAGGCCCTACAATGACCTCGTGTATAGTGTTCCTGGCAAAATGATACTAACGATTGTTCCATTCTGGGGGTAGCAACCTTTCATTTTTTGCTATGCGCTTATTTCTCTGCATCAGAGTGTCACTGATTCCACCTCCTGATCTTTCAACCTCCACCATTTGATTTCAAGCTCGTTGAAGTAGTGACTCCCTCCCTCCTTCGAACACTTTCAAGGTTGCCTTGTTTGCATGCTTTGAGACTCTGACAACGCAGAGGACTTTCACTGGCAACTCCGTCCTAGACCGTGAAGTCGACCAAATTTGCTCTCTGTTGATACCGAAACCAGTGCAAAGAAGCTTCAACAGTGGAGCTGCGTGCTCATTTTCAGTATAGGCTAAATTAAGACGCACCCGGAACATTGAAGGCTCGTATGCGATAGATGGATCAGCGGCAAAAAGCACCCAGTAGGTGAATACATAGGACATCAATCTCGAATCTTTATCAAAGATAGACTCTACACGTTTTCATGCTTCCACATCCCAAGTTCGTCATCGACGATAGCTTTAAAGAGAGATATATTTAACGGTATTTTTCTGCTAACGGACAATGTCCATAAAGTGAGACTGGACGTTACGGTACGAGAAAGGAGAAGTAGAAAAAAAGGTCCTTTGTAGATGGTGCTTCAAAACTTCGTTTTGGGGGATATAAAAATATTTTGACACAATCTCCGCCATTTTTCTCTCTTGCTCAAGGAATCCAGAGTTGATAAATATCAACATCTCTGAGCCTCAGAAGAAGCAGTTTTCTCAATTAATGCGCGGTTTCTTTAAACGTCCTGAAACATGTCTGAATTGGTGTCAGTAACACGAATCACTTTAAGCGCACTCTATAAGCTTGAAGGACAGCACACACTAAAGGCCAGTTCCACAAGCTGATGAAGAAAGCGCAATGAAAGTGCAGTAGATCTTGTTTTGTTTGATGCGCTCAATGACGAAGACAGGAATGTTAATGCAGCGCCAAGCAAGCTTCTCTCTCCAACTTTTCCTGCTCCTCTCCGGTCTGGTGAAAGTATCACACATGGTCTGGGCATTGATCACAAGTCTTGCAATTTTTCACTTGAGCTTGCCATCCAATTGATGCCCGTGGCTTTGTTGCAATTTCGAATACTTGTTCCAATTCTTCTTTAATTCTCAGTTTTGGCTGCAGAATGTTCAAGGAAAGCTGTTCAGTAGTTCAGCCAAATCTTATCCCTCTCCTACTATCCCTGGGCCCTTCACCAGAGCACGATGTGAAAATCTGTGCTGTGTCTACCTGAAGACGCTGAACTCTCCATGCATGTGACAAAAAAGCCCTGCTGTTTCAAGCTTATGCCTTCAGATGGCAAGGCTACCTTCTTACTGATTTCAGGCCTGTTCACATTCCCTGGTGATTCTGTTAAAGAACCAATGACTATGTAAGTGCATTAATGAATTAAGACTTATGATAAGTATATGCAGTTTCCGACACTGCTATTAAATAGGCTTTTTGACTGGGGAAGCAGCAAAAGTTCTGCTATCTCAATGTGCAGTATCCAGGCTCCATTTGCCCATAAAATAAAAAGAGCAAGAGGACTGATCTCGCGCTTTTGCTTCATTTTCTCCAGCCCCAGCCTGCCCAATGGCCGAATCAGCCCTAGAGAGAAGATGATCCTCCAGCAGTGTATAAAAACAATGGGGATGATATGTTTGTGCACCAAATCCGAAGATACTGGAGATCGCGCACCAAACTGACAGACACCATTACGGGGTAGGTTAGCTTGGCTTAAGGTGTGCTCAACTTTAGTGACGTTTTGCTTGCACACCTTGGTCAGCACTGCGCTATCAGCCATTTTTAATGCGCGAGCAGTTTCGCAGTCGGTTATGAGCACAAACATCATTTCGATGATGTTTGTGCTTAAAGAACTACATCTTTTTTTTTTCAGACTCATCAGCAGGCTTCTCAGCTGTTCAGACCGGCCGAGTGACCAAGGGCAGCCGGATCAGCCCGAGACATTTTGATCGCTTTGTCTGCCTGGAATCGGTCATGGTGGTGGTCTTTTCTTTATGACATGGCAATTGCCAAGTCATAAAGTCCTCGTTTCTATGGTCCTGTCACTCTCTTTGACGTTCGCTGTTCCAAACAAAGCTCCCTAAGTTGGGTGAACAAGTCACGCCTCCGGATTGACGATATCTCAAATCAGGGATGCCTGTCCGCTCCGTGTCATCAAGTCGTCAACTACGGACAACCTTTTTAGTCGCGCCCTGTGGTGCAATCGAAACTCGATGCAACCCGGTACGTGGTCATTGTATTTTGACTCCCTGTTTCCGAGAACCTTTTTTATGTCCTGTTCGAGGACCAGAGAGGACGGTGAGGCCTACCAGGGCCCCGACCGCGGCAATTGTTATTTAACTGTATCTGCGTGTATATTAGTATATCTGTATCTACTCATATATTAGTATATGAGTCCGTATTTTAAGACCCTTCCATACGAAAAACCAGCCCAATGAACTTGGCAGAACAAAAATTGTGGCAAAGCTTAATTACGCCTTCACGAGCGTGAAACTTTTGTTAATCGCTGCAGCTCACGGTGTAGATCACAGAACAAAAAGCAGAATTGAAATATCTATTGTATCTGAAGAGTTATGACTCGTTTTTGTGGTTATGACTGTTTTCCTGATACGTACTTCAGCGCTGCACTGGACAGAGTAGAGCACATGCGTCACACGCTGGACAGACAGACACATACACACACACACACAAACAAAGACAGCCATTGTGCCTCATATAGTATATATGTATATTATAGTGCATATTACAACTGTGGATGTGAACGTAGGTACCATATGAATCTTAGAGATCAGCAAGACAAATCTGACTTCCTGGTATCAATCATCAGTTCATAGCTGTTTCTGCGACTTATTGGGTAACTCCAATTTCTGCCAGAAACCGTCCATTTTGGAGTTGGTTTTTCGCATAGGAGGGCCTTAAAAAGAAAGGTAATTTGTTTCTGAATCAACAATGTCGAAGAAAACCTGAGCCTTTCTTACGCAGTGGAGCCTTCACTGAGAGCCAATTTAAGTCAAGGACGTGTATCAGCTGACCGGGGCACTAGCACGTATTGGCCGTGCACGGCCCTGTTATAAGTGGACAGCTGAAGCGCACGAGCAGCTTAAGCGAGGAAGCGAAATGCCAGTGAATTGGGACTAAAAATCGTGGCATTGAGCTATTCCAAGATAAAGTGCACGATCTCGGTGCCAATGCAAAAGAACAAAATAAGGGCAACAAAGTTAGGAGGACACTGGGAAGGTTAATTTTGGATAAGAACCAGTGAAGGCTGGTTATGCTTGAGAATTGTGCAACATATGCTAATTTCCATCTGGCACTTGCGTAATTTCAAGATTTATGGCGCTGTCGTGTACTTAGTAAAAAGTTTTATTATGCACGCTTGTGATGAGACAACCAAGGGAGGTCACCTCCCCTGGCCTCTGCTTGTGATCGTCACTTCGTGCAACAGCTGGAGAAACTTGGCAAAGTTTCCTCTCTCCTCCCTGGCTTGCTTGGGTATCCTTCGTCCACTTATTAAAGGGCAGTCAGTGGATGCCACATTCCTTAGGCAAGCCATGCCTGTGTTTCTTATATCCTCCGAAAGTCTCCCGGGGCGCCAGAAAAACAGGGTGAAAACAAAGGGGTGAAAGTAAACTGACCGAGAAAGGATTCCTTGGGAGAAAAAGTGAGATCAAGTGATTTTCACGGATAAATTGCACACGAAGTGTAAAACAAATTCACCTAAAGGTCATCTCCCCCATGGACCACCCCCAGTCACCTGCAAAAAATTCAATCACAAACACCTGAAGTTTACCTGACTCCATCCACTTAAATGCTTTCTCTCATGCAAAATTTTGTCAAGTGGATCTTGCATACAAAGCAATCTCATCTCCAGTTCAGTCTCTGGTTGCTGTTGCCACAAGTTAGGGTAGGGGGCCTGGGTCATACAAACAAAAGTCGACTTAAGTCACACAGAAAGGTAGTTTGACTGACAAGTCAAAATGTCACTCTCATTCCCCATCCCTGATGCCTGACCACTGACTGTCAACAGGGAAAAGAACTGTGCATAAGGAAGGGGAAGTTTCCTACTGCAGCCCTTTTGAGTGTATGAATGACAACTAGCAGCCAACACTGCAAAGTATTCAGCTCTAGCATGTGACCTAATTTATATCATTGTCTACTGAGTATGATGATATAGCTAAATGGGTTGGGCTACTGGGCAGACTTTAGGCTAGTTGGCATTGATAAGTTGGTGCTTGGACAAAGTAAACCCTAAGTAAGTAAGTAAACACTGCAGGTGGTCCATTGCAAGTATAAGAGGAATCCACAAATTCCTTCCCCCTACTTTTTGCCTTGCATCTCTTCTGCGCCTTGGTTGGAATAGTGTTTTTTACACCAGGTTGATGACAATTCTTGAACGCACCGTGTTTCAACAGGCTGTATCGCACTACGATGCCATTAAACAGATGAAACCCTTCGGTTGACAACGTTACCGTGAGGACCGAGTTTCTACCCAATATTTCGTCTCACTTTAGTCAACTTTGGGTATTTTTTGGCTCCTCAACTTTTTTCACGTCTAACTTTAAAATGTTCTCCTAAGCCATTAATGCATGGGGAACCTTTTCTCCCTTCTTCCTTCTCCGACTTCGACGAAAGAGTTTTTGCGTTATTATTCTCTAGTCCGCCTATTTGTTGCATGCAATGCAGCCCATTATTGGCTGCAACTTACGTTTGACGTTTCAAATCTCACACTACAAGCTGCCATTTTCACTTTTTTCGCGGCAAATTTCACTTCATACGCTGATGACTTCGCTTCACGGGATTCCAGCATTTTGAGAAATTGCAGGTACTGTTGATCGATGTTGATCATTATGGGTCAAGAGGGTCATTATGAAAAAGATCTCGTGCCAAAGTACAAGGACATCCTTGTACGGGGACTTAATTTTTTCCTTCCATGGATCGATCCTCGTCATTTGACCCTTGCTCAGCCTCATATTGCCCATATATACTGGACGCCTTCAACCTCTCCTCCCCCGTCAGAGTCAGTTAAGGCACTTTGCAGGAAGGGAAATTTGTAGTTTGACAGAAGGGTTTTTTGAGAAGACCAACTATTCACATTTAAATATGTCATAGCAGGATTCCTACACTAACCACCATTCACGGGAGAAGCTTGCCCATCTGCCAAAACTGTCCACCAACCCCCAGCTCAGCCCAGTGCAGGCTATTCAGCGCGAGGCAAAGGCATAAAGTACTCTGCTCTACTGATTACTGGACTCCTGCCATGGGAGTTCAGCCCACCGCTACACCTGGTGGAGCTGGCCAGTCAGCCCCTAAAACAGGTGATATAGTGTAGTGATTTACTGTATTGCCCTAGCTCGTTCTCACTCTCACTTTCACTCTCATGGTGTCCCTCGCTTTCGTTCTCACTCTCAGGATGCAAAGTGGTCGCATTTACATGAGAAAATTAAGACAGGGCAATATTGGCAACGCCCTTGTATCCTCAGTTACTCATACTGTAGTATCCGGTCAGGTCAACGTAACCCGGATACTTCGTTTGTTTTGACAGAAAGTAAATGAAACAGCCTTGGACAGTTTTCGACCATGTGCGGAGGGGGACAACGACCACAGTGACAGCAGCTGCAAGTAAATGTGAGACTTTGTCTTCTGTCTTTTGTATCTCATCGTAAAAGTCAAGTATAGTTGTAAAATGTGACATGGTCAATTAACAAAGGGGTAACGTTGGTCAAGAAGGGGACGCTGGGTTCAATAAGGCATTAAATTACGCGCCACCTTCACTACAGTCAACAGCCCTCAACATCCTCAACCCCAGGATGCCGATGGGCCGGGTTGGCTATCATTAATGTGAAGGCTGCCACACTCCCACTTCTTCTTCTTTGCTGTCTGTGGTTCTTGATCTCTGCAATATGTCGCGACATAATGAACCTCATCGGTCTCTGACCCATCTGGATTGGTCAATGTTTTCCAAACTTTGAAGGATTTGGCCATGAAATCCGCACCGAAGTTGTCCCAGGCACTGCAAATCCACGACAGCAAGAAGTCCTCTGTCTATGGCAGGGGGGAGCACTTGTGTCACGAACATGCTTCTGTACAGCTACAGGTATTTCAGCCTTTGCTCAGGGGGCTTCTATTCGGGGGGGGGGGTTCTAATGAAGGGGAAGTCACTATTTAAGAGGGGGTACTGATTGGGTAAATACGGTATGTATATCACAGCATCCCATGAGAAATGTTGCTCGTTTGGACGGTTTTCGGCAAAACGGCTCCCATTGGTCCAGACAGATATATTGACGGCAACATAAATACCGCAAAGTTGTGAAGACTTCGGCCAAATCATTGATGGGTGTTGCAGAACTCAACTAGAAGTTTCAGGCTTCAATAAATATTTAAAAGTGGCTGTTTCAGAAGCCATTCAAGACGCATCAGGCTTTGTGAACTGAAGAAAAGGCAACAATGGTACTAAAGCATGAAAGAAGTCTCTTTATGGGGAGAGCATTTTGAATATTCCAAAGTCTCAGTTTCCACAAGGAGACCTTAGATTATAAGATGCATATTGTGGTTTGCCCCATCTCTCTCCATTCAGATATGCTGAAAACTGCTATTGATTATTGATTCTGATGGTGCAAATGTACTGGATGAAGTCATTGCGTGATACTTCTGCTTCAAGTCCTTTCAAAACCGATCACAAATACCAAAATGACTTATGAGATGACTCTGATACTTGGCGCGAAAAAAAAAATGAATTGGAACTTCTTGGCTTTTTCATTCCCTTCTTCCGATGTCTCTCTAAACAGCGAACCTGGTGCGTGCGTGACTGGGGCAGCCTTGACTGGGTCAGGCTGCCCCTGCAGCAGTGGAGACCACTGACAGTGCGAAGCACACGGGACTCACACTGAATACTTTAACCCGGGCAATGCCGGGTTCCTCTAAGCGCAGAGAAGCACCCACCGGGAGGAGGGAGGGCATAAGTGTGAACCGCCGGGTCATCATTGCTCAGCACTGGGATATTGGCACAGGGCATGTGAGCTCATGATTTATATTTTAGTTTGGTCTTTAACCAATACGCTAGTCCTGTCTATGACTGGGGAACTGCGAGATGGGGACGACGAAGAAAGTCTTGCAGAAATGGGTCCCGTTGACGCGTCAGCTGATGCATTGAGGTCTTTCACGTCGAACAGAAGTATGCTGACAGAGGAGCGCTATGAAGAAGAACTTTTGTTTAAAAAAAACTTCTTGTTGGTCGTTGTTTTCACAACTGTGGCGGGTTTTAATAAAATGATGACGATAAAAGTGGTTATATAACTCCGCCATTCCAACCTCCATAAAGTGCTTCTTTTTGACTATAAAAATTCAATTTCAAATCTGGCCCCGACGCCATCACCACTTCAGTGACGCCATTTCTGATTGATGTTTAACTGCAATGCAGTGGACTTTGGGTAGACACAATTGTGGGCGCTCGATGGCTGCTGGGATCCCTGCGCTCAATAGCTAGCAGACGTTTCAGATGACGCTACAAGAGAATCGGACGGGTGACTGCATTGGCTTAGGTTAACTTCGACTAGTTCGGTTCGATCCAGTAGTTTACAGCCGGTTTCTGCCCACGACTAGAAAGCCACATTTCCAACCGTACTGGAGTTGCTGAAGATTATGTGAATCTTAGGTGTCACTTCTGCACATATCTGGTCATGCAATTGACCGCGTGCACTTTTGTAAAAAAGAAAAAGGCCAAAAAGGATACATTATTAAAAAAAAATTTTTTTTTGAGTCAAACGCATATGCATTGACTCTGTACTTCTGAAATGCTGACCCACTGGTGGCACTGCACTATTTGAGTTGCTGACAGAGATAATCAGGGTGACGACATAAACGCCACCCCAGTGTGTCTAGACAGAGGTCTTGAGGGATGCCTCACTTGGGTGGCTGCAGGCCTCCTTTCCACGTTTGTCCACATGTAGTGATCAAGAGGGTTCAGGTTCGGCAAGTTTAGGGGCCACATCACCTTTGACTGGAATCCCCTCAACATCACCTTCTATGCCACGTGTCTCTGCATGGCCGTGGAGGTATGGCAGGGGGGGCTCTGTTCTGCTGCAGCACCTAGTTCACCCGGTCATAGTGCCCATCAAGAGTTGTGATGACTTCCTCCTGGCTGTTGAGGTTGCTGCCGACCCAAATCGGTTGAAAAAGCGAAACAGTTGTGGCCAAGCAGGTTCAAGGACATCCCTTTTTTGTGGTGGTGGTGGTTGTGCCAAGCTATGAATGTGACGCTGGGGTCAGTCTTGAACTTGCACTTGACGATATGCTAGTCACTTCACCTGTTGTGGTATGTGTTCACACACCAGTTCTTCTCATCCAAGAAGATGATGGTTTTGCCAACTTGGTGTTTGTTTCTTCTCATGAGGAAGTCGATTGCCTTCTAGTCTTTTCGCACAGTGAATCTATTATCAAGGCCTGCATCTTCTCCTTTGCCCTCAACCTCAAGCCCTTCTTCATCAGCCGCCCCAAGGTACCCTATGACATGAGCTAATTGGCCATCTTTCCGAAGCTGTGGTTTGAGTCGCTGCAACTTTTTTATGATAGGCTTGGTTTTTTCGTCGGGTGTTTTGCTGCCTCAATAGCGTTGAATTCCCCATTGGCCTCACAGAGGTTCTCGACTGAGTGCATAATCTGTATGTCGCCGTACATAGAGAACCTTTTGGCCATGGCCATGATGCCATCACCAGTCTTCAGGTGCATGACAATCTGTTTGTGGAGCTCAGACATCCTCCTCTAGATAAAAAAATGCATTGGTGGAATCAGGAACAGAAAACAGCAGAAGAACCAGCTGAATCAGCCGCCCAATTCTTATTATGGCAAGGAGTAAGGGCCAAAAGTATCGAAAAAATCGCCAGAAAAAAGTGCACACGTTCAATTGACCGACTAAGTACCATTGATGAAAGGCTTTAGTTACGTTCAGGACCAAACCATAAAATCTCTAGAGAGGCTCATGAGTCATTAGTGAAAGGTCTGGTTTTTGACGGCCTCGACATTTGAAGGCCTAGTGCTGTCAGGACAAGTCCTCAAAAGGTCCAATCCCCTGAGAGGCCCCATTTTCTGAGGACTGTTCGTCCCAGTCATCCAAGATGCGCAGTTTTCGAAGGTCCAATCTTCACCGAGGACTTATATTCATGGAACCACCTGCAATAGCTTACTGGACCAGAAACCAGGCGATTCTCCATCGTTGCGCGTCATGTGCCAGTTATCTTGAGATCGAATGAATTTTCCAACTTTTTTCTGACGACATGCGACTGTTTAGGAATTTCTTTGCTTGTGATGAATGGTGATGACGATAGCAACTGTGTGCAAGAAAGTTTAGGTTATATTGATCAAATTCAGATCTATGATGTCCAGTAGAAGCCGCATATCTGGTGTATAAGAACACCGGATATAAGAAGAATCCGCATGTAGGAATAGATTTCTCAGGAACAGAATCAAAATGCACTTTATGTAGTGAATTTCAGCACTTACGAGAATGCTCAAAGCGGCTGATCAGAACAACTTCTATCCAAAATTGCATAAAAACATTAGAAACTTGAATAGTTTGGACAAATATAAAATCCAAACATGAGTACGATGAGTTGGGACAAAAGAATTGAAGGCAAAAACATCAAAACTCTTCATTCACTCCATGAGTGAAATTTATGAGCCTTGTCTCCAGGCTCTAAGTACACAATTACATGTGCTATGCTTCCTATGTTGTTAATTCTGATGAACAAGGTCAGGCCGCTTAAGAACGTGTTGGGCGAGAACAGACGGTGTTCTTATAAGCAGCCTCTACTTTCCCAGATGACTTTGAGCGAAAAAAGTAGCAGATTTATGGGCACTGGATCCACCACTCTGTGGAGAGCCAACTATTTTGCATCGACGGACACGAGGATCCATTTCACTGGTGCCAAAGTGATCTTCAGGTCCGATGTCACGGTCTACCTGGGGTTCTTACTCTGATGGCAGCCACTGGTTATTGGACGCGGCAGCCACTGTATTGCAGCAAGAACTCCTCTCCCACAAGAAGTGCGAACACAGATGCTTTCTATCAAGATGGTTTTTATGCCTATTTCTAAGTACCTCAACACCTGCGGGTGGGTGGAAGGATGGATGGATCTACGGGTGGCTGGACGGATGAGGAATCTATCACGTGTGCGATGGAGACAAAGCACTCAACGAAGAAGTTCCTCGACGAGTTTTTTGCTCGTTGCTGTCTTTTTTCGTCTTCTACTGCTGACTGTTCTCTTTGTCACTCTGAGAACTTGAACAGGGCCGATTTCTCCCCTCAGGACACAATCCTCTTCTAACAGCTCGACCGGACAAAGAACAACAACAACCCGAAGAAGTGTGCGTGAAGGGGGGAGGGGAGGGGGAGGGAAACTGTGATACTTTGATTTTCCCCACTGTCGCAGCATTATTGTATGTAGGCCTAGCTAGGCTAGGCCTTGCTTGCGCTGCCTGTGAAAGATATACTGTTTACCTTTAGAGTTTGCTCAGTCGAGGCTCTCGATTCCCTCTTCTTTTCTTCTCCCTCAACAGTCTTAAACCATCCTTTCCTTATCTCTGGCACCTTGGGTGATTGGAAAACTTATCTCTCGGTTGCGGCCGATGAAAGACTTAAAGAATTGTCGGTCGGTAAAAACATAAAAACTTTCCTTTGCTGCCGATCATACTTTTTTGCATATTTTTTGGATAGAGAAATCATGGCTTAAATGCTTCTTCTCAGTCGGAAAAGAAAATCCAGGCTTCACGATATTTTCAGCTCGTTTTCCTCATGGTTGACGTGCCAAGTCCGGCCGAGGGCGAGCGACTGGAACGGATCTTCTTTTCATCATCATAGCACTGAACAACTCTCTCCTCTTCTCTCTCTCCCGACTGAAAACTCTCTCATTCTTTCTTATCGTCCTGTATCCAGTTCTCTCTCAGTCTCTCCCGACAAAGGAGCCTCTTCGCATCACACAGGAAAAGGTTGCCGAACGGACAGACATCAAACAGACGGACAGACGGATGGGCAGAACTGACTCTAATTTCTATGGCTGAGGACGAGAACGAACGAGTGTTGAATGAAAAGTTGTGCACAGCGAGTGAATGAGGGAGAGAAAGGAATTTACAAATGGATTCGAAGAAGAGTTGAAAATATGCTGGGTGGGAGGAGGGGAGCGACATGAAGACACTTCAACCATTATTATTCCACGAGAATGGTGATGGACTTCAAATAAAACATGCAATGGATGTTCTCTTTGCTCACGCAGGCAGGTCTGTTGGGTTTCTCTTCATGCTCGCGCAGACAAGCAAACCCCCCTCGTCCCCATCACTCCCTGTTGTTCAGCATGAACGTGCGGTCTGGTCGAGCCCGTCGATGCTGCTTTATAGGCAGAGAGGTTTAAAGTCAGAGAGTCCCAGAGGAGCTGGAAGACATGAAAGCTCTCGCTCGAGTTTTTCTTGTCATAACAGCAAGAGTTTAACAACATAATAATAATACTGGGTTGTTTTCTCACACGCACGCGCACGCACGCACACGCACGCACACGCGGGAGAGAGACTCAGCCAAGGGCTGGCATTTCCCCCCGGGAAAGCTTTAGTCTCTCTCCCTCTCTATTTTACGGTCATTGACTCTTGACTGACTACCTTGTGAGGACCTCTCGTGACGTGCGGGATGTGTAGGTAGACGAAGAAAAGGAGGCTGCTGATCTGCGTTGTCTCGTCGAATTGCACAGTCGAATCAACTGCGCAGTGCAGTTGTCCGAGATGGACACGTACCGCATGTCAGGGAGCTGATGTCTGCTTCAAAGAGCTCCCAAAAGTCCATTGTACTCTTATCCACAGCACTGCTCATAGACGGATCTGAGGGGAGGGAAGATGGCACCAACCAGGACCTGGCGGCAGATCCTGATCAGACGTCCTGCACCACAGAGGCTGGAGAAACTGGCTTGCGTAGAAAGAGAATCTGAAAGCCGACATCAATTCTTGACATACTGTAGATGCAATAGAGGAGGAGGAAGAGCAGAAGTTTGCTGTAATGCAGTCTCTTGTTGTCAGATGCCAACAGGACTGCGCCTTCTCCAGCCAAATAAATTATGAATTTTGCAGCAGTCGTTTGGCAGATTAAGCGGTTGCATTTTGCATGCGAAATTCGCGCTGCTCGACCGAAATCTGCCGAGAAATTAGCGTTGGCATGCGTATCTGTGACGTGTGCTACACACGAGCTGTTGACTTATGAGGTATGCAAACATGCGAGAAAGTTTTCAGGGCTTCACCAGCAGTTACGTTTGTCTTGCGAGTCCTTCCCGCTGTATCAACAGTTGAAATATGTGCAAAGTTTTCAGCTATTACGGAAGTCGGTTCTTTTCTGTCTTTTCCAGGCCATTATGCACGGGTGCAAATACACGTACTTTTTGCGCTGACTCGCAAAAAGTGTAACGGAATCCCAAATCTGCACACATTTCTGTGTAAGGCAACATTTCCTCATGACGACTTTGCTCAAAACTCAAGGAGGAGGAAAACGAGCCAGCATAGGAAAGCTCAGCTATGTTTTTTGAACGCTTTTCCTCTCTTCTGCTGCCTTCACTTTCACCAACTTGCACACGAGCCAAGTTATTGCGTGCGTGTCTGCAGGGCAGGAAGGGAAATCTGAGGATGCTCCTGCAGCTGCTGCTGGCGGAAAAGATCTGGACGACGACGGGCAAGGGGCCAAGAAAGCCAAGAAGATGGCCCCGCTGCTGCCCACTCCTCTCCTTGACACCGCACAAAAGCATTCACAAGTGTAGGACGGGGGCGGGAGGGAAAAAAACCTTTCATGCGATAGACGAGATTTCAACGATTGCACACGTCACAATGAGCCGCCGCCGTGCTCGAGACCTGCTCATCTTCGCTCTGGGCCTGGCCTTCATGGGCGTGCTGCTCATCTTCATGGTGAGACTCACCTGCTCGGTGTCCATAAGCAAAGACCACTGCTGGTGAGTGAACGAGGTCAACAAGCAGGAGGAAAACAGGATGTCGTCCACGGAAGCTTCGTCGTTTCTCCGACCGCCACCGCCACCGCCGGCTACGTCTGCGGCGGCCGCGGCGGCGCATACGATTATCGGAGACTTGGGGGACGACTTCGGGCGGCCGCCGCCGCTGCCGCCACCACCGCCGTCGCGCTGCGCAGCCTGCGGCTTGTTCTTGCGCCAGTTGTTCGGGTTTCTCCTCTCTCACATCGGCCTCCTGGCGCTGGTCGTGGGCTACTGCATGGCCGGCGCCGCCATCTTTGAGGAGTTGGAGGCGCCCAACGAGATGGCCGTCAAGATGGGCATGAGCGCCAAGCGAGAGGCGGTCACAGGAGATCTGTGGGAAATCACGAAGTAAGCGTTGCACGTACGCAGATAAGTAGGTATTGTACTTCTTGTGCGTACACGTGTAGGTACAGGGAGCGCACAAAAACACCAAAAACCTCGACTTAGTCAAATGGTACAGACTGCCTGATGTTCGCACATGGGAAGAAGTGCAACGAATGCACGACAACAACCTGTCATTTAATCTTATTAGATCAGTCAACAAGTCAGGGTTGCCACATAGCCGTGGTCTGCCAATGACAGACAGTTTCTGTCAAGGTTGTGTGCCCACTGCGTAAGTGCGTACGACAGCATTGAAGACCCGATCTGAAGAGTAGCTACAGCGTCAAATTGTGACGCTGCCAAGGCCCGGTTTGCCAGCTGCACTGCAGTCCTGGACATGAGGTTTCACGTCCTCATGGCCGTCACTGACCCTGACGAGCTTGTATGACATCAGCGTCCGTCGTGTTAGGCAAGTGTCGTTCCTGCTGTCAGATCCTTCCCTTTTAGCCCTCGGCTCTCTGGCATTTGGCGTCTGCATTTTTCTCCCTATTCTTTCCCTTACAACTGCGCTTAGGTCATATGACTTTCGTACTACTTTCGTACTTTCCTACGCCTTCATAAACGCATTTCCCCGGCCCAAGTCTCGAAGACCAACAGAGACCAGAGCCTAAACTGGATGTCAAAATCAGCGGAACAGGGAAGTTCTCAACACTGCATATTTTGCGGTGCGTTGTTGAAGTTGGCTCCAGTACTTTCTGACAGTCGAAAAGAAGGAGGAAAAACAGTACAGGAGAGCCTGTGCGGCGAGGGCAAATAGTGCTGATGACAACAACTCCTTTCGAAGAACCCGTTAGAAGTCAGGGTCTTTGTCCATTAGAGAACGAAAGAAGGGTAGAGGGAAGACCCTCTCCGAGAAACGATCACGGCAGGTTTGGCCGAAAGAGCAGAGTTGCCAATATGTACAAGTACATATAACTCATCCTTCCAAATCAAGTGATGGTTGGATGATTATTAATACCCATAAATTATGCAAAAAGGGAACCTTGCACTGGTGTTTTCTTTATCATTTTTG
>JAAUXU010063011.1_pt1 | contig 17720 bp, 15 predicted proteins | sample 7278151 | NCBI WGS metagenome assembly JAAUXU01 (sample SAMN14350113, study PRJNA611818) | marine sediment metagenome | isolation source: surface marine sediment (1.8m) | place: French Polynesia: Moorea | collected 2018-08 | reverse complement strand
TTTAAGATCAACCTCTTTAGGTCTGCTGATTCACACCCGATATTTAATGCCTGCCGAATGCACTTCCAAGATGCCGCTGGGTCTCATCTCGGCGCGCCGACCCGGATCGTGCATGCAAATGAAAACAAAGCAGAGATAAGGAAGCTATGAGCACCAAGCAACGCATTCTGATTTGTGCACTTATACTGGTATTGGATCTGGTTGTTTTTTTTCTTCCCCTTACGGCTATCTTTCTGGTGTACATCATTCTGCAAAACCCGCCCTGGTTCAGGGAATTTTTACAGCAGCTAGATGATCCGAAACCGTCGCTCTAAGCCGTGACGCACTATTTTTTATGTGCAGACAGATAAACTTTGAGCGGGTAGATGGGGTTCAACACGGACATCGGTCGAGGTTGTGATTTGGGCTCAGGGAGGGGTTTAATTATTGTAGCAATTGCCTGCCAGTTGGATGTTAAGCGCCGCTCGGGATTGCAGGACAGACAGGGTTAGGTCCATGTCGTTTTTGCGAGCCTCGTCGGTTGTGTTCATTTTTTGCCGCCAGGCCTTCCCACCGGTATTATAAAAAGAATAGCAATTTCTAACAGCGCCCATAAAACAAGCATTGTTTTCTGCACTGGTTTTGAGTCGATCGATCTCAAGCTTCGCTTGATCCAGCAATTGCATAAATTCTTCGTAACTGACATTGTTTTCCAAACCTTGCTGGATATTGGATAGGGCAGCCAGCACATTTTCTTCTTCCATGGTTATATTAGGGCCTGAACAGGCCATGCTGTTCAACATCAGTATCAGAACACTGCTTAGCACTGCGCATATTTTCATCAAACTCGCCTCGTTCACCTTGTTTTAAACGCAAGCCTTTCCTGCTAGGGGGGCAACACTATTATCATAGCTTAAATCAAGGCGCATGACAAGTTTGATTAAATATTATTATTTAATTTCAATAGTTTATATTAATTAGTGGTTTTGTATCTCAACTTGAGCCGGGCTAAGTCGTCAGCAATTTCCTGGGGCTCGGCAAAATTTAGCGCCAGGGTAACATGCCGGTAAGCCTCAATAATTGGAATGGACAAATTGTCAGCATCACGATAGAAACCATTGATGCGCTTTGAGATACCGCTGATACCTTGCATACTGAACAGCAATCTGCGCCGCTCAAACACACCGGATTCGTGCATCGAGTGCATGAGGGCCGGCGGAACCAGAAGATCGGCTTTTATCTGAGACAAACACAACTGGATACCTTCCTGTATACCCGTCAAATGCGTTGTTTTCTGGGAGTCGCTCAACAGCGCCCACATGTGGCCGTTGAAAAATTGCTCGGTTATGGTTGAGCCCTTTCCGGCAGCCGGGACAGTTCCTAAAATGCAGAACACCAGGATGAACAAGCAACCAAATGTCTGGATCAATCGAGTTTTCATTACCATCACCTCCTAAATACGGTGCACCATACTGACCATAAAAAAGATAGGCACCCTCCCCCAGCTTTCAATGCCATTCTTCATTTCGATAAATTTAGATTTGCTGTTGTGGGTTTACCTGGATGTTGCACGAGCGGGAGACTTTCATATGCAAGGCACTTTAGGGCGAGGCTATAGTATAACTATGCCTCGCTCTGAATAACGCAGCAGGCGGAAGCCTCCGGCTCGCCCGTTGGGTGAAAATTAATGCGATAAAATCGTTCCCATCCTTTAGAGTCTGTAAGTATCAGTTGTTGGGAGAGCCTGTTGTTAGCGAACAAAGTTTAGCTGTTATCCTACTTCGCCTTAATTTTCATGCAAAGTTAAGGTGAGTTGGGTTTGAGGGAAACAATCTCCCAAACATATTCAGAGGGCTGGAGGCTGATTTGGGTTGCGTTGATGATCTGTTTCTGAGTTTCGGGAACAAACTCATTCAACACCATATCGATGCGATCGATGAGATTTTGGATTTCCATATCCTTTAAGATGTCAATGATGGCCAGATCATCATGGATTTGATCGATCAAAAATTTTAAGCGCTCATTGCCGGTTTGGAAATAATCAATGCGTTCGTTTAGCAGCGTTATATAAGCCTGCAGGGTTTGCACTAAGCTAAGATTGTATCGGATGCGCAAATTTTGCAAAGCCGCCTCATGTGAAATGATTTCGGTGCGGATCTGTTCAGAGCGGATTTCCACTTGCAATTCAGCCAGATGCTTTTCCAGGTCATGCCGCATTTCAATTGCTTGGTCGATTTTATCAATTATTATCACCCGCAACATTGATATTTCGTTTATTTTTACTTTCAGGGTATTTTTTTTGAGACCGCTGGATGCCACCGATATGGTTGTTATCGACAACAAGATGATCACCAGGTACCATTTAGCAAATACAAACGGTTTCATTTGAGCTCCTGTGCGCTGTAAAAACATCAGCCATAACGTCGGTGCAAAGCGTCTATTTTTTCTCTAAGCTGTTTGGGAACAAATAATTTGCCGCCCGATCGCTCCCACTGTGCCAGATATTCTATTCCGATCTGTGCGTGAGCATCAGGCGTATCCTGCAAACCCATTAGCTCTAATTGACCGCCGTGCCAGTGCAATAGTGTTTCGGCGATTTCAGCGGGAAATTCAGTCAGTCCATTTAACGAAATCCAGTTGCCATCCCATTGAAATAGATAATGGGCCACCCGTGGTGACAGGGCCTTGATTCCGTTCATGCAGATCCAGCTACCTTTCCACTGGCACAGTTGCCTGGCAGCGCCTGGAGAGATTTCGCTGATCTGATTCAAGAAAAGATCTGAACCCTGCATCTCTGTGATGCATTCTGCCGTTGCTGCTGAAATTACGGATAGCTCTCCGATACGAGAAAAATCACCTGCACAAATTTCGGCGGATATAATCTGGTTTTTAGAATAAACCGGTTGGGGTGACACTTTATCCTGCTTGTTTTGGATCTGCTCCCAAATCGTTTCAATGGATTCCAGGCGTGCGTCTGTTGGATCAATAGCAAGTTTGTCAGCAGTGGGCCGGTATTTCTGAAGCGCCCGATGCATCTCCTGTACGTGCTGATCCATATCAATGCCACTGGCAACTGCAGACAGCTGAAGATCCATCATCACGCGCCGTTTTATGAACAACAGGTCCTCACAGGCGCCTGATACCCATGCGAGAGGCCTTTCCAACTGGCCAATATAGGCTTGACGCCGCTGGATGGTCTTTAGACTGAAAACGATTCGATGATGAGCGGTGGCTTCAAGAAAGGTCTGTATATCGGTGTTATGTTGTGCATCTAAAATTTCTTTTTCCTGTTCCTCAATGCTTTGCTGATATCTTTTTTTAAGTGCCAGTATTTCAGCTTTTTTTTTGAGCAAGGTGTCTCTGAGGGTGCTGATCTCATTTATCGAGTCGTCGTATATACTGGGCGTTACCAGCGATTGAATTTCACGAATTTCTTTTCTTTCGACCTTTGCCGGCTGAGGGTGTATCGTTTGCATCTGTTGCGCATCTTTTGGGCTCGTTTTGGGTTTTGATTTATTATCGAAAATAAAAAAGCCTGAAAAAAGAGCAATAATTAAAACTGCGGATACCGCTATTTTCACCAATGATGTTCTGGCATCAGGTGTCTGCAGATCATTTTCTTCCGCGTCATCTTCAAGCGTTTCGTCATCAGTTGCGGATTGGTTTTCGGGTGCTGTTGCGGCTGTTTCCTCTTCAACGTTTTCGTCTGATGATTCCGTTTTCGTTTTTGGGTCGCCCCCCTCATCTTGCGCGGCTTCCTGTTCTGCTGCGACATCTTCCCCTTCTGTATCCAACATTGCGGGTTCATCAGCTGTTTCTGTAGGCGCTTTAATTGTATCATCCGTTTCGGGGATATTTTCTGCAGAATCCGGATCATTTTCTTTTTCATTTGTACCCGTTTGATGTTCTTCGTCATCTTTGGCCGGGTCGGCTGGGGCATCATCTGTGTTTTCGCTGGGTAACGGTTCAATTGGGTGGTCTGATTCTGTTTCTTCCGCCGACGATCCCTGCGCCTCATCGGTCTTATCCGCCTCCTGATCAACTGCTTCGGATGTTGCAGACACCGCTTCTTCAACACTACTGGTATCGGTTGCTTCAGCTTTTAATTCCGTATTTTCAACGTCCGCTTCTGGTGCGCTCTCATGTTTGACATCCGATTCTTCTTGATTGGGATCGTTGAGGTCATCGACACTGACCTGCTCTTCCGGCGCCTCAGCGATATCGATCTCATCTGCTTTTTCGTCACCGGACGCTTCAGCCGGGGAGGCAGTGGCATCTTCTGGCGCTTGATCTGGAATGTCAGTCTTTTCAGGAACCGGGTCTGTTGCGATTGAATCGGCTGCATTGGCAACTGTTGCAGTCTCATTGGTTTGGTTGCTTGAATCGGTCGCGTCTTTTTCATGATCGTCTGGGGCCAACTCAGCGTTTTGACCTTCTGAACCGTCGCCAGTTTCTTGATTTGATTCAAGCGGCTGTTCTTGAACCAGAGTTTGGTCAGCGTTTTCAGCCGGATTTTTTGTGGTTGGTATTGGTTCAGAATCCGGCCCTGAATTATCTAAACCATTACTTTCATGATCTGCTGATTCATCATCAAATGGTTCAATTTTTCCATTATCAAAGTCTTGGACAGATTCCTCTGTTTTGGCCTCAGATGGGTCAGATTGTTGGATGTCTTCGGATGTTTTTTCAGTTCTATCCATTTTCATTTTCCCGTTTGCAGTCTGGTCTGCGGATTCCAAAAGGTATTATCGGCAATTTATGGATATTCTTAAGCCAATTTGCTGATATCACTTGATTTTGATGATGAAAAAAATCTTGCGCGATCCGGATCGATTCATTCAAAAAAGTGCAGAGAAGCGTAAAGTGGGATTAATTACAGGGATCTAACTTGACATATACCACAATGTAGGATATTTTAAACGTGCGCAAGGAAGCCGGCTACCGCAAGGCGCCGGGGGGTGTTCCAGCCTTTCCATACTTCCTTGTGCGTTTCTGTTTTCGGTGATGCTTATTGACTGTTGGCCGTTTTATATATCTTCACCCTATTCCGCTTTCAAATTCTCGACCAAGCGATTAAATTGGGTAAAATACGCCTCCCAGTTCCGCCAGGCCGTAAAATCATAAATTTCATGGGTTTTTTGAAGATTTTCTAGCCATTCCTTTTCAGCATCCATGCGGCCATTATCCAAACGCAACGGAAATAAAACAGACCGGTTGCGATTGTGTTCTTCCTCGATGGCTGCTTCCACCTCTTTTTGAATCCACTGACTTTCGACTGAAAATTTTGAGAGTACCACTATCAGTTTATCCTGAATGCGGATTAACTGATCGACCTGTTGCCGAATGGCATCTCCCATCTTCATTTCTTCGGGCGCATACCAGCAGCGGATACCTTCGCGTTGCAAGTCGTCACCGATTTTATCGATAAAATTGCGATCGTTACCCGAAAAACTGATAAAACAGCTGTTATACTTAAAGGCTTTTTCATTCAAATAACTGGTATAGGAAATAAAATGTTCCGGCACACCGGCCCCCTGGAGAAATTCCTTAGGAATGTTACCTCGCGAACGATAAACCGTGTCGATTCCGATGGTTGAAGGCCCGAAATGCTTGACCGCATTCAGACCGATCGTCTCACTCAGATTGTTATCACCGAAACAGCTCCAAGCAACAAAAACTTCACTGAGGTTGCTGCGTTTTAGTTCAGCTTTCGTCAGATTGGCTTCGATCAAATTGGCACCCGTGAGATTGGCGTTGTTAAAAATGGCCTTAATAAGATAGGCCCATCTGAAGTCGGCCCGCTGGCAATCCGCGTTGCTGAGGTCTGCGCTGGCCAAATCCGAGCGTATAAATATCGCTCGTTTTAAGTCAGCCTCACTTAAGTCAGCCCCGCTGAGGTACGTTTCACTAAGGTTGGCTTCGCTCAAATTGGCCATATTAAAAATTGCACGACTGAGGTTTGCCCGCCGCAAGTCAGCACGATTGAGGTTGGCGCCACCCAAATTGGCCCAGGTCAAATCTGCCCACCTTAAATCGGTTTCGCTTAAATTGGCGCCTTTCAGATCCGCTTTGCTCAAGTTGGAACCCGCCAAATCGGGTTCGGTATCGGCATTTTCTGTGCGCCATTGATTCCAAGCTGAGACGCCCTTGTTGAGGACTTCCAGATGCTGGGGAATTGCCATTGCCGTTCTCCTTACGCAGCCTAATAGATTTAGCAGCCGTCACTCGGTTGATGAACTGTTTCATCTAGCACGAACATATAACTGCTGAATTGAATTATCGGTCATTTTGATCCATAGCTTTAGCCATGAAACTATTCATATTGAAATCTATATAACCCTTTAAAAATATGAAAAATCCTGCCCATTTTTATTTCGTTTAGTTCTCAAAATTATCTGAGTAAAAGGGTTCCTATTATTCGTAACAGCCCATGATCGCATCAGATATAATTTATTCGGGTATTGGCATGATTTCTGCAAAATTCAAATCTAGGGGAATTCAAACGCTAATCAATTCGTCAGAGGTGGGTCTCATGGAAGCCAAAAAATTAAAAACCGATGAGGCGTCGGTGCTGGATGTCGAACCCGGGGTGGCCTCAGAAGAGAGGTCTTTGATCCTTATAGAGGGTAAGCCTCAAAAAAAAATTGATCAAACCATCAGCACACCGCATCAATATGTCAGTCGATACCATTATGAAACCCGGGATCTGGGCAGCTTCCTGGAGTTATGCCCGCACTGCAGAAAACCATCCATTCTCGCGCTGCGCAAAACAGTGATCGATACCGCTATCGGTTATCTGAATGAGAAAGAGCAGATCAGGGAACGCCGCGCCAATCGTCGCCGCATTTTATCTCTCATAATAGGATTGATTGGTGTCGCCGGTGGTCTTTACTATGTATTTTTTCATTTAATCTCCGGTTTCAGATTCTAATCGGTTTCGTTCTACGCTCAAGCCATTCATCAACGCGTTCAATAGCGCCAGCGTGCAGCATTCTAAGGTGACGCGCCGTCATGGATAGGTGCGCAACAAAATTTTTGTTAGCTATACTCGCGCCGTTATCCGATTTTCCCACATTATGCAAAGAATATGATATGATTGAAAAAGGGTTTTGAGACCAACCATTTAGGATGGGATGCAGGGCTGGCACGCTGCCCTGTCTAACGCGCCGGGCTTTGCAACCGGATGGGATATGGGAAAATGGAATCTGTCAAAGACATCTGTGAGCGCATCGTCACCAATATTGAGAAAGTCATCCGCGGACAATCTGACGCCATTCGAATAATTATCAGTGCCTTTGCCAGTGGTGGTCATATCCTGATAGAAGACTATCCTGGAACCGGTAAAACAACACTGGCAAAAGCAATAGCGAAATCGATGGCGGTTAAGTTTAAGCGCATTCAGTTTACACCGGACTTGTTGCCGTCTGACATTCTGGGCGTTTCGATTTTTAATCAGAAAGATCAAAATTTTACTTTTCACGAGGGGCCTGTTTTTACCAATGTCTTGCTAGCCGATGAAATCAATCGTGCATCCCCACGCACCCAATCAGCGTTGCTTGAGGCAATGGCTGAATCTCAGGTCAGCATCGATGGACAACTCAAACCATTGGAAGAGCCTTTTTTTGTGATTGCCACCCAAAATCCGGTTGAAACCAGCGGAACCTACCCTTTGCCTGAAGCCCAGATGGATCGATTCGCGTTGCGGTTTTCTTTGGGCTATATCCCGCTGGAAGAAGAAATGGAAGTACTGTCAGATCAACGCCAAAGCCATCCCATTCATGACCTTGCGCCCTGTATATCCAAAGAAGACGTCGTGTTGTTAAGAAACCAGGTCAAACAGGTTCGCATCAGCGATGAGCTTAGAGAATATGCCGTCAAAATTGTGCGCGCAACTCGATCGGCGGAGCATGTCGCCATGGGTGCCAGCCCACGGGCATCCTTGGCACTTATGAAAACCGCACAAGCGCTGGCTCTTTTCGATGGCAGCGAATTTGTCGTTCCGGAGCATATTCAGGAAATTGCAGTGCCGGTCATTGCTCACCGGATTGTGATGCATCCTCAGGCGCGCTTTGCTGGGTTGACCGCCGAGCAGCTAGTTGATGATACGGTTAAAAAAATCAACGTACCGGCTTAACTCTCAATATCGATTCGACATCAGAATGACGCCATAGCAGACGCTAAATGAAAAGAATCACATATTGGTTCTACCATTCACTCTTTAAAACGAAGCGGTACCTGTCAAAACGCTTTACCCGCGCCGGTATTTTTTTGCTTGCCCTGTTGGTGTTTGCAGCCATCTTGGGGGCCGACACCACCCTGTCCATGGTTTTTCAGATCTTTACGTTTATTGCGGTCTTAATTTTGATATCCTTTGTGCTGAGCCTTAAAATACGCACCCACTTTGACGCACAACGAAAATTACCACGTTTTGTCACAGCCGGCATACCCTTTGAATATGACCTCAGCATCCAAAACCTCTACCGCCGGCATTATGACAAGTTATATCTAATTGATGAATTTGCCGGTTCAGCTCTCACATATCAGGAATTTCTTCAGATCAAGCCTTTCTTTCAGACTGGCAAACCCAATGCAGCGCGAAAAAAAAGAACTCAGCCTTGGTCTCAGCTGGTGGCCCACAAACAAGGGGCGCTCAAAGAGCCGCAAAGGCATCTTGCTTTGGCTCCCAATGAGGTTAAAAATCTGCGTCTGGAAGTGATGCCATTGCGCAGAGGCCGCATCCAGCTCGCCGGTATTTCAGTGGCCCGACCGGATCCTTTGGGGCTTTGTTATACGCGGCAATTTAAAAGACTGCCACAATCCATTCTGGTACTGCCCAAACGATATTCCCTACCACCGATCCAAATGCCTGGCGGTCGCAAACACCATTCCGGCGGTATTGCTTTAACAATGTCTGTGGGTGAATCTGAAGAATTTGTTTCGTTGCGTGATTACCGACCCGGGGATCCCTTACGAAAAATTCATTGGAAAAGCTGGGCCAGAACCGGCAAGCCGATTGTCAAAGAATACCAGGAAGAATATTATGTGCGGCATGTTTTAATTTTAGATACCTTTGTCGGACAGCGCTATGCAGAGGCTTTTGAAGAGGCGGTCTCGCTAGCGGCTTCGTTTGCCTGCACCGTCCAGAGTCAAGAGTCATTGCTTGATCTGATTTTTGTAGGACTTGAGGTATATTGTTTTACCGCTGGCCGAGGACTTGGACAAACCGATAAAATTCTAGAAGCACTGGCAGATGTCCAACCCTGTGAAAGCAAGCCCTTTGAAACGCTGTTGCCAAACGTCATGTCCAGAGCGGCGTTCTGTTCCGGCTGTATTTGCATTTTTCTCAACTGGGACGAGCAGCGGCAGCAGCTGGTGCAGCTTCTACGAAACTTGGATATACCTGTTTTCGTGTTGATCATTTTGCAACCCGATGACGCGGTCATCCCAGAACCCGGTCCCTTGAGCGATGTGGCTGATACTTTTCATGTGCTGCGGGCCGGTGAAATCGAAATGGGGCTCAGTCAGATATGAAAACACCTCCCCTGCTCATTGGTGCCGCTATTTTATTTTGGGGATTGACGATGCACCAACTCGTGCTGGCAGCGCTAATGGCGTTTGGTGTTGAAGCATCGCGATGGATTAAGCACCGCTGGGAGCTTAACGAATCTGACTTTAAAAGAGCTTCGACACTTTGTACAATGGCGCTCATCGGTCTGGCCTTTTATCAGTTTCTAACCGGCTGGCTTAATCATCCGGCCTGGATGGTGTTTCAATGGTTGCCCGCAGTCTTGCTGCCCTTGCTTCTGGCGCAGGTATACAGTACTGCCGGACGCATTGATCCGCGTGTTCTTTTTTTGCTTCGCAAAAAACAGATCTTGAGCGCGCACAGCAAAAATCAACCGATCGATTTTTCATTCATTTATCTGGCGGCTTGTGTCTTCAGTACCGGCTTTGTCAACCAACGCAGTGGGCTGTTTTATATCGGCCTGTTGGGCTTGAGCGTCTGGGCGTTGTGGTCATACCGACCCCGCCATTCACCTTGGGCATTTTGGATGATTCTGCTATTGATCGCTGGCGGTGCCGGTTATTTGGGGCAAATTGGTTTAGCAAAACTTCAAACCGTGGTGGAACAAAAAACCACTCATTTTTTTTCTCCCAGCGGTGATTCTTATCGAAAATACACCCAAATCGGCGACGTTCCGAATGAGAAATTGTCCAGTCGTATCGTTTTTCGTGCCCGGCCGGGTGGATCGGATCAACGTTCCCTGCTGCTGCGAGAAGCCACATATGATACCTTCAGGTCGTTTCCGTCCATCTGGAGCGTGTCTCGCAAGTATTTCAACCGGCTACACAAAAGCGCCGATTCGTATGACTGGCAACTGGCGACCCCAGCAGGGCCTGCAAGGTCCTGCACGATTGCACAGCAATTAAAGGGTAAAGACGCCTTGCTAAAAATACCTAGTGGTTCATTTCAGATCGACAATCTCAGGGCCGAACGGGCCGAAAAAAATGATTTTGGGGCCGTTAAAGTCCGCGGAGACGGCCTGATATCGTATACGGTCCAATATGGTCTGGGATCTTCTCTGATCTCTCCGCCTGGAAGCCGCGATTTAGCCATTCCCAAGCACGAACTAAAGGTCATTACGCAAATCGCCGAGCAATTGAATTTGCGGACATTGCCACCCGCAGAAATCCTGAAAACGATAAAAACTCATTTTGAAACCGAATTCACCTATTCCCTGAAAGCAAAATCGAAACATAAAAAATCAACCCCGATTAGCAATTTCTTAACCCAAACCCGATCGGGCCATTGTGAATATTTTGCGACGGCAACGGTGTTGTTACTGAGGCAGGCCGGCATTCCCGCACGTTATGTCCGCGGATATTCTGTCAATCCATCCGACACCATGGGGGGCTGGAGTCTGGTGCGTTCGCGCTATGCGCATGCCTGGACTGTGGCTTATGTTGACGGTAGGTGGATCAATTTGGATACAACGCCGGCAACCTGGCAGGAGACCGAAGGCCAACAGCTGCCCCGATGGCAGCATTACTGGCAAAAAATCAGGGATGTCACATCCGGGGTTATATTTTGGCTGTCCCAATGGCGCCTAAAGATACAGGGCAGTAGATATCTTAAATATTTTCCCCTGTTGCTGTTGCCGCTGTTTATCTGGGCGGGTTGGCGGATGATGGCTAGGTTCTTGAAAGGCCGCAAATTCAAAAGAACTGTTCGTTGTACGCCGAAAAAGGGATTACCGGTGGCTGGTGCTGATTCAGCCTTTTACCCTATCGAGCAAAGGTTAAACCAGCTGGGTTTCACGCGCTATCCGTGGGAAACCCTGTCAAAATGGCTGAAACGAATTGAGGGGGTTGTGGGTCAGCGGGTTTCACTAGACGTTCCCCGCCAAGTGTTGGCATTTCACTACCGCTACCGCTTTGATCCCAAGGGGCTGAGCGCTGCCGATAAATCGCATATGATTGCGCTGAGCGCAACCTGGTTGGATGAACATCAAGCAGATAGAGGATCCTAAAAATCAACCGTGAACACCAATGGTTTCAATAGCCGGATCGTGCCAAGCCCGCTGCCAGAGAGCGTTTCTTTGTACCCAAATTTAATGCGCTGGCTTTAAAATAGGGTTATAGTTTATCGGCTCGGAATGTATTACAATCCAGAACACTACCACTTTTCAGACCCTGTTTAAACCATCTTACACGTTGGGCTGAGCTGCCGTGGGTAAAAGAATCCGGCGTCACATACCCTCTGGTTTTGCGTTGCAGACGATCATCACCGATGGCACTGGCTGCTCCCAGAGCCTCTTCGATATCCCCTTTTTCCAGAACCTGACGGGCCCGATCAGCATGATGGGCCCAGAGCCCTGCAAAACAATCCGCCTGCAATTCCTGCATGACGGAAAGCCTATTGCCTTCCACCTGACTGACGCGCATGCGGGCCGAGTGAACTTTTTCCGATATCCCCAGCAAGGTTTGAACATGGTGTCCAATTTCATGGGCGATGACATAGGCCTGGGCAAAATCACCCGGTGCACCGTGCCGATTTTTAAGATCTCGATAAAAACTCAGATCAATGTAGACTTTTTGATCAGCCGGGCAATAAAACGGCCCCATGGCCGCCTGGGCAAAGCCACAGGCGGATTGCACCGCACCGGAAAACAAAACCAGCTTGGGCTCCCGATAGGTTTTGCCCATCTGGCTGAACAAGCCCTTCCAGGTATCCTCGGTATCGGCCAATACCACAGATACGAATTCGGCCAGCTCGTTTTCAGCCGCGGGAATTTGTCGCGTGGTTTGCTGGGTGTTGATGCTGCTGGTGGGCCCCTGCTGGCTTAAAAAGATGCTGGGATCGATGCCAAAGTACATGGCGATCAGCGCGATCACAACAATCCCTATACCGCCCCCCGCGGCTTTGCGGCTCACACGTACCCGGCGTCGATCCTCTATATTGGTGCTTCTCCTGCCACTTCTCCATCGCATAGCGTACCTCCGGAATGTTGGGATATCTCGATAAAAGTTCTTTTATATTATTTGCACTTTTATACGGAAGACAAGTTCTGTGCCAAAATACGGATTCCATCCTGTTAGATAGTCAAACTATTTAAAATGATAAAGTATTTGAAATAGTTGGGTTAATTAACCGATATTTTGCCAAAAAAATTTGTCGGGAAATCCCCCAGAAGCAGGGCATTCAACCCAAAGGAAAAGGGGCGGCAAACCATTTTGGGTCAGCGCTGATGATACCTTTTTTAACGGCTTTTGGCTAAACGCCAATACCTAAGTGACCGATCTTTAATGACATGACGAAGAAAATGCCCCCCGACGGGATCATCAGCTTAAAAGATACTGCCAAAGACATTTGTCGAACCGTATTTCGCATCGCCTTTTGTGTTGGCGCCTTGTTTGGCATCACAGGTGGTATGTATGCCTATGTGGCCCATTCCGAGTCACAGAAATCGTTTGTCGCCTATGATACGGATAATTGGCCAAATTCATTTCCAATTTTGATCGAACGTGCTCAAGAGGACGGTCATCCGGCAGTTCAGATAGATTTTTGTTATCTAACAGAGGACGGGACTGTCGAACAAGAATTATATCAGATTCCCGGTAACGGTCAGGTGCAGATTGATGAATATGACAGCGGCTATTACACCGTCGAAGCGATCTCAGCTAGCCGCACACAGGTAACCCTGAATTTTTGGACGGGCGGTGGTGATGGAAAAGTCCGCTATATTTATGAAATTGAGAACAGTCGCGTCCATCCGCAATCCTATCAATTAATGGCGTATTTCGGTTGGATGTTTAAAGCGCTACCGCTAGGTTTTCTGGCGACTGGCGTTTTCATCTTTATTTGCAAACTAATTTATAATTTGATCAGCGCAAAAATGGCTGTTCGCAGGCTCGAACACATGAACTAGCACGTTACCATTTCTTGGCCGTGTAATGCATCAGGTCTCACAAAATGGTGACCCCAACTATCCACCTTATTTGAGCGCCCGAATCAGCGCATCAGCAACGACATCCGGCTGAGTAAACAGGGCTTCATGACTGCCGTCAACTTCAATCAAATGCACATCCCCCAAGCCTTGCGCCATCTCCGTGTAAGCCCCCGGTGGCAAAGAAATATCGTCTTTGCACAAAACGACACTTATGGGTAATGTCAGGTTATCAAAATCTTTGGTGTCAACCGGAGTTGTAAAAAGCGCCAGGGGTTGCGGCACCAATTGAGCGATCAACGCATCCTGCATGGCCCTGGACTCGCCGCCCATGAGTTGATAGCGAACAAAATCTTCCATAACCGGAACACAATTATCGGGCGAGGCTTTGGCGGCAGCTGCCATGCCTTCGGCGGCTTCCGGGGGCACCAAATCAAATTGCCGTTGCCCATCGGGTAACACAAATGCATTCAGGAAAATGAGTTGTGCAATTTTATCAGGCGCCAGGGGCGCTGATGACTGCAGCAAAAAACCGGCACTGGAATGACCGACCAGCACCACCGGAGTGGGTTGCCGATTCAAGGTAGCGATGATTTTCTTGACATAATCATCAAATTTGATTTGAGAGCGTTTCTCCTCCGGGCGATGCCCTGGCATCGCAGGCGCTTCGGCCGTATGCCCCGCCTTCTCGAGTGCTTTGATAACGCCCTTCCAGCACCATGGTCCATGCCAAGCTCCATGAATCAATACAAAATGCTGTCCCACAGCCGACTCCTTTGACTAGCGGTAAAAACCAAAAACCCCATCTCTCACCTTGAGAAATGGGGTTTGATCATCAACTCATGATACCCTCCGCGGGTTATCCGTTGTCGTGACGTGGCATCGTAGGATTGAGCCACTCATTACTTATCAATCATCTGGTGTGCTGTCAAAAGTATTCTGTTGGCGTTGTATCACAGAGCATTGAATCGTGAATTCAACACCTAAAAAGACCCTCATTTTCCCAGACTGGAAATTGGCCCCAGTGTTCAAGCTCTTTTTAAAGTGTGCCGCGGTGCGCAACAGAGCTGGTGGATTTCGCCTGCGACTTACCCGACATGCCAGTTCGCAAGGTATGATTTTAAGCAGGATCAGCTATGAATTGAAATTGGGCAAAAAGGAAGCGTGAATATTAAGGCAGGCTTTCTGTTCTATTTCTGCCATTTTTTTTCGCAAGATAAAGGGCCTGGTCAGCCTTGTCGATCAACTCATTTAGCATCGTCTCGGTATCACTTTTTCCAATCTCAATTATATGAAAACCAAGAGAGATGGTTATTCTGACAGATGCATCCTCAAAGAAAAACTCAAAATTTTTAATCGCCTTACGGATACGCTCGCACTGCTCAAGCATTCCTTCGTGGCCAATCTCACCGCGCGGTAAAATAATAAATTCATCGCCACCATAGCGGCCGAAAAGATCTTCAGTGCGTTTATTTTCAATGACAGTGTTGGCAAACTGCGCCAAGACGAAATCACCACTTTGATGACCGTATATGTCGTTTACCTGCTTAAAGTTGTCTACATCCATCAGGATAACGCCAACCGGCAGCTGGTGCCTTCTGGCATAAGCCATTTCCATTAACGCAAATTTGGTAAAGTGATAGCGGTTAAATATTCCCGTAAGCGCATCAAAAGAAGCTCGGTGTAAAAGGCTTTCCTCCGATCGGATTTCAGTTTCAGTCTTATATTCAATTTTCATTATTGAATAGCCCAGCTGAAGGGGAACACCGGGCGGCAGAGCAGCGCGACTTACTTTGCGAGCATCAAGGTATGTACCGTTGGTTGAACCTTTATCCTCAATCGTAATCGTATCTCCGGTCCATTCGATGACGCAGTGAATACGGGATATCCGTTCATCTTCAATGCAAATATCCGCCTGCGGCGATCGGCCAATTGTCGTAGAACCGTTTTTGAGCTTATAGCGGCTACCACTGTTGTTGCCAATGTAAATCACCAAATGGGGATGGCGGTCCTCAGCGTGAAGAAAAGATTTTTCTTCAAGCGTGGCTGTTTTAGCCAGATCTAAAATATGGCTCTTTTCCATAGACAATGACTACCGGCACAAAGTTATGCGCGTTGCCGCACAGCTGTTTATAAATTATTAGAGAATCAAAAATTGTTATAATTGTAATAACTTAAAGCAAGACTCGTTTTTTTATTTATCGGGATCTTGAAAGCAAACTTTAGAAATTGATGAATTAAATGAAGCTTTTAAGATGAAATTTAGTATATGGTGGAAATCCGGATACTTTCCCCACAGATGCTAAAATAAAAGCCTTCAGATGGATTTTCTGAAGGCTGTGGTATGTGGTGCCCGGGGCCGGAATCGAACCGGCACGGTACTTTGTACCGAGGGATTTTAAGTCCCTTGCGTCTACCATTTCCGCCACCCGGGCGCTTGAGCGCGTTTTCTTGTAAAACGCCAAAATGATAAAAGGTCTGATACCTGAATAAAGGCGGGTTTTCAAGATCTAATTGGGCGCAAGCGCTCATTTAGCGTTATTTCTTATTGGTTATTGGAATTTGGAATCTAAGATCCCATCAGAGCAGATCTTTTCCCGCTTAAACGATGCGTCGATATCGACAAAATAAGATTTTTTATAGAGACGGGATAATATTTTATGGATTTGGATTTAGTGCATGCTGGGGTTTGGAGAATTCGAAACCTTTTTCATTAAACAGCGTCAAACAGGCATTGACCACCTGTTCATCATAAAGCTTGCCCTTGTTCTTGAAAATTTCATCCAGGGCTTTATCCAATCCGATCGAGGGACGGTAGGGCCGGTGCGATGCCATGGTCTCAACCACATCGGATACCCCCACAATGCGTGCTCCAATCAAGATTTCTTTGTGCCCGAGCCCATGAGGGTAGCCAGAACCGTCCAAACGTTCATGGTGCTGTAAGAGGGTCTGGGCAATCGGCCACGAAAAATCGATGCCTTTTAAGATATCATAGCCCACTTTTGAATGCGCCTGTATCATTTTCCTTTCGATTTCTGTAAGCTGTACCGGCTTGCTCAGAATTTCAGCAGGAAGTGATATTTTACCGATATCATGGATTGATGCCGCCATGTATATCCCCTCAACATCACCACGGGGCAAATTGATCTCTTTAGCAATGGCCTGAGCCAGCTCGGCCACCCGGTGCTGGTGACCGGATGTGTAAGGATCCCGCATCTCAACTGCCAGGGCCATGGCTCGGATGGTTCCGTCCATTACTTTTTTGATATGATCCAGACTCAGCTGCAGTTGCTGCTGCATGCCTTTACGATTGGTAATATCCCTCAGGGAAGCCAGATAGGCTTTTTTCCCTTTCCACTCAGTCTCAATAACGCGCATTTCAGCCACCATGGTAGTGCCATCACCAATAGTGATATCCAGCTCGGTGGGTTCTTCAGGAGAAATCAAATGCTCGAAGGTCTGACCCACAAAGTGCTCTGCTTTGGTTCCGAAAATGGATTCCGCCGCCGGATTCATGAATCTCACAATTGCGTTCTCATCCAGGATTAAAATACCATCCGCATTGGCATAAATCATACTGCGGAAATTGATTTCGCTCGTATGCAAGGCTTTTTCAGTTTCGCGACGGCTGACAACTTCCTTACGCAGCTTTATATTGGTTTTAAACAAGGCATCCGTGCGCTCCTCCACCAAATTTTCCATTTCCAGGTGAAGTTTGCGCAAATCCAATTCTGCCTGCCATTTGGCGCTCAAGGCAGTTGCGAATTGTAAAATTTCCTGGCGATGAAACGGTTTTTGCAAATACAGCAGCTTATCAGGCGCATCGGGTTGCTTTTCTGTTGAACCCGGATGGGTGCGGATAAAACCGCTAACCAGCACAATATTGGTATGCGGGTCCAGTTTGAGGATTTCTTTTGCCGCCCATTCTCCATCCCGGCCAGGAGGCATTTTTAAATCAAGAAAAACCACCGCATAAGACTGCTTGAATTCCATGGAAAGTCTGACAGCTTCCACCGCCTCTTCACCCTGAGAGCAGCAATCAAGTTCGAAAACAGCGGTGCTGTTATTTTTTTTGGCATCTGAGTTTAAGATTTGCTGATAGAGGTCCAAAATGGCCGGATCGTCGTCAACAGCCAGGATACGGTATTTTTTGGGGGGCATATCTGTCATGGCAACGGGTTGGCTTGGCGTTTAATGACATCAGATAATAACGGCCGAAACTGAGCGTAAATATATTTAATATCAAAAATAACTATTAATTACAATACCTTTTCCCTGGGTTGAACGTTTCAA
>JAAUXU010140596.1_pt1 | contig 17722 bp, 13 predicted proteins | sample 7278151 | NCBI WGS metagenome assembly JAAUXU01 (sample SAMN14350113, study PRJNA611818) | marine sediment metagenome | isolation source: surface marine sediment (1.8m) | place: French Polynesia: Moorea | collected 2018-08 | reverse complement strand
TTTAATGCTAACTAATTGTGCACGTCAATTTTTCACCAACAGTTTACCTCAAATATAATCAGCAATAACCCCCTTTTATTAAAATTTCCTCTGCTTTGGGTTTTTTTACTAAATAAAGCCCCCCCCCCCCCCAAAAAAAAAAATAAGTTCAACTTTAGCCACCTCCAATATAAACAACTCTTTGTGTCAATTTCAGATATTTTGGGGCCTTTTTTTACTTTTGCAGAAGAAGATGACGAGGGCTTTCCAGGTCAGCAGTATTTGCCTCTTGGTGAAAGTGCTGGCAACACTTCAGACAACCACAAGGTTCTGCCAGGAATCGGGCTTGTCACACCCAGGTCATGGTGCTCTGTTGCACATTGAAGGAGAAACACCTTAGGCAGATTATACCAGTGTTGAGAAAAACCAAAGAAACCAATTATTTTGTTTAAGTTGACGGAAAAATAGTGTCTGTTTGCGCACTGATTGGTTGGGGGAGTGTTGATCAAAAAGTCGATCTGGTCTCAAAAAGTGGACCTCCACTATAGTCAACACCTTTGATACAGTCAATTTTCTGCTGCTGACGGGCTAGTTGAGTATATCGGAAGTCGACTATACAACGTACAGCTATGTACAGGGTGGCCAAGAATTAGCTTGTCTTTTGACACTCGCTACTTAAAGCGATACCGGCAGTGAAGCAACATGTCCATCTTGATTAGGCACAACAAGTCAGGAATAAGAGACCATAGACCTAAAGGGTGTAACAGCAAAAATGTCTCCTAAATTCGGCCCGAGAGTCAAAGCGTTCAAGGAAGAAAATGACTGGAACAACTTGGCTCTCTGGCCGAGTCTCCTAAAGACTCCGTCACCAAGGTGTGGCCAGAGATTGAGACTCAGTGACATTTTGGCTGTTACACCCTTTGCTTTGAGGCTACGCTGTTCCAACAAGAATAAGTACGCATGTGTCGTTTTTAAATCACTTTTGAAATGACCGGCATAAGCCGATCTGTGGAGTTCTGGTCCGGTCGTCTAGTAACCGGGACGTATGTTTAGACGACAATAATAGGAAGGGGAAGATTCGAAACTGTACTTATATTGTGAACAAGCTCATTTATTGTTGTCAACAATGTCACTTTAAAGCTTCATGGTTGTCAACTGCTTAAGTTTGGGCTGAAAAGCTCTCACTATAAACTCATTACTTACTTTACTGAATAATCTTACTACTGATATGATGCGCAATCATCCATTGAGCCCTGCATCACTGTCTGAGCAGGGGAAGCTGATTCCTCCGCATCACCCTGTGAGTAGTTGAAGCGTCGTCGTCAACCGTATGACGGCAAAATAAGCATCCTTTGCAGTGGATGCTGCTGCACAATGCATGCTCAGCAACTAACTTTCCATTAACTTCTTCTCTCTGTCCGTCGACATAGAGCGCAGTCCAGAGTTGTCGCATTTGAATACGCTTCCCTCGTCCCCCGATAGGCCTGTGTAGGCCTACGTAGGTCTTTTCTACCCCCCTTTTTTGCAAAATCAGTCAGAGCGGAAGTCCATTTGTGAGACGAGGCGGAAATGGCAGAGACGTGGACAGAATATTTCTCACCACGTCGTTTTAGCCGTCAGACCAATGAAGGAGAAGCCGAGTCTCAACTGTCGTGTCCACGAGCCATCGACGAGCAGTGGGGGAAAAACCATGAAATAGGTCCATGATCGAACGCCCTTTAAATGGCCATGGACGAGAAGGGCTATCCAATGCCAGTACTTTGGAAGGGACGCGTGCAGAGGCTGTTTGGACTACTCTTCGACTACGGACTACTCTTCGAATGATGTTGCCGCCCCTCCTTATAAGTATTGGATTGACCTTTACAGATGCAAATTTCAGACCCTCCTCGCCCGCGGAAAGCTGGGTGAAGGAGGAAGTAGTGGAGGAAAACCTTTCTAGGCGTATTTTCCTCCATATCTGATCAGGTCGATGCAGTGAGTGGGAGAGGAAAAAGCCAAAATGTTGTAGGAAGAAGCTACTTCCCAGGTAGTTGGTAGCTCGTGATCCCCCTTTGTCACCATGAGAAACGAGAGCGATACCATCTGCATGAAAGCATTTCTTCTCCTCCTTCCTCCATGGGTCTCCTCAAAGGTACATTTGCGTAATTGTTTCAGGGGCAAAAGTTTTTGCTTAATTATGTAGAGACGTTTTAGCCACCGCAGCCGTTTTGGAAAGTTTGGCTTGGCCTCCCCCGCACACTTTCCACTGTTGCGTGCGGCACGAAAGAGGCGTCAATGGGCCCTATGGCTAGACGTCTGTCGACGTCTTTAGTGGGAAAGGTTGTACAGGGTGCGGTGGACCAAGTGGGAACTCTGGCCTTGAAACCCTGGCTAGCGTCTGGAAGCAATGTCAGATCGGTGGTGCTTCATCAACGGTTGCCTCGCTCTCGTTCAATCACATCCTCGTCAGACCCGACTTCGCCGGGTCACAGATTTCGTCAGTCGCAGTCTCGTTATGGTTCAGTCACAGAACCGCAGGATCTGCGACTCAACCATAATGTGACTGCAGGACCTGTGACTGAAAAAGACCGCGGCCCAAACGGGGGCCGCCGTCATAAACGACTGTTTCAGCACCGGGCGCGGGTAAACAATGACGTCCGATGTCTGTCAGTGCATCATTGACCGCGCCCGAGCCGCCCCAGCTGGTGAGCGCCGTGATCCCAGAGTTGACACGTTGACTCGTGAGTCAGGTAAACATGTTGCTTCACTACAATGGCTTCTCCAAGCTATTAAACAAAGTTACTCATCGATCAATGAGGACGTCAGTAAGGGAAGTTCCCATTTTGTTTTTCACACCCTGTACGTCGTTGCCACCGCTATTCTATAAAGCCACGGGGAGAGCGTCGTGAGCGAGGAGAAAGCTAGGAAAAATATTTGCCAGAAATGGTTGATCGCTTTCCAAACACTCTTGCAGAAAAGTTTGCAACCTTTTTTTGGCCTTTTTTTCTACCGCGCCGTTTATAAAGCTCATACTTTCCACTCTCTGCCAACTCTTTCCTCCTCTTCCGGGTGAGTTTGACGAGGCTTTGGGGGCGAACAGAGGAGAAGAAGAGTGACAGCGCAATTTCGAGAGAGCGATTAGAAACCGCATTTTGAATTAGAAAGTGTCTGTCGACCGTTCTCATCAAGATGGCAATCTTCGTTCCTCCCCCTCTTATCTCCTCTCTCCATCTGACAGCTCAAAGCAGCTCAGCCCTCATTCACGGAATTGTCCCATCCAATTCTTCTTGGAACGACCCCGTTCATCAGAATACGAATACGTGTGTCTAGAAAGCTGTCACAATCGGGTTAATTCACATTCGTCATTGCCCTTTTTTTCAAGCAGGCCTGAACAGCCAATCGTCATCTTTGCTCCAGCTGTCGTATCGAGAGTTTGGGTGTTTGTGTGCGCGCTAAACACATGGACCGGGCACCAAAAGACAGCGCAGCGCAGTGCAGTGCAGAGAGAACACTGAAGTGATTGAACGACTTCTCCTCCCTGGCTCCTGGACAAAAGACGGACAAAGGAAGGGAAATGGATTGGGAACAGGACGAAAGAAGAAAGTGGTGGTAGAAATCGAATTCGGGGAAAGTCACTGCTCTCTTGCTCTCTCTGCAACGACACCGACACCAACAGACAAAATATTTTTTCCAATCCTTGCATGAAAATGGCCGACGACGTCAGTGCAAATCCCATTTATAATAGCAGAGGCGGTGGCTTCCTTCAAGGAGGGCGTGCACTAGTTTTCACGTCATCGTGGCAAGGTCGTCGTCGTTGTTGCTGCTGCAGCAACTGCTGCAGGTACGGATGGAATTGACGAACCCCCTTGTAATCTCGGTGAAATCCTAGTCAGCAAATGCGATGTCACAAAGTCACCTTGGCTCTTTTGTCGAGGAGACTCCCTCGGACTATCTATTGGTCCCTGGAGAGAAAACTTTCAGAGCTATAAATGTTGTACAGATTCATGAATTTCAGAAAAGATCGACCGAGTCGTCAACAGTCACACAATGTTCGCAGCACCTGGTTATGGGGTTGCGCTGATGACAGCCCAAAATAGGGGGATCACCGCTCCTCACAAGGGTTGGCACCGAGTCGACTTTGGTCATAGTGCTGAAAAAGTGGTATTTCGTCCAAAAAGTCGTGGAGCCAAGCTTAAAAAGTGTGGATGTTTTATATTTTACTATCAAATTCAAAAAAGACGTCTTCTAAAAGCTGCTGAAGCTGGTTGGGTTGAACACTTTCTTTTACCTCAGTATCACCAGCATAGAGTAGAACCTCCTACCGTAATCCCAAAGCTGTAAAGGGTACAACCCGATAGTCCACAGACCTAAGACTCTGCATGCAAGCATATTTTTTCACTCCAAGCAGCTTTAGTAAAAAGCCCCTTGTGGATTTATTAGACGAAAAAGCGTCTTTGTTATAGTTTTTCGTCCTTTTGCCCATGATCTTCTCTATTTCTCCAAAAAGAGCTCAATGTTGATTGCTGTTCTTTGTACTTTGACATCAAGATCTCCAAGTCATATTAAAAAAAATACTTCTTGGCAGAAATGCAAGCTTTTTAACAATTCCTTTGCAAAAAGGGACGAATAAAAACACCTTTCTGAAACATTGCGACGTCAAACCTGCATACAACAATTTACTTTTAATCTTGGTCCCATGAATGGGCACCCTTATTGGAAAATACCAATCTTTCAGCACTGAGTTTTTATTCAAATTGAATCGAGTCAAAGGTCGGGTCATGACTGGGCACAGGCAGACTGGGCCTAAAAGCACCATCACTAGTGATGACTCTTATCAAGTCACGAGAGGATGAAGCCAAGGCAAAAAAAGTTGGAAGGTTTTTTTTGTTCTGGAAAGAGAACTTTTCTTTAGTTGCCAGTTTTCTCCTAATGTGGGGCAATTTAAAAGAACTCCGGGAAGACTCGGAAAGAATTTAGCTGCCACAGCTATAAAGGAGAAGTCTAACCCAAGGAATAAAATTTTGAATTTGAATCGACTCAAGTGGCGGCCTGAGTGAAACCTTTCCCAGTCGGGCCCGAGGACTGTCCTTTAGCACGCATGAGGATGACGACATTCGTGACGTGTGTTGTTTCTGCGCCTCTTTCGCCATCGCCACCCAGTAAGGGAGGAAATGACACAGTGCGGCCATTCATCTTGATTTATTCTCCCCCTCTTCGGCGGTACCGTATGTAACATGTGGTGAATAAGGGGTCACTGTGTCAGAGGCGCCACCCACTCGCCTTCCCATGCACGGACGGGGTTGCGGAAGACCCAGCACTCCCCCCCCCCCCAAAAAAAAGTGAGCCTTTTTTAGGTACTTGTACGTGATAATGTACCAAGATATACGCACCTAGATACCTGTATGCATATCACATTATACACCGGTGGAGGTTTCCGGTGCTGCACCGCTTTTTAAGATGTCTATGTATCTTGGTCTAATTCGAAAGTGTCAGTTTTAGATTTCTAGAGTGGGAAGTTGGCATGGGACACAAGTTTAGTTGGAACAAGTCTCATTTTCTGAAGTGAAAAAAAGTGTTTTCCTACAGGCCCTTCTAACTCAAAGTTTTGTAACATCCTGCACGTAGTGAGGGTGGTGGATGCTCCTTTTTTAGCCGTAACTTTTGACTGAATAGAGCTACAAAGGTGGTTCTCCCCTTCGTGAAAAGCTCTAAGAAACTCCTTTGAAGCTGAACTGATACACATATTTGCTCTAGGGCCACTCATTTGTTCATAATACAGTCAGGCTTTTTTGTGATGACCTCTGCAACAGTCTACCTACAGCTGTGATCCCGTATCGTGTTCTTTTTCAAAGTAGCCTAATGTACATCAACGAAAACTCGATTTTTTGACAACCTACCCAGCGATGCTGTAGTTGTTAAGACTAAAAGCCGATCTCTCCATGCCATGTGTGTGCTCAGTGCTTCCTTTGACTCTGTGCCCTGATACTCTCCATTTTGTTTTACTTCAGGAAGTGGGCAATCAACTAACTAACACTAAATTTCTCAAGAAGTTGCCATTTGAAAAATTCTCCAATATTATTGGCTTCCTTGTCCCCCACTATCAGGCAAGGCAACACCAACACTATCAAACTTCCTATGGGACAAGGAAGTTTAGTGAAAATGCCCAGAAACAAGTGATTGTGTTTCTCTATTGTAATCAAGGCTTCTTGAACATATCAGTTGGCAAGCCCACTGCCATGCCCAACCCCAGCAAATGGGGTTCTAAAACCCGGTCCTCATCATGCGGATTCAGAATATGCATGGTCTTTAGAGTCTGTGTCTCGCCATCATCACTTGCTTAAGTTTACAAAATTATATAAATATGCATGGGTATAGTCTGTGACTGTAATAAATGGCCATGCTTACATTTGACATGAACTTGGATCTCTGCCTCCGCAGGCCGGCCCACGTGATTCGAAGCCTTGCAAATGTAGGTCCCAGCGTCCTGGCGCTTGACATTTAGCAGCTCCAGGGAGAGTCCCTCATGGTGGGTTCTTCCAGAGGGGAGGAGACCATCCTGAAAAGGTTATTGCAAGTCAATCAGTCCGTTATAGCTAGCTAAAAAGTCGTTTCTGCACTGCAGTGGTGGCAAAATTAAGAGTTCAGTCATTTCTCAGCGTAATCCTGATTGGTGTCTTCAGGTTCCCCATCAAAGGGGATCTTTGGCAACTCTGCAAAACAAGCAGAATTAATGAAATTGGGAAAAGCCAGCACCCGGATGAGTACGACAACTTCAAGATCATCAACCGAAACTACCTCTACCCCCTTTTTCGTCGAATCTGTCAAAGTTCAGGGGCAAAAAACCACCTTGCCATTATCATGATTGACATCACCAAGATCCGCCATAACGTATACAGATCCAGGTTGCTCTTGATGCAGTTGAGCCTGTTTCGACTTCACCAGGTCCAACTTCCCTGTCAAAGTCAACCACACTCTTAGTTTTGCCACCACTGTGCGTACTTGTCTGAGCCGCCCCTCACATGTAAACGAGTGGTTCTTTCCTGCTTACCTTTTTAATCCAGGTGATCCTTGGGTTGGGATTTCCTCTACCAGCACACCTGAGTGTGACGTCATTGCCCTTCCTGGTCGTGACTACCCCGTCTCGGGGCATGGCCTGCACGGCCGGGGGAACCAACACTTCAATCTGAAAAATGAGTGGCGCTGTAGTTACAAGGAGGCCAGCATTGTGAGGTCAGTGGTCAAGAACTGCTTCAGTCCACATCTAAAAGTACAACAACGTGCTACGCAGTGACCTGAGACACAATATCGTTGTAACCTGACATTTGGGGCAGGGCGAAAGTAAGCGCAGTGCGTCGTCATGTTAGACTTGAATGAGTAAGTTTAGTTCAGCTCAGGTTGCTGCTTCAAATGCTCATGACACCAGGGCGCAGGGAGTCAGTGAATATAATAGTGACCAATAGCAGTTTAATGCTCTTCTCCGTCCACAGAGAAGTAGGGCAGAGGGCACTTGATGATGCATGTGGTAGCGTCTACTGTTACGTTAGTGGACACTTGCTGCATGAACACTCGCTCACTTGCAAACTTACTCACTCGCCCGCTCACTCTATAGCTTGACGACACAACTGTGCTTTCATACATCTTGTGTTGGACGCTCGGGGTGTCCAAAAAACGTTGTACGTCTTAACGAAGAGATTAAGCATACTTGGAGCTAACGTACAACAAGGTTCAGCTCAATATCCAAAGTTTTTCATCCAATATGGCTTCGTCTGAGATGTCCTCTCGCTAGGCAGCAGCTGGTCCTTCTGGTATAGTCGGAAATTTGCTGCACACTTAGACAGAAAATCAATTTCCATTAGAGGAAACTGTGTTTTGTGGGACCAGATTTTAAGCAAAAGGTCTCGCGACCATATGAAGATGGATTGGCTGGGACATTTGTCCAAATTCACGAAGTGACACAGCGTTGGCGCTCGTCAATTCTCACGTGTTGCAGAAGAGTTAAACCATGTTTGAGGTGCCAAAGCCATGGCAGAGTCATTTTCAGCTCTTATTGCAAAACCTATGAGCTGAACGACTTACTGGAGTGACTGTGTCCGCATCAATCTTAGAGTACTCTCGAAAGACAAGTCTCTAACACATTGCTTTCGAGATGTGACAGCAGGCTGAGAAAAAAAAGCAGCTAAACTGTGGGGACAGCCCGTAAGTGCGCATGTACAGGGTGTCCCGCGAATAGTGTCTCTGATCAGAATAGCACTGCAGTTTTCATTTTCTCTCCGATTTTTCTCTTAGATAGCTCACTTTAAAGCCCATAAATGTCAATTTTTATCCCGAGACTTTAAATTTCCCCTATCCAGGGTGTTCTGCAAATTGTCACTTTTCAACATCGGGCTATAGCTTTCATTCTGAGCCTCAATATTTCTGTCTGATGCATCGCGCTTTTGATTCTTACAAATGTGAATCTTATTTCATGAATATAAAAGCTCAAGCACTTAAAGAGAGATGTCCTGTGGGACCCCCTCTACTTTAAAAAATACGTGGTTGTGGGACCCCATGTTCAGGTCCTCATAGCAGATGAAACTGTCTCTTCTGTGGCCCAAATTTATTGCCTCACACGGATCACTGATGGAGATTCATTGATCCTGCGTGACAATATTGACATATCCGACATGATGGAGACGGCGGAGGAGGTGGTTACGTCAACCCCACAGGATGTGATGCCAGCGTGTCAAGCATCCATAAGTGGTGTCAGCTGGTGGTTCAGCAGAAAGGTGGCCGCTTTCAACACTTTAGATTTGTCAGATTGCCGGCAAAAGTCAGGGAGCGAAGAAAAGCTGTGCTGTAAGATTGTCTTTGGCGCTGAGACGTTCTTAAAGTTTGTCTTCAATTCTAGACACCTCATCGGGTCTGTAGCTCAAAGGAGAATACTCTCCCTTACCCGGGGGTGACCCTTTCATGCTCCCCCCAAAAGGGTCGTCCCCTCGTGGTCTCGCACGTAGGGGGTGTCACGGTCTCCGTGAGTGTCATTCATAAGTTCTGCCGGACATTGCTGGATACTTGGCTTTGCTGAAATCATTCGCACCCGTGATAACAAAGGCTGTCGGTATGAAGGCTGGCCACAAACAACTATCAAAGAAGTGAGTGGGTGTAGGTCACTGCATGCAACAGTGCGGAACCAGGAGGGGCATGCATTACCTGTGTATACACATTCTCACGCAATTCGAACACATTTTCACGTATCATCCGTGCAGTATTTTTTTAAGGAACACCCTGTACGAATGTATGTGTGCACGGAACCCCCCAGACTAACGAGAAGGAAAAAAGTATGGATGCCAACGCCGCCTTCTTGGTGAAGATCAAAGAGGCCGCAACAAGTTCTTTAACGACATAGAAATAGGCCTTCCAGGCCTTTGTGAGGCATCGCATTTCCTGATGAAAATTCGCCTTTGCGCAAATTGAAAATTGACGTGGATAAGAGTACACCTGTGCACATTATGGTTCTTCAGAGGCCTCTTTTCCTGGCCTTCTCGGTTCTCTACTTGCAGCCTTTGTTGTCGGTGAAACTTCCTTTTGATGTGAAGTAGCACAAACAACACTGTTGAACAAAATGGGACTTTTCGGCGGGCTCACAACAGAAGTCTGGGCTGGTCTGGCGAGCCAATTTATACAAGTCGGCTATCAGATTTCGAGCCCACCGCGTGCACGTATCTATCGATGCAGTTCATCCTCGCTTACTGTGTGTTGGATTGAAATGGGCTTTCCCATGACGTCGACCTCGCACGTGTAGGTGCCCTGGTCCTCCGGCCTCAAGTCTGTGATCTCCAGGCTGAAGTCGTCGGTCAGTCTGATGCGCTCGTCCTTGCGAACCACCAACTTTTCGGCTGTCAGCACCCGCTGTCCTCGTTTCCACATGAGGACAAATCTGGGGAATGGAGAAGAGCTCAAAGTCTTGACATTGCAAGTCATGAAAATTTTCTGTCGCGCAAGTTCAGCTCATCTTGCCCTTTCAACAAATGTCCGAGGCTGTGACTACCAGCCAAATTTTGTAAAGAAAGCACCAACTTTGGCATGGAACCCACTAGGACGGGTTTTCCAGTGATTTTGTCACACGTTCTGCTCACACCTATGCACCAACCGCACTGAACAAGAGCCATTGAACTAATCGGTCATGACTTGCGCAGTCTGTGACGAAATCACTAGAAAATACTAGCCCTAGAAATCACCAAATACAGTAAGGAAGTCGGCAAGGACATCCGCAAATTCTGGCGCTGTCCAGCCAACTCTGCTTTGCCCTCGTTGCAGTGCCAGACGTGGCATTCTTGTCTAAATTGCCAAGATGACCCAAATTTCACCACTTACCTGCCTAAATTCGCTACCCTGCATGGCAGAGAAAGTCGCTCTCCCAGTTTGGACTGGAACACCTGATCGGCGGAGATGATTTTCGGTGTCAGCGGGATTGGCAGACCTGGAATGGGAGGATACAGAGCTGAATCATTGTTGCGTCGACCAAAAAACAGTTAGGGAGAGTCATTCATCTCTTAATTTAGAACGTCACTTTTACTGCTTTAGAGACTTCTGGCGGGCAGCACAATCATAGCACTCGTACATGCATTTGGCACGTCCGTCTCTCACTCACTCACCCAGCCAAAGGGCATACAAAGGACAATTTAATCATTAAATTCTCTAAGCATTTACGAAATCTTGTGTTATTGCCTCACTCTGCAACTGTTGCTTCTAAGCAAAGGGTTGCTTTGTGTGACTCTTTTGTTTTTGTTTTTGCCACGAAAGATTCGGACACATTTGACCCCACGAGCAGATCTTCTTCTTCTTCGACTTGCTCCCATTGACTTTTACGAGTAAGTTGTGTTCAAATTGTGAGCTAAGGCAGAAAAATACAAAGCGCTACTTGGTGGAGGAGGCTGCTTTAATGTTACTGCTATACCGCTTTTTCTAGGGGAGTGCGTCCCACTTTTACCCTACTAAAGGGGAGTAAAGGCAGTTGCACCGTATATACTCTTGTTGTAAGCAACCACATTTTGCTGCCTCCCCAGGGAGCATTAAACAAAGATTGAGAAAGCATCCTACGTCTGTAAGAAAAATATCGTTGTTGCGCCATTGCCAAGCCACTCACTGACGTCTCAGTTACGGGTTTTTTTCTTCACAGATTATCGTCGTTGTGTGTGTTTTGCTGTGTTAGGAAACAGCTCTGACAGTGTCGACAGCCCCGACAAGCAGTGCCACGACTGACTGCAGGACCTTCACTTTGACAATAATACTGCACTTACACTTTTCGGCTGGACAAGACTTTCTAAATATTTGATGAAATCACACTAAACCTGCCTGGTGGGTTCGTACGCACGTACTGCATATGTATCGGCGACGAATCTAACACACATCATCACCTTAGAATTGCGTGACTCATTGTTTTTGAATGGGTGTGATGAAAATTTTCGTCTCGTGGATATTTTTTGACATATTCGCATTCAATATGCATCACGAGGGGGAAAAATAAAAAAAACCCTTGTGACCACGGGCAGCTAAGTACAAGGACCACATTATCACCAACGCAGCCAGGATTTCTAGTTTGGTTGGGGCCTGATGCCATCCCTCTCCAAACATGCACACATGTAACAATTTTGGCTTTATTGCTCTTTTTTCTTGTAGGAGCTGTGTTAATACAAGAAGGACAAAGAATTTTAGGTGAAGAATTTAGGCGAAGAAAGTAGCAGTTAAGCCTTTTTCCTGCTTCGTCATCATCCATGGCAGCAATAACTTCTTTTTCGTTCTTTCAAAGTTCGTTAACATTTCACAACCCGTTGCACTCTTTCCTTGATTTTTGAAATTTTTGAACTCCCCCCCCCCTCCCCACACACACACAACAAAAACAAACTTTTTATCTTCATAACTTATCTTCTTCAGTTTGTTGCCTAAAATTGCGAGGTGTAAATACAAGCATGTAATGGGGGAAGCAGAAAAGCTGTTGCGTGAGTGGGGGCTGTAGTGGCGAAAATAGCAACTTTCCAGTACGCATGTACGTACGTACTGTCAGTACTCAGCAGTGTAGGTACAGGGTGGCCCTGGTACTCAGCTCCTCTCAGAAGAATGTACATTCACGGTAGACTCTGCTCATGGCGACATCCTCGGGCCGAGCCCAAGCTGTCTCTGCAGGCGGAGCATGGCAACAGTAACTACTCCTATGGATGTATTCACTATAAGCGGAGTGTGGCTCTGGCCTGGGTCACTGTAAGCGGAGTCCACTGCATCACCGAAAGTTCGACACACACGAAGGGTAGGTTTTACCATGACACGAGACAGGCGGTGCTGCGAATAATGCCTTTGGACCCATTTTGTCAACTATTTTGTCAGCGTACAACAGCAAAATCAAGTCAAGACAGCTCTCACCGATCCGTCAATGAGATGGAGGAGGTGGCAAGACGTCAAGGAGAATCGGTTGCACTCTCACCAGTATAGTAGTGGAACGTTGATCACAAAGACATGAGGCAGCTGCCATTTAAAAATGACTTCTATATGAGCAGCAAGAAGATGCCCAAAAAGAACTTTCTTCCTGCACAGTACAGTGCAGCAGTTCCAGCTGAGTCCACTGCCAACAATTTATCGACGCTTATCCGCACTTTACTCTCTTCATTTAGTTTCAAGTGACTCTACAGTCATATATATAGTGAGAGAGATTCAATTTTGCCTCGCACACACACGCACTGTATGAAGGCAGCTAGGAGGACGCCTCCTCCCAGGATTGCAGTATGAGGCATGGACCTCCTTAACCCCCTTCAGGAAAAGCCATTTTTGGCATTGGCAAGAACAAGGCCAAAGCTGTCGGACTCAGAAGAAAAAGGAGTCGATAACATCACAAATCAACAAGCTCTCTGAGCCTCTCTTTTCTTGCCATCGGCGGTGCCAGCCAGAAAGAGAGGGAAAATTTTTGCCAAGAAGGAAATCGCTGCAGTAGAAACGACGATTTTTTTGTTTCTTTTTTTTTAATAGGCCGTGGAATTTTAGGTGAAGAATTCGACTTTCTTGAGGAATTTCGACTTCCACTTTCGACATTATGACGAGATTGGCGGCACAGTCAAGAATCGGCGTTCTTGCATATTGCTCCCGTCACAGTAAAAATAGCTTTGCTACTTCATCGAAACCTTCGGCTTTGTGCCTCTCTTCGCTGCCTGTTGCCCTTTTGCTCTAGCTTTTTCATTGCGCACCCTTTTGCTGCATTTCTATTATCAAATTTCCTGGGCATCTACCCAAAAATCCAAGAACAAAAGTTTTGTCACCTCTATTTCGTTACTATGGCACGATATAAATAAGTTTGGCTGTTTTCCCCATGCAAATTGTGTTTCCTCTCGCAGGATGCAGTTGCACGATGCCTCCGTTCAAGATGCTCTCTGTAGAAATCTCGCCTGAGCAAGAGGCAATTTCTTCTCAGTGTTGCCACAACTGCGCAAAATGTCGGGGGGACAAACTTTTTGTGCCATCCTGTTCTTGTTTTTTCTTTCTCCATAACATTGCCATCTCCATAAGGGAGTTTTCTGGCTTCTTACGCCTCTTTGTCCATGTTTAAAGAAACAAGTGTCAGTGCGTCTGACCTTGTAGTGCCTCTTGTGACCTTCTCTGCTATGATCAGAGAAGAAAAAGTTACCAACAAAAAAGTGGAATCTTCCCTGATGACCTGAGTTGTCTGGTGCATTCTCGGTCTAAAGTGAGAGCTGGCGAGAGTGCTGCAGCAAAGTGTTTTTGTATTTTGTTTGCTCATGGCTCCAACATGACTGGCACTTAGGTCTGCGAAACCGCAACACAGAGGGAAGCTTGCCAAAGAAATGTGGGGGAGAAATGCAGGCAAAAGTAAGTAAGGAGTGATCACAGTCCCATTTTTTTGGGTACATTGTGCACACCCGTGCATTCAGCTAGACGACCCCTCTCATCCCAGAGATTGAGGGAGCCACGTCGAAGATCAAAAAGTTGACAGCTTGAAGCCATCTTCAGGAACATTTTTCACGATGTCACCCTCAGAGGTCAGGATCGGGAATTTAGGTGAAGAACTTGGACCCATTGAGGTGACCATGAACATATACGTTACTCTTGTTTCTTCGTCTTTCACTGCAACGTTATTGGAGTTTTTTTTTTTTTACAAAAAAGAGAAATGGTGAAAATTTCCCTACCTGTTGCATTTCTTTATTGATTCGCCAAGTTTTACTGCACATTTACCACCAAATGTTTAACCTCCAAACGGGCAAGTCATTCTTCAGATTTTCACCAAACATTCCAAAGTCCGCTCATAAGCTATGAGTCGCTTGTGTACACAAGTAGGCACACCTATGTACGTTCACGCCCTATCACTTCAGCACACACCATGAGAGTACAGTGAGCGGTGGAAAAAGCAGCCTGGGGAGGGGGCAGCATTAGTATACATCAACCACAGCATAAGAGTAGTGAAGCCACTACTGTTTTCTTTTTTTTCTGCCCAAAATTTTGAACTTGGCTTGACCTCTCCTGGCTCCAAAGGGAAACAACCGTGGGCTAAGCTACTGCCTCATCTCATCCGTGAGTGCCTCACTTGCAGACACTAAGTTTAAAAGGCTTTGTGGTTCACCATTGCTTGTTCTTTGTCGTGCTTTCAGAAGTAGGCAGATCACACAAGACACTACAAGCCCCAATATCTCTACTAACACTACTTTTTCTTCTTCTTCTCCTTCTTCAGCGGTTCGTGTGGCAGCAGCCGAGGCCTCCTAGGCCTCTCACGCGATTAAGTTCGTGCTGCTGCTGCTACTATTTGCCACGGGGGAGAAAAAGAGGAAAAGAAAGTGTGCAATTTGCCGTAAGGAACATTTTGTTTCCCCCTCCCAGTTCCCTCTCACACTCTTTGTACGTAGGGTGCAAACAAAGCCGCACCTGCGGGAGCAGCAGAAGGCCCAGCAGAAGGCCCAGCAGCAGCTCTCTTTATTCCATTCCACCGATGAGGTAATAAGACTAATATGTTTTCTCACTGGAGCGTACAATGGAGGCCATGTTTGCTTTTGGGGCCGAGTTAGCGTGGCAGTCGGTAGGCATTTCCACACATGTTAAGTTGCAAAAAAAGTGCTGGATATACATGCTGCTTACGCCAAGAGCTCATTATCATTTTACATAAATACCTGTGTGTGGCGGGGGAGGGCACGATAATTTGCTCTAATTTGTGTACGGAAAGACGTTTCCTACGTCAAGTGAGCGTAATAGAGGCTTTGAAGCAAAAAAAAAACCAACTTATTCTTACCCACGGAGAGCACGCTTGCGCTAATGATCGATAATTGTGATACTGAGCTCTTAAGGTTATTACCGATAATACCGAGACGTTGCCAGCCAAATAATAACACAGTAAAGCCCCGATTTTATCATACTGCCTGTCAGCGGCAAAAATGTGATAAAATCGGGACTTGTGATAAAATCAGGACTTGTGTTTTACTTATGAAGACTTTGGTCAGCAGCCAACGTAAGACAAAATGGAGACTTTCTTCTAACGATAATAAACTGTCTTTGCATGAGTCGCACCACAAGATGTACATACGATGCAACACAAGTACACAAGATGTAAGTACTAGGCATTGATCAAGTAAGAGGCATTGGTCAAGTTAGGACCTTTTTATATAACATTAGGGACTCTAGTCATATACGTTCGGTAGCAGTAACAGCCAAATTGCGTACGTACTGTACCATCAAAAATACGTGCTTGTATCATTGAAGGTGAGCATGCCAAACATTTAATTTATCACTCTTTTGCTCCGCCAACTGCATCTACTTTGAAAAGTAACGTTTCAACAATGGTCTGAGTGGACCTGGTGCCATTGTCGCCTATGAACGTCTTGGACGTACTTTTATATTGCTAGTAAAATGAGGTTACTAAATAAAGTCAATTTCTTTCAAAGATATCTAAAACCCTGTAGCACGCTTTTTGCTCGGGGTACCTACTGCAGTAAGTCACGATTTAAATGGACCTGATCAGGCATATTTCCAAGGCTGCAGAAGGCCTCTGTGTAGAAGGGAACCTTTCGGAGGGCGTAACAAGTTTTTTGGTCCTAATAGCTTGAAACTTTGAGAAAAATCAATTGTACATCAAATCTCCTCTACTTTTAACTTACACCCACATACGCTGTCCACCTCCACCTTATTTACAGTGTGCATAGCTTTGTACAGGGCGTTCACAAAAGCAACAACACTTTCTTGCGTCACTGAACGTGGAGACATTGAGGAGAAAAGCTTGCTTTTATTGAATGCATTCTTTAGTGCTTGCAATACTTGTCCTTAAGTCATTTGGTTTCCACGTTGGATCAGGCTAACACGACTAATAGACAGGATCCGCCAGCTAAATTGCGTCACGCGTAGAACTCCTCCCAGAACGGTAACGAGTGCACGGACAAAGCAATGTTGCACTAAGGACATTTGTCCCCAAGAGTAACCCCTTCTGTCTGGCCAGCTTTGGTGTCCACCACGGTCTTCCGGAAGGACTGACCTCCTCCTCCTCCTTCTTGATCCTGGTACAGAAAGTTGCATGTTCTGTTGCTCTTTTTTCTTGCTTCTTCGTCTTTCATAGCAATCTTATTACCGTAAAGTGCCGAGTTCAGTACTCCGGCCAGGTACTCTATTTAGAAGTTTGTGCCAAATAGAGGACCTGGCTACTCTAATCGGCGGTTTCTGGAACAGGGGGGGGGGCATAAGCAGAACTGCGAAAGAACACGAAACAGATATGTCGAAGAGCCAACACTTGAAACTTTGCCTTGGCTACATTGGAGTTGCCCTCACAACCCTGCTGGTCCTTGCATCACACATGTAGGGTAAGGCTGCTATAAATCTGAGCTTCTTGAAATGGTGCTTAATGGAGCATCCGGATATTCAATGTGCTCAGTTGGCTAATTGCTCAATGAGACACCCGAGAAGTCCATTATGCTCTGTGCAGTGTCATCTCTTTCAAACAAACTCCTCTAAGTCTCACTGTCTGTAGCATTTTGCTGGTGTGTGTGTGTTTTTGCTTCTCAACCTTTGTCATCAAACTTTCCACACGAGCTGGCTGACGGACCGACTCTGCAGATGCAACATTAGTGAGGTGCGAAAATGTATCATCTCTAAATTTGTCACAGCTTTCTTCTTCTTGGAGCAACAGCAACAAAAAAGAAGTTTTTTTCCCCACACAGATACAACCGTTATTAAAGCGACTCCGCCTGTTACTCTTCTGCGAGCAGCATTTTAATTTACTCAACGACCATTGCCTGAGAGGCAGGAATTCCATTCCCCACAATTTCGGCGTTGTTTTTTCCCTCTGACCCCTTGATGCGCGTGTGAGAGGAGAACAAAACTGCGACCTAGTTTTTTTTTTCCTCCGCGTACTCTAATCCTCGGGGTTTTTTTGCTTTACTCTCTCTTTCTCTCTCTGCTCGACCAAGGCAGCCAAATGGGCGTAACACGTATTAATAAATTATCCCTCTAACAACCGCCGATCTCGAAAACGCCGTCGTCTTAGGGCTTTCTACGCTGCTACATGAGCGGGAAAGACGTACAGGGGGGCCCAGGTCAAGTGTTGAAAGTGGGGCCTTATTTCCAGGCCTCTTTCATTCAAGCTGAAGAAGTTGCTTCAGCAGTTCATGAAGAAGATGCAATCTCGGTCCCTTGTTTGACATTACTGCACTAAAATGTCTTGGCAGACTTTCTTTTCCTCTCCCAGTGATAAACGCAGGCAGCTCCAGCTCCCACCACTCAACAAATGAGCAAAATAGGACTGCAAGTTCCA
>JAAUXU010005450.1_pt1 | contig 17725 bp, 13 predicted proteins | sample 7278151 | NCBI WGS metagenome assembly JAAUXU01 (sample SAMN14350113, study PRJNA611818) | marine sediment metagenome | isolation source: surface marine sediment (1.8m) | place: French Polynesia: Moorea | collected 2018-08 | reverse complement strand
TTTTTTTTTTTTTTTTTTTTTTTTCAAAAATCGAGGGTTTTTTTGCCAGAACAGAGCGTGCAAAAATCGAATCCCCACTACATAAATACATTTCATGCAGACTTTGCCGTAAGTAATTTAAGCGGGAAGAAATTGACTGCATAAGTTCGACTGAACCAGTGGTGCTGAATGAGCGACTGAAATTGGTCGTAGAGACTATGAAACGGAACACCGAGTAAATGAGAGCAGGTTTGTGGTTGTACCCGTTTTCGCCACGGTCCTTTTCAGTCACAGCATTTTCAGACACGGCTTGCTGTGTCACGACTTTTTTTCAGTCACGGTCATTTCCAGTCACATTATGGGTCAGTCGCAGGTCCGACAGTCAATGTCAGAAAATGTCTGTGACTCAACCATAATGTGACAGAAAGTGCTATGATTCCACTGGAAATGCATAAACGTATGCACTCAGTGTCTCACCCCTGAAATTAATTACGGTCAGCTCCATTTTATGACATACGCCAGACAGGGTACAAATCATGGACCCTAAGTGCACACACTCATTATGTACGGACAATTAACCCTCCCTTGATGCCTAACACGTCTTCAAGAAAGGGATATTTTTTTCTGTTCATTAAACAGCTTTCCTTATCTTCAGACGGAGAAGCCTCCGGAGCCGGAGCCGGAGCCGGAGAAGCCCAAACCGTTCAAGCTAGAAATCAAGAAGAAGGATAAGCGGGAGCTTCCGCCGGAACCTGAGCCAGAACCTGAACCTGAGGACTTGTTTAAGCTTCCAGCCAGAAAGAAATCATCAGGGGCCAGGAAAATCACGCCCAAGAAGGAGGAACCGGAGGAGGCACCAGCATTTGCCGGCATGAAGCTCCGAAAGTCGTCTCAGGTAATCTTAATGTTGCTGTGGTTGTGCACGCGCAAACTGACGTTCATCCTGCGGTTCAGGTGAAACGCGGATGGGACGATGATAAGCTACAGACTGTTGAGCTGAAACATCACGAGTTTGAACAACTGCCTGAAGAAGAAGAGGTTGAGAAGACAACCACTGTTGTTCTGTCGGAGCCCATCAAGGATATCAAGGACGACCTCGAGCCAAAGGACAAGAAGAAGAAGAAGAAGAAAAAGGTGAGCAATTGCATGCGGTAGTTGTATGTTCAATGAGGCTTTCTAAATGCCCACCCAAAACTCTTGTTGTTCTAGAAAACGTCCGTTCCTGATGGTGAAGAGCCCATGGACGAGGTCGACAAAGATGATGAGCCTACAGAAGAGGAACCCATGGAGCCAGAACCTGAGGCTGAAGAAGATGAGCCAGAGGACAGAGACGAGGATGTGGTAAGCATCGGGCACTTATGTGTAGCACTGCAAAGTTTAGTTCAGTCGAGAATATGCATAAGGTTCATGTATCATGACAATTATGGCAGGAAACTGCATCTAAAAAGGAACGTAGAAGCGTTACTTTTAAGCTGGAACCAGACTATGACGAAGGAGATGTGACCGTGACAAAATCCCGACGACAACTCACAAAAACCACATCTGTAACGAGAACACAGACCGGGATGGTGAGGACAACACCCGGAATTTCTCGTATTAAAACATACGTATCCCAAAACACTCACCAAGTTTATAACCTTTCGCAGTCTTTGTTAGAAGAGGGCAGCATTTCTGATAACGAGTCGACATCGGCAAAACCCTTAAATGAGACAGAAGGGCAACCTGCAGACAAAGTCAACGGGGACGAAAGGATCTCGTTGCAATCCTTAAATGTACGAGTGTGTGTACTATTTCCTTTTTTACTTGTCCCCTTTTTTGTGTCTTCTATTGAGTTCTTCTTTAGGAAAGTCATTCTAAAAAGACCAAAAAGACGGTCCGAAGGGTGACTACAAGGAAAGAGTCGCCAAGTGACAGCGAACCTAAGAGAGTAGAAGGCGACAAGGTATGTGTCGACGTCCATAAAGCGAGTATTTTAATCATTCTTTCTCTCATCGCACGTGCAGCCTGAAATGGTTGTAGACGTTGGTGTTGTTCGCAAGGAAGAGCAAGATGAGGAGTCGAGAAAAGGCAAGCAAGAGTCAACAGACGACAGAGATGAGGAACAAGATCAGTCAACGTCGACCACCGACAGACAAGACCAAGTAAAATTACTTTATAAAGTAAGCTTCTTTTGTGACATCTGCGTTAATTCTTGTCCTTCCGTGCACTTGTAGCACCTCGTCAAGAAGTCTAAGCAGATCCGGAAAAAAGTCAGGGTGAAAAGCGACTGTGATCGTTCAACGTCAGCCCAGGAAGAGGAGCAAAATGAAGTAAGAGTCAGCATGTTTGGTCCTCACCGGCGGTCTGCTTATTTACGATTATTACAGGTAAATTTGACCTCTCTTCAGACAGAGAAACCAGTGGAATACCAACGGCAGTTGGAAGACCTAGAGGTTGGTGCAGAGCAGCTTTATCATACTCAAAAACCACCGTGCTATATTATAACACTCTTTCCACAAACCTGCTTCAGAGTGACCATCCGCGAGGTGAAACAGCCAACGTCAGTACGGCGGAGAAAAGGACTCGCACCGCTGAGCAAAGACCCCTCTCCATTGGGGTGAGTACTCGTGTGTGTCTGCATGTCCGTATATTTTGCACCATTATAACTGCGACGATACATACGAGAGAAATGAGTTAGCGGTTCCACAGGTGCCGTATGTACATGTAAGCAAGACACGGTCAATACCTGTACTGTTCGGTAGTCCAGTACGACCTACTGTTCCACTTGGCGCTGAGGCAGTTTAGACGTACGGATGTCCCAAGGCCAGAAGGACGTTCATAGCTGAAGAAAGCAAATTGAGCATAAATCGTCTTGTCCTTTGCGGCTGAGCTTCCACGCTCAGTCAGCCAGTACCACTTCTGTACTTGTCATATGGCACTAAATATTCCCTGCACAGGAGTCCCAAGCCGTAGAAGTTCCTCAGGGCCTTGCGACTGAGCCACAAACGCTAATCCAACCAGAAATTCAGACTACGCAGCCGACTGTGAATAAGTTGGCACGAAAAGTTGAAACTATTCATGGAGAGCACAGGAAGCCCGAAGATTTGGAACAGTGTGTCAGGAAAGATGACAGTGCGGAGAACAGGTGGCCAAACGTGGAAAAGCAGGAGAGACAGACAGAAAGGGCAAAGTCAGAATCACATATTCAGGGTGTCCTGTCTGAATACAGTCAGGCTAGACCTGTGGAAAATGTCATGACGTCCAAACAAGTAGCTGACATGTCAAGGGTGGATAATTCTGTCGATAAGTCAGCATCCAAGCAGACAGTGACACAAGGTCAGTCCTTCGACACAGAGAAAATTAACAGCTTTGCTGTGGATGACCAAGTCCACGAGCATGCTGCTCAGGTTAAAAAGACGGACATTGCCACAAGTATGGCTGAAGGAATGACTTCTTCACAAGGGACGTTGCCATTTGCCGAGAAGCACTCGACCATGGACGAGTACAAAATAAGTGGAGAAAAAGCACGTACATCGAAATTTGTAGAGAGCTGCAAAGAGACTGCGGTGAAGCGTCACCACACCGAGGGTCACTTGACGCCAAGTGAACGAACCATTCCGCAGATATGCGAGAAGCCTGACGAAAGCGTAGGGACGGCAAAATTTGAGGCAAATAATCTTGCCCAGGTTAAAATGGATTCCAAATCTTTAGGCGAGGAGGCACCTGAAGAAAGTGCGACGCAGCTAGAAACTTCAACAGGAGTGACAGAGAAGGCAGCGACTTCTATGGAAAAGACCAAAGTCGATGGAGTGCTAACCTTTCGAGGAAATTTGGAAGGCGAAAGTGCCGAAGTCACGGTGACCGGCAAGGTAGAATCTTTCAATGTTCCTGCCAGGATTGCGCCCACGTCCAAAGACGTCGTCCCGGACGCCGCTACTCAAGTGAAGATGACAGCTAATGTAGAAGGTGAAAGCCTTTTAACTGAAAAGACTCCTGAGCTGGCTGCAGAGGAAGCAGAAAGTTTGTCGGCTCAGATGCATCATGTCCTTCAGGAAGTGTCTGATAAAGCCATTAAGAAAGAATTGGTCCAGGGTGTCTCTCTGGTCGGCGAAAGATCACGTCAGTACCAAAGTGAATATCTTCCTGCTGAAAACGTGTCCTTAAAGTTTGATGCTGAGCCCATGCAGATTGCAACGGGTTCCTCCTTCATTCAAGGAAAGCAGATTGTGTCTGAAGGAACCACACACTTTGTACCAGAAGAAACTAAGGCTAAGGCAGCAGAGATAAAGACTACTCCAGTCAACACTGGGGAGAGCGCCATCCAAAAAGCGGTTCCCCAAGGTTTGAGTGAAGTCGCTGAAAATTCTCCCAGAGAACTCCTCGCCCCTGATGCGGCGTCCACTTCCCTGAAACCGACGCACAGCGTCTCGGAGCATTCACAATGCGCCATAAATGTACCCGAGACTGTGGGTAGCGTCCCTGACGTCGAAACTATCTCCGGCTTGAAGAAGAAAGTCTGTTTTTCCGAGCAGGCCAGACCAGCGATGGTGCCAAAGAAAGCGAGGAACGATGCCACGACCAACGTCAACGTCGTGGGTGAGCAACTGGTAACTGAAGTCACTGGCATCATGCAACATGGAGACCTACAGAAACTCGGCTCTGCCGACTTTAGGAGGCAGGAAAGCGTGGCAACAGACCTTGTCTCCATGGCAAGTTCAACACAGGGGTTGCTCCCAGAGCATACCACAACTGACGTCTATGCAGAGGGAGAACGCAGGACCAAGGATTTGGCAGTTACACCCGGACTCTCCAAAGAAGCAATTGACAGAGATATTGCCGCTCGTCGTGAGCAGGCCGAGGGAATATTAGAGACCGTTAGCAATGCTGAAACTTTTTCTGAAAAATCATTTGGATCCAGAAGAGCAGACACCTTGCATCAAGCTGTCTCTTCTCAGGGTGAAGTAAAACTCTGCCCTACAATGCAAGGGACATTGGAGCCCAATCAAGAATTACAGTCTTTTCCAGCAGGCCATCTGGAAATGTCTCCAAAAGCAAAGGTCACTCGACCTGTCCAAGCAACTCAGTCAAGGGAACTTCCCCAAACACTCTGTCAGCTGCAGGGAGAGAGCCTGGAACTTGAAGACAGCAGGAAACTGACTGAGGCAAAACCATCTTCTGTGAAAGTAATTCCCCAAATAGACGATAGAGATGCACTCAATTTGGCGAGGAAACATGAAGTCCAAGAAGGAATTCTTGTCAATACCAAGCATGCCACAAAACTTGCGGCAGAGCCGACATTGTCGAAGGAAGCGAGTTGCAGTACCGAATCGAATAAAGCAGGGAAAGTCGTTGTCTTGGAAGCCCACAAGGAGGGACGACTCACCAATAAGGACAATTTGGGTGTCCTACCAACCACTGACGTAAAAGTAATGGAAATGGCTAAGAGTACGGTCACAAAGACCTCAACCGAAGAGAGCGTAGTACAAGTAGATTTGTATCCTCTGCAGCAGGGAGAAAACGTTGGAGATGAAAAGATACAGCCCCTAGAAAAATCCACAGAAGATACTGCTTCAGTGAGTCCAATACAAATCAAAGGGGGCATCGACAGTATGGCCTCAAAGAAGGACACAGCCCAAGGACTAAACTATGCTTCGGACAGAGCAAGTGATTTCTCCTCTACTCAGGTGAAGGCTGTTAACACATTAAGTGATAAAGAACCATGTATGCTGCAACCTAGTGCTACTTGCTTTGGACATCTCGTTGGGAAATCACTTGAAAGTGATGAAGCTAAGTTATTGGCCACTGAAGCGCCGTCTTTAAACAAACCTGCTGTAACAGATACTCCTATTGGCAAAACTAGGAAAAGGGCAATTTCAAGAGAAAGAAGCCTCGGAAGAAACGTGACAAGTGAAGGAGCTCAAGAACTTGACACATGTCTCGATAAACCAAAATCATTTGCAACGACGCGAGTCCTCAAGAAAGATGCATGCTTAGCTAAAAAGTGTGAACAGGAAGAGGGCGTTTTGGGAACAGCAGAGGCCGCCAAACCTTTACAGACTCAAGTATCGACCCAATGTATAGCTAAACCGTGCTTGGCGCTGAGCGAAGCCGATAAAGTACTTCATATACCGCACACAGAAGTGGAAGCCTCCCTTATGGCAGCTAAAGACCACGGCCATGCCATCACAGCCGCTGAAACTTTGAAAGAGCGAGCGAGTCCCAAAATCGTTTCAGCTGAAGAAAAGAGTAGTAGTGTAGCTTTTCTATGTCACAAGGAAGGACACTTGACCTCAAAGGAAGGAACAGAGATCCTTCCTCGATTAACAGAAGGTAAACAAGCGTTTGTATCAGAAATAGAAGGTCCTTCATCCTGTCGCACCAGTACGGAGATTCAAGGCGAACTGCAAGTCGTGATGTCCACAAGTGACTTGCCCATTTCAGCCCCCAGGAAGGAAGAGACCATCTCTAGCAGCACTGAAACCGAGCACCTGTCAACGGCAAGCAAAACTAGCCGAAATGAAGGACTGTTACAGCTGAGTGTCGCACCTGAACCGCTGGGGAGCAACCTATTGGAAGGAGAGTTGGCCGACGAGGCCGCTGTTCCCTATGACAGAAATGCTGTGAACTTCGAGCCTTCCCTTCAAGGAGAACTGAGTATCAAATGCTCTGTGACCGAGTTTGAAGATGTTCAGCCAGAAAAGGAAACGGTGTCACCCTCCAGAGTTCGGGACGCCCTGGACGTAGCAAAAAAGATCCCGAATACGGAAGGAGTACTGACAAAACCCATTGAGATTGGGAGCCTAGAAACAGTGGTTGCAAGGTACGGAAATGCAGACGAAAGAGAGGCTGACAGCGTAAACAAGTGCGTCCTTGTGGCTCATGGCGCAGGTTCATCTGCTGCAGAAGATACTACGTCGTCGCTCAAGGTGGAGGAGAAGCCTGGCATTCAAGTGGTCACACAAGTAGCTGAAAAAGACCTGAGGCAGCCAACGAGATTGGTCAATGCACAGGGGATTTTCTTGCAAGAGGATCGGGCCAAATGTCTGCCCGGAGATTCCACAGTGTGTGTTCAAGTAGAGCAATCCAAGGTTTCTTCCGAAAGGCCTGGTCTCACTGTGACCAAGACAGTCCGCAAAGAGGGCCAATTCGCACGAGCGGAAACTGCACAGTCTCTGGAACCAGAGCATGTGCTAACAGAAACTGTTGGATCATCCCAAACTGATTACTCTTCAGATATTTTACAAAGGAAGGCTACTCATCAAGGCTTGCTTCCAGAGGAAGCTACCGCTGAACCTCTGCTCCACTCTCAAGCTAAAAAAGGCATTGCACAGACGACGACTACGGAGGAGGCAGCGAGCGACTGCCAAACACATCAGACGTCCCTACAAGAGGGAATCAGTCGCAAAACAGAGCAGTCACATACATTAGAAATAAAAGAACTTGCAGCAACAGAAGCGACCAATCCAGTGGATGTTAGAATCAAGCCCCTTCAAAAAGTTCAGAAAACTTCTAAGGAGGAGGGACATTTATTGAAAGGAGAAAGCACTACATTGTTGAATGAGTTGAAAAAGGGCGTTGATGCAACAGAATCAATTGGAAAGGACGCAAAGTTCGAAAAGGGCCTGTTGCATGCATATGAAGGGGGTGAATTTTCTCAGGCAGAGACGATTACTGCGTCAAGCAAAGAAGAGTGTGGCCAACAAATGCCGAGTGTTGTAAGCAACCAACCATTGAATAAAGCGAGCTTGAATTCAGAGAGTTTAGGAATTGCTTTACGCACAGACTCAGTCGCTTCTTTTCAAGCACCCGACTTCTCCCAAGCGGAGATTTCAGCTACAGAGAAAAAGGTAACTGGAGTGGGGACGTTTAGCACAATCAAGTTGGAGGCCCAGAATGAAGGCTTCTTGGCACCGGTGGAAGGGACTAGTGTGACGCAAGGAGAAAGCGCTATTATTGAGACCATTGAACTACAAGAAGAAGAGTCAAGGTCTTCCAAGAGAGCCTTGAAGCGATCAACACAGCAAGGCGCTTTGCCAGAAAAAAGGATTGCTGAGCCTTTTAGACACGATGACGCACTTGAAGAAATCACTGCAACAGAAACGGAAGTGACGGAACTTCCTACACAAAAGACGACAATGGAGGCTCACAAAGAAGGCCATCTCCCCATGAAAGAGGAATCAAACGTCTTCGAGACTGATCAACACATCCGGCAAACAATTGAAGCTCTGGATGCAACTGAGAAGGCATTGATTACTTTAAAACAGAGAAAACAGGACAAGGCCACTCTGAGAGAACACGAAGAAGGTGAGCATTTGCTCAAATGTCAGGCGGATGACTATGAGCAAAAGGAATTAAAAGGTGTCAGCATCAAGCCAACGGACTCCGATAGCAAGGTCCTTGGAAAAGTCAGCAAAACATCCGAAATTCATGGTATTTTACAGAAAGGTGACAAAGTGGATTCCTTGACAGACACGCAAGTAGAGGAGAGTGAATCCAAGGTTACTGTCGAGCCCAACTCGCATCTTACTAAAGTTAGTATGAAAGAAACTTTACAGGGACATCTTTCACAGCTTGACTCAGTAGATGACATTGGCAAACAGCAACCAAAAGAACAAGCTTCAAAGGTTGCAAGTGAGCCTCCAACATTGGCAAGGGCAAGTCTGACACCACATGATGAAGGTGAACAAGTGCAACTTGATGGGGCGCAAGTTTACCCCAGTACAAAAGAACCCAAAATGAGCACCAGACCACGATCTGTCCAGGCCATTTCGCTAGACACAGCAAGTAAGGATGCGAAGCTTCAAGGGATAGTAGTGAAAAATGAACGTCCTAGTATAATTGACACTGCGGACATCGCGGACGTTTCCCGTGCCACAGAGAAGGTGCTAGAGGTTTCTGCCACCTCAAAAGGATTGAAGATGGCTCACCGTGAAGGTCATGTGTCTGAAGCCGAGATAACTACTGCTCTTACAGAAAAAGAGAAGGAAAAATCAAGCGCAAGCGTGATTGAGCCCGAGGCACTCGGCCAAGGGGTAAGGGAGGCGCACGTACTCGTCGAGGATAATCTCGCGCCACAAGCTGAAGCCATGGAGCTACCCCGGGTCGTTCCCGACGAGATCGTGTCCAAGAAAGAAGGGTCTGAGGGTCATGATCGTGCTTCCAAGCACGCATTGTCTCAGGGCATTAGTGGGCAGACGGAGGAAGTGACGAGCGAGATGGCGTCCGACGAAGTCATCGACGTCGAGAGTGTTGCCCAGTCGAAACACGGCAGCAGGGGGTCCTTCATCGTCCAGGTGCCGCTCAACATGGGTGAGCAGGCAAAGCAGGAGCGTTCAAAGGCCCACACAGATGGGCCTCCCGGATGTGACGAGACGACAGCGAAGAAAAGAATAGTGAGCGAAGAGAGAGACCAAGCCCAAAGGATGCCACTGCCCATGGCCGAAGTGGCTCTCGGCGAAGTTAGCACCTCACTCAAGGAAGAGACACGCACGGGAAAAGGGAGACCAGAGGTCAACGATTGCCGAGCAGAGGCGATGAGAGATCCTAAGCCAATGGGTAATCTTGAACCCACAGAGAAACTCGAACCGATAACTACGGGTCAGTCGAACCAGCCGAGGAAGGCGTCGGCCAACATCGAAGAAATGAGGTCCTCGTTGCAGGAAAACCGCCCGTCCGAGCAGGGCATCGTACCAGTTGCTGAAGCTGCTCTTGATATCCCTCGGGATGAAGATGCTCTTTCTGAAGGACCGCCGAATGTATTGTCCGTCTCGCTGGAAAAGAGACGTGCCGTCAAGGCCGGAACTGCTATGGGGCAATCTGACGAGTGCGGGGACGTGACGGACATTACAAACGAGTCTGTTAAGACAGAAGTGGCGCAGGAAAAGCTTGAGGAGGACATCAAGCCAGCTAAGCATTTTTCTCATGAAGAAGGGGTAAGCGACCACGGCGTTGCTGTGGTGTAGGTCGAATGATTCAGCTGAGTTGCACGGTCTGCTGTTCGTACTCTTGTCGAACTGTAGAACTGTAGTGGCTTCTACGCATTTGCTTTAGAAACAGTGCATGTGGCTGTAAAAGCATGAATAATGAATGATCCATGCCGATATGTATTTTGAAGCTAAGATGGTTGATTTGTTTGCTTCGGAGAAGTTAAATGAAATATAAATGAGTGAGTGTTATTATGGCCCATGGCCCATTGGGCATCACCTCGTCAGGGTCAAGTTTGCCTCCTGCGACGTCATCGCGCGTTCAGTACCAAGTGTACTTGTAGCTGCTTTCTAATTCTGACCGCATGAGTAGACTTCTCGCAACTTTCTATCCTTGGTTGACGTGTGAACGTGTACACTGAGGTGATAGAAGACCTACTTATTGGTCATGACTCTAATGAGCACCGCAGATTATTTTGTTCTTAGCATGATAACAATGAGCGGTTGATGCTTTTCGGTTTACCCGCACTGTATTACGTAGTTAGCACGTACCTGTGTATCATAGTAGCAGAATACTTGGAAACTTGAAGTTTGCCTATTATATGCGTACACTTACACTACCCATGTAAGTAAGGTAACAACATGCCTGCGCCGTGAACTGACTAAGGTTTGTGTCTTTACAGTATTCATGCGTAAGACATGCACGCATTGGACAGTGAAAAACTTTCTTTGCGCTCTTTTTAGATGACCCTGCCTGAACAACACCTAGGAGAGGACGTGGAGCAGCAAAGGTTGCAAGAGGGACAACACATGACTCCGGGAAGGGAACCTTTAAAACCAAGGAAAATTCTAGTAGGAAAAGCAACGAAACAAGGATTCTGCCAGGAATATTCTGGAACAGAGGAAATGTCGACTCTCCCACCTGAAGAAATCTCCGTACCCAAAAAGGAAATTGTTGAATCTGACAGCACCGATGCGGTGACAAGGAATCCGCAACTGCAAGGAGAAGTTCCTGAGGAGAAAAGAGGAGATGAGTGGGCACAAGCCACCGTTTCTGAAGGGGATGTAGCCTTACTTAGGCCGAAATCTCCTAAGTTGACGGGAACACAAGGAGAGATGGTCCCAATCCTAGAAGATGTAAGTACACAGGACTGCTGTGTAAAACGCGGTACTGTATTAAGTGCTCCACGGTACAACTCGACCTGGGGGTGGTGTAGCAATGTTTGCATATTTGCTGCAAAAATCCAACAGACTTTTGGTTCACTCAATTTGGGATCCTATCCTTTGGTTCGATTAACTTTTGTATTACGTAGCTGGCAAGGTCAGACTCGCGCACAAAAGGGCGGAGCAGAGAGAGGATGCTTGCTTAGTAGGAGCACTTGAGGTCCAAAGTTTGCGTGCAGTCGGGACAAAAAGACAGAATCTAGGTAGTCTAAATTCTATTCAGTATTGGTGAAAGGAAAATCTTTACCGCTAATGTTGAGGTACCATGGCTTGGCTGAGTGCTAGCATCAGAAGTACTGACATAACATTTTTCCTAACAGGAGGTCCACGATGTTTTACAAAAGCGATACAAAAATTTGCATAAAATGCCTTTGCTGGAGCTCACTTGATCATCTGTTTGAGTACCTTTATGTAAGAATTCAATATTGAGACATTGTCACAGTAAGACGATAAACGTACCAGGTGAGCACAGGAAGTGTGGAAAATTTTTATAATGTAGAATTACTCCATTATGCACTAAGTCATATGTTGCTCCCCTTTTTAGGAATATGAACTGGAGGCTGCAAAATCCATCCGCGACAAATCTAACCAAGGAGAAGAGCCTTGTTTACCAACGGAAGTAAATAATAATCTGATGGGACGCGCTGATGCGGTACGGCAAGTACTTGTGCATGAAGATCAGAGTGCCAAGACCAAGAACGCTGCAAAACCGTTGATGATGGAAGGCATTGAAGGAGCACCATCTACGACTGAAATGCACCAAATTCTGTCGAAGGCCGCAAAGAGTAGAAAAGAGTCATTAGAACTGATTGAGAAGCGGCGACTGGAGGCGAAAAAAGTTGAGGAGGTGCCAGCATTTGCTGGAATCAAGCTAAACAAGGCTTCAGTCATCAAACGGGGTTGGGACGACAAACAGTTGGAAGTTGTTGAACTCAAGAGTCACAAGTTTGAAGACAAACCACTTGATGAGCCCCAAGAACTCGTGTCGGCAGCGTGGGTGAGTGAGCCTCTGATCGAGCTGAGCGTCGACGATGATGGTCAAGAGGCCGATGTCAAAATGAAAAAGAAGAAGAGGAAGAAACTTAAACCGCCTAAGAGGGAGGAACCTGAATTCACTGCGCCAAAGCCACGGCTTCCTTCTCCAGAACAGGAAGTGGTGAAGTTAGACCAAATAAAACTCAAGCCACCCAAGAAGATTTCCATTGAAGAGGACAAAGGTCAAGAGAGCACAACTAGAAGGGAATCTCTGGTGTCGGAGTTTGCAGAAGTGAAATTGAAAAAGACTGAGACTGTAAAAAGCACATGGGAAGATGCTACTTTGGAAGACATAGACCTAAAGCATCACGATGTGGAGCCATTGCCTGAGAGCGAAGAGGTACGATGATGCTATGGATTCCTCTGTACAAGTTCTTCCACCAGGTCTTATCTTTCAGCCCGAAAAAAAGACTTCAATAGTGTTAACTCTGGAGGAACGCAAGGGACCAGCTCGACCAAAGTCCTTAGTGCCTAAGAAGAAGAAGAGGAAGGAAGTAAGTTCATTAGCAAACTGTATTCTGGAGCATACGTTTGTCATTCATTCAAATTTACCTGTCCTTGCCCAGGATGACGCTGAAGAGAGTGTCGAGCACGAAGAGAAGGACCAACCTGAGGTTAGTACAGTTGATCACTCCCAACGAGTGTGTAATTATACGTAACGCATCTGTGACACTTGCCAACCGAACCAGTGACTCCGTTAACTGTACTCATTGTGCGTAGGGTGAAGACGTACACAAGGACGTAGAGACCGAGGAGGATGACCTTAGTGCAGAGCAGGTCCGGCAAAGGAAAGAAGAGACGTCTGACAGGGGAAAGGCTCTGAGGAAGAAAGTCTTGAAGAAACGAATAGAGGCAGGACCAGAACCCGAGGGTCCTCATCCCAAGGACCATGTCTCAGAATGCAGCCCGCAGACTGAAGAGGTATGTATTTGTCACCGTAACACTAGTACGTGTTACATGTTGTGCATGTGACATGCGGCTACCAGTTTGTCCGTAACAACTTATGCGGTTGGATGCTTATCTGAAGGACGAGGAGAGGGCTGGAATCGCTCTGGGTACCTCTGATGCAGACGCAAAAGTGCGTAGGAAGGTCCAAAGAAAAAAGAAAGGAAAAGTTATACCAATTGAGGAAGTTCAACCTGAAGGACATGACGAGGAGATGATATCTCCACCCGCTGAGACTGCCGGTGATGAACATGAAGTAAGAGCTGTGAGAGAGTTAGGTGCGGACAAATTCCTTGACTTCTCTTCAAACAGGTTGCCGGGCCTGTTGCAGAACCAGAGGGGAAAAAATCCGATGAGAACACGATGCAGGGGCGACTCACAAAGGAAGTCATAGGAGCTCCCAAGGAAGAGGCACCAGAAATGCCTTCAGAAGAGGCAAAAGCTGGTGATTCAAAAGAAAAACCTAACAAAAAAGGCAGATTAGCACCTTTGAGAAGGATGGACATCAAGCAGGAGGATTCTCCTTTTGAAAAAGTAAAGCTCAAAAAGGCCAAAGTAATCCAGAGGCCCAAGGAGGAGATCGAATTGGAGAAAGTACAGCTCAGAGGACACATCTTGGAGCCGCTGCCGCAAACAGAAGAGGTATGTCTGTCCGATCAGCCTCTTCACTTGTACAAATACGTCTGGCCGAGTCTTCGTCCCTCTGCACACCTACTGGTACAGAACGTAATTGCTCTCGTAGCCTCTTCAAACTTTCGGACCTTGGGGGGAGCGCAAACTCTTTCCTCTTTTTTCGCTTAATCGCCCGAAAAATGACTGCATGGTCTTCGTTCCCTCTCGCCCCTACCGATAAGTATGAGCGCACGCTTGTGTTCTCACACAAGTTTTTGCATGGACGTCCGGGGTGAGTCAAAATGCAAGCCACGTCGGTGGAACGGGCATTGACAGAAATTGGTCAAAATTTTATTCAATTCATTAGAGTAAAGACTTGAAACATTGTTAATGTATGTAAACACACCTGTCAATACAAGTGACGTGTCAGTGCCCATGGCATACCCCAAGTCCTCAATGGCGACGACCTGAAGTGTCAGCCACGCTGGGGACGACACCGAATGGCACTTGGACGTTCATTATGATTAGGAAGCAGTGGCTGTGGCAATTCTTTATCTTTATACTGACACTTGCTTTTGTTTCTTTCCCTGAATCTGCATTTCTTGAGTAAGCTTCTTCACAAACTCTCCGAATCTCATTGGTAAAAAAGCATGTGACGAAAATTGGTTGGGGTCTGGTTGTCACTCACCTTTTTTAAAAAAAATCCCTCATAACGCAACGGCTTTTCTCCGGCCAGGGCTCATGTGCATGACAACTTTCATTCATTTGTTAGCACTCATTATACCTCATTACTTTGACGTGTGATACTTGCTCATAATTACCCCCATTTGCGGCAAATACGCAGCTTTCAAGCCTTGTTGTGATGTGCAGACAAGCACGACAAATGTCTCCTTCACTAAATGACCTTGCAAGGACTTTCTCAAGTTCTTCTTCATGATGGTTTTTCTATGGAGACTTCGCTCGAAACAGCACCCCAGAGCTAAAAGTCTGAAGGATTAAGATCAGGAGTCTGTGGGCGCCAGCAGACATTCCAATTCAGAAAAAAGTGACTCTGACCTCCGGACTTTTCAGGTCATGGAGGTCATAATGGGCAACATTTGGGCGACTTTTTGACAGACCTCAAAGGGACTCAACTAGTTCGGCATTGGGGAAATATGAGAGTCAATATTTGCTAGAAAATGAAGCTATCAAAAAAGTCTGGTTTTACTTTTATCGTTAAGAAAAATCTCCATGTCTATTTTTGTTAGGGCGAGAAGACATCAGATGTTATCACCTCTGAGCCCCTACACCTCATTGGTAAAGATGAGACCAAGACGGTTGCCAAACGGAAAAAGGTCAAGAAAGTCAAGAAAAGGCCAGTGGTTGAGGAGGAGTTGCCGATAGAAGAACAAGACGAGGAGGAAACCACGACCAATTCAGAGGCAACTCAGGATGATAATGGCATGGCAATAGATGAGGCCGATAATAAGGGAATGCCCACGAAGATGCCGAAACATGAGCCTCAGCCAGAATTGCAAGAGGACGAGGCTTCAAAGAAAAGGACAGTAAAGCAACGACCAATACCTGAGGAGCTTCAGCCAGAAGCAGTGAAGCTGAAACGCCATGCATTTGAAAAAGAACCGTGCACTGAAGATGTAAGTGCTGTTAGTACTTATTCACAATGCAACAACTAAGCATGTGCGGGTAACCGAACCGAAAGCGATATCCGAATAATTTGACAAAAATCAAAACCTATGGGTTTTTTTCTCAGCGAATTTCGGTTTCGATTTTGCGCCTAGGGAACAAATATTTGTTCAATCTGCCAGCAAAACAAACTGCAAACTGGTGAAATACTTGTTCAGTTTGCTAATGAAAGCAGCCACAAACCAGTGATGCAGGGATATAAAGTATATGTATGTGTCAACCCTGAGCAGGCACGTAGGTGCATCGCAAGCAAGGTCAGTAAAATGCTTCATCAGAGTGTCCCTTCTTGGCAGCTGGCAACATTGTCTCAAGTAAGCGCACCAAACTGGACTGAAAATATGTCTCATCTGGTGTATGCACAATGTCAAAAGTGAAATAACATTCCGGCCCAAGAATACATGAGTTTGAGGATGACCCGAAAACCGAACCAAAAACGGAAACTGTTCCTCTGAAACCGATTTTCGAATATTTTCTTCGATCCGCACATGCTTAACAACAACTAATATGCATTGGCTAAGCATAGCCATAAGTCGACTTACCTTACTTTTTCAGGAAGAAATGAGGACTTTCGTTATAACTTCGGAGGGAGAGAGGAAGGAAGATGACAAGAGAGCTAAAGCCAAGGAGATAACAAAGAAAGTCGTCAAAAAGAAACCCAAAAAGAAGGCAGAGATTGGCGAAGAATCGCCTGCGCCAGAGTCGCCGCCGTCACTCAGTGGTTCCGTGGAACGTGCGACAGAGGATGACTCCACTGAACCAACGAAATCGCCCCTAAATGAGGTTTCAAGTGCTCCAGAGGCATCTCAGGAAGTAGAGCAGAGAATCTTGGAGAAACCCCAAGAACCTGAGGCGGTAAGTCAAGGAAACCCCCATACCCAAGATTTTGTTCAATTTCTATATTCTTCGGGAGAAAATTGTGCGGTAATTTAAAGTCAACGTGGGATAATTGCCCCTCCGACAGTAATCTTGTTATCCTGAAGTGCTCTGCTCTTTAGCACGAGAAGACAGCAGACCATAGTTTGCGTTAGTGTAATATACCCTTAAAGGGATCTCTCCACATAAGTTTTGAAACTTTCAGTTGGAAAAAGCGACTGGTGTCAAAGTCTCCGAGGATGACGAAACTACTCAAACTAGGCAGAAAGTAACAAACAAGAAGGTGATAAGGAAGGTGAAGAAAAGCAAGGCGGAGCCAGAAAAGGATCTGGAGGAATCGCCGCAAGAAGAACAACCGAAAAAAGAGTTGTCCTTGCCTCCAATGGTGCCAAAGCTGCCCGAGGATAAGACTACTGAGAAGGTGAGCATGTTGCTGCCATGGATCGTAGTGCGCTTCCTATGGCCAGGATGATTGGAGCTGATATCTTTTCCCCTATGTAGAGTGAGATGGAGCTGGCAGAGAGATTCCTGACGGAGGAGCCGAAGAAGGAGTTCGCAATGAAGTTTTCGCATGACAAAGCAGATCTCATCGAGCTTCCTGAATTTATCAACCTCGCCTCTGACCAAGGTATGGGTGCCGCTAAAGGAGAGGAGGTGAAGCCACTTGAAGACCTTGGGCCATTGCCGGAAGGTGATCAAACGACTCCAGAATTGATCGTCAACGGGGACAACATGGAGGATACCGTGGTGAAGTTCCAGCCAGAGATGGCAAAAGTACGTTTTAGAGTTCGGACTAAGTAGAGCTAAGAAACATTTTTGGGCCAGGAAATAAGCGGTTCTTTAAGCAGCGTGAATCAGGCAAAATATGGAAGTTTTCAGTAAGGACTACTTAAGAGAGTCTTCCCTACTTGTGACACAAAGTTTTGATGATGTTTGGAAGCCTGCATTTCTCCCAGTTACTGTCAAAGGTTGTTCAATATATATCTAGTCATACAAGACGGGAATACATACACGGGAAAAACAGATGGAGAATCCAAAGACTTATAGTGCAGGGCTCCAGTAATGAATAATCATGCGATGCTGACGCACTTGTTTTCCCCCTCTGTAGGCAGTGGCTGAAGATGAAAAGGCGAAGGGACTGAAGAAGGTGGCCAAGAAAACAACGGAGAAAAGTAAGAAGCTCTTTCTTGTATAAAAAGTAGCACACCTGTGCAGTGTGGGTCAGTAAAAATTTCGGTGTGGTGTTCAGACAAGTATCTTTTTAAATATGAGGACAAATGAGATGGGGCTCTTAGGGTAAGTTGAGGAAGGGTCTTAGTTTTTTTTGCATCACGGCACATCATGTAGAGATGTAGAGTTAAACAGAAGGATACAAAAAGTGGTTGTGCGCAAAGATACCGTGGTTGCTCATAGGTGAAGTGACTGTTGCAGCTCTTGCTGACGTTGTTGTCGCTGCTGTCATTGATTATGAC
>JAAUXU010030078.1_pt1 | contig 17727 bp, 29 predicted proteins | sample 7278151 | NCBI WGS metagenome assembly JAAUXU01 (sample SAMN14350113, study PRJNA611818) | marine sediment metagenome | isolation source: surface marine sediment (1.8m) | place: French Polynesia: Moorea | collected 2018-08 | reverse complement strand
CTTGGTTTGCTCTACAAACTTGTTTTAGATAGCACATCTGGTAAATCACAAATAATTGCATGATCAATCATGCAACTTCATTCCGGATTTTGCTGGACCACACTGTAGACGCAAGTGATGACGGAATGTGCCTACCTGTGTATGCATCGCCTGATTTTAATACCGGACTCATATAGCATGGATGTGACGCTAATATACATTCAGTATAGTGCTATAGCACACACAAGCGTAACGAAGAAAATGGGTGCTGATTGCAGGGACCCAGGGTAAATTATCTCTGACACGAGTGATGATTTGCATGTTTGCAAAAGCTGATCCATCCCTCATCTCTGATTAAACAGAACCAATCGTCGCCCAAGGTTGACAAGGGATGACTGACAGAGAGATAGCGAGAGAGGACAAAGGGTTCGCCCACTTGACAGACTGCGCGGGCGGAGGCCTCGTTGTCCTGCTTGCAGGCGACGTGGACGGACTCCCCGCTGAATGTCATTACTGCAATAGAAGTGGCCTCACTAAGCTTTCCGCTCTACTAATTCATCAATTCCCCGCGGAGCACTCAAGGGACTGTATCTCTTTCACTTCTCACTTCCAAGCAGTTGCCAACTCATGCATAGCCTGGAGGCTGATTGATCATGACATGATTGGGTCGTCCTACGCAGACTTCATGTGCACCTCTAACTTATCGTGCAACCATTGTTAAAAAGGCCAAAGAGCCAATTTTCCCCGGCCTCTCAGATCGAAACTTTTACAATAAGAGCCCAAAGAGCTCTCTGATCCGTGAACTTGATGAATGCAATGAGTGGAAAAATTTCCGATATAACTTACCATTAATGCGGCGACTCAGGCATTTCACGGCTGTGACGTGATGAGTTTTCCGAAGGTCGTACAACGACAATTTGAGCGGGCCCATATGCAGGAATGGGTGCTCGCATCTGGTGTAGCTGGATGGGGAGTGCTGGGTGCGTCACAGGCAGGGAGGAAAGATTGGGTATGGAAAACAAAAAAACCTCAATAGTCATCGACCACGTCCATTCTCTTCACTCGCAATCACCAATACCAATTACGACCGTGGCCCTCCCTCCCCCTCCCCCTCCCCCCCCCCCTGCTCCAACAAGAATCCGCTCGAGCTGAGCTTCTCCCGCCCGCCCGCTTTCCCCGCCGGCAATCGCCGTTTCCTCCCGCATAAAAGACCCGCGTCCTCGCGTCCTCGCCTTCACTCTCTGTCAGACGTCTCGACCGATCAAAACAACAACAGAATGGCCTCCACACGCTTCCTGCTCATGCTGGCGCTCACGGCCGTGTTCGTCTGCTTCATCGCCGTGGCAGAGTCTGCGCCGGCGCCGGAAGAGGAGGACTTGAGCGGGATGAGATCAGCGCTCGAGTACCTGCAGAGGCTCGACAAGTACTACTCCCAGGTGGCGAGACCAAGGTAGATGGTTAGATACTGTATTTAATTGTTAGTCTCTCGGATCCTCCCTTCGACAAAAGGCAGTAAAACTTTACTCTTGCTTCAAGTGAAGTGTGTGGGTGGCCTCCAGAGAGGGTTCTTGGAGACGAGGCACTGCGGCCAAGCCTCAACTAGCCATTAACGTAAAGAAAGATTAGCCACTGACTTCAAAATTAGCTGGCTGCGGGCAAAAGTACTGCAATCCGTTTGCTCTGACACTCAAGTCTGTGCTGTGGCATAGCCTGAGAGTGCCCTAAGACTCCCTGACCGTGTGGCAGTCGTAGGACGCTCGACTGCTGGCCAGACTGGACCGTCAGCACCAACCTGGACAACCAGAGCAGTTGAGAACCACATGTGTATTAACGCACGTAATGGAAGTGGATCGGACGCCGGCCGTGACTGACGACAGTATCATCGTGCACCGCTGTCAACGAGAAAGTAATCTTTTATTTTGTAGGATTTTCAGACGCCATCACTAAGATAGATGCGGTCGCCTGCAACTGAGGTGTATTCGCGGAGAGAAATCCGCACATGAGCAAAGAGGACAAAGGGATGGATGTTCCCCAATCCTAATCCATCTTTCCATTTCTTCAAGCTCGTCATTCCCTTCATCTCCACACACTGCATCGCAGAGAGTCATAGCTACCTTTGGTGCTAAGAAGGGAAAAAATAGTGAATTTTCCAACATTATCCTGATACTTCAGGAATGTTGGAAATTGTTCGCTCGAGTCCGGAGACAACATGCACATCTCAATTTCGCATAGTTCCATCTTCAAACTGCTGATTAGCAGTTATAATATGGGCATATTTTAACTCCTGCGAAAGTTTTTCCTGTGACTTTGGGCGGATGCACTTTCCAAGAAGTCGGTAGTTATCTTTCAGCTTGACTTGGAAAGGCAATGACTTAATCGTTCTGGGCTTATGAGCATTTGCAGGATGGGGATCCTGCCATAGTTGAGCTGTTATACATGCTGTCCCGACGTGACAAGAACTGCGTGTGTGTGTTTCTGGTTGGACCCCGACTTTTCCGCCAGATGGAAGTGTGACGCGTCAAAAATTGTAGATTTTTATGGGCCACTCGCAGTAAAAAAAATGCATCTTATCCTCCCAATTTCCATTTTGTCGGAGAAAAAAAGATAAAGAGAGAAGGATTGAAAAAAGTCGCTTTTTTTCCCATTCGATTGCTTCAGACAGGGTCGTGAGAGGCGTGAAGATGTGGCTTCTGCCCTCATGAAGCTGTCCCAGATTAGGGAGCATTACTCAGACATGGGCAGACCGAGGTGAGCGGGTCGACCAACGGCACAAACACTCCCTGTAGCTGTCCTAGCAAGGACGAAAAGTGTTACACCGCCTCCCGTAGCTTCGTGCCCATGGAAACCCTGTGGGTGTTGCATGCATGTGTGGGCATCGGTCACAAAAGTCCATGTGAGGACTGAGGTAGAAGATGCATAGTGTGAATGCTGCCGCCGTTCAAAAACAAGAGATGATTGTTTCTGGACGGAGGAAGAAGCACTCTGATCTGGTGAAACACATTCAGAGATGCCGCACTGAGTCTATCGAGGCTGTCCTCGAGACTTGAGAGGCCATCGTTGAGACTGAAGGAGGCCGCTATAACAGAGGCCTTGATTGTTAGTCTCTAAAAATGATAACGATATTGGTGTTTCCTTGCCTACTTGTTAATGCTGGGACCAAAAATTGAAGTGTTTCACTAGATAGGATCAGCTCTCTATCTATTCCATTTAGCTGTCATTCATAATTTTTCTGCCGACAGCTTGTTCAACATGTAGTTAGAACAAATAGCAACCATTATTTTCCCCAATGTCTGAGCTTGTACATTATCTTTGCCCATGTAGAGCTTACTGCATTTAGGAAATACATGCATACATACATACGTTTGTACACCAAGCTTATGCAGTGTAAATACCAGTAACCAATATGTGTCTAAATATTTGCATGGACAAAGCATTCATAAACAACTGTGGTTAGGCGCTTTAAATACACACACAGCACATGCATACACGTGCATAAATAATCGCTTTTTTCGCTAAAAAAAATCGCCTGATGTTAAGCATGCACGTTGCTTTGCTCGTGGAGGTTAGAAATATGTGATTGCAACATTGGATAGTTCAACAGAGAATTGGAAAAAGGCTCCTTTGTCAGGGAAAAGATGTTGAGCCTTCGCTTTCTCTACTGCAGAAAAACCTCGCATGAATGGGTAGTAGTTAAGAAGAATTATCACAAATTGTAGCTGGTAACCTCGATTCTCCTTACTAACTGCGTCTTCCGCCTTACCAGGTTCGGCAAGCGCGCCGACTCCGCGGCTCTGGAGCCTGCTTACATTCCGGTGAGGAGATAAGACAGCCCCATTTTTATGCTTTTTCCGTGAGAGTCCTCCATGCTTAACCTAATACTTTGGTAAGGATTACCATGGATTAGAAATAAAATGTGTCTGTGCTGTCATTTCTGTCGCCGTTGACATTTCATGTTTCGCAATTGATGTCCTGAAGACATGATCGATCCATTCAGCACATATCATTACTGTCATTATATAATATATATCCACATCTATCTAATATATACGTACATATACATAACACGTGTTTCCGTTGCTTTGGGATCTTGCAGTCGTGGAGGCAGCATTGACGACCCCGATCAAAATCGCAACAACTACTACAGCTGTACTTAGGACCACACGGACATAAAGGAACACAACTTCACTCTTCAATTTCGTCTTTTCTGCTTCTTTTGATTTTTTATTGTGACACCACGTAGAATTGTCACCTTGTGTTGGTCAATTGATCTAAGGTACTGATGAGAGAGGCTTTGGCTCGAACCCCAGCAATTTCAGGAAACCTTGTATAAATCGCGATGGCACAAAGTTGGTCTACAATGTGTGGCACACACTTCTCGCCCTAGCATAAGCAACATTTTCCGATGACAAAAGCAAAGTCAAACTCGCAAAAGCTCTTTCAAATAAACAGTATATTGTCAACGTTGCTGTCAGCATTTGTGCAGTGTTCCCCGCAGAGAAGAAAATCCAAGTTCATGGCTCGTCTTGTGGAAAGATAATTCTACACAAAATATAACTTAATGTGTACATACATATGATCATGATCCAGTTATGGTCGAGGGTGTTCATTTTCGTTCGCGTGGTTATCACGGTCGATCAAGACTTCGTGCAGGCTCGTCCATAAATCTATAGCAAGGATTTGTCTGCGTCATAGATTCGGGATGGGTGCGGGCGAGAATCATGAACAATTTTACTCCTCTTCATCGTCGTCGTCGTCGTCATCGTCGTCGTCATCGTCGTCGTCATCGTCGTCGTCTCCATCGTCATCATCTTCGTCTTCTTCTTCAGCAGATTCCTCCTCCGCCTCCTCTACAGTCACATCGTCCTCGGGCTGTGCTTCTTCTTCCTCCTCCAACACAGCAGACCTATTTGACTTTGTCGACTTTGTCGACCTGCTCGAGGCTGCTCTCGAAGATCTCGAGGATCTCGTAGATCTCGTAGATCTTGCGGACGATCGAGCACTCGACACCGCGGACTCAGACTTGACGGAGCGGATGGATCCCGGTCTGGATGATCTGTCAGACCTCAGCGACAATCTGGACATGGATCGTCCGGACTTGGGGCGACTCTGGGGTTCAAGAGCCAGCAACTCTTCTTCCTGCCCGAGAACAGACTCCACGTCGCCGCTGAGCACGGCCAAATAAGCTCTAAATGCAGGGATAACAGTGCTGCATGTGCTTAAAACAGTAATAATATACTTAAAACAGTATGTACCACTGGTGGCACAGTCCCTTACTTGACGAACTTCCACCCGATTTTGAAAACTCTGACGATGCCGTCGGTGGTGGTGGTGAAGATCCTGTCTCCGACAATAACGAGCGACAAGACAGCGCCTTCGTGGCCGCTGAACGTCCGCAGGAGGTACCCGGACTTGGCGTCGTAGCAGCGGACAACGCCGTCGCCGCAACCAGTCACGACTGAAACGATCACATCAAGACGAGAGAGCGATATTTCGTCGCCAGGGTATACTAAAAGTAATGCGGTCCTCCCCAGGGGAGTCACTATGTACAGTACATAAATCCATGACACGGCCCGGAACATTTTCTGAAGTGGGACAACCGGAACGCCCAGAGAGATCCCGCTACGCACAGGTACTCGAGGAGCAGATGGAGGTCACAAGCCAGAAGCTGGCGGACAACTCTCTAAACATGTCACTTGTTGTCACTTACGGAGTCCTTTGTGGAATTTGATGATGGTCACGGTCATGGAATGCCCCTTGTAGATGACGGTGTTGTCTCCGAACTCGGTGACCCAGCACTTGGCTGTGCCATCAGAAGAGCCGGTGTACATCAAGCGGTGGTTGATGTGCATAGTCACAATCGCAGAACGGTGGGCGTCGATATTCTACAGAGACAGACAAGAACTTATGGGGCCAATCGCTTAAACAGACATTCATCTCCATTGTACCAAGAGAAGCTTTCCTGTTTTGATCTCCCAGTATTTGATGAAGGAGTCAGCGGCGCAGCTGTACAGGATCTTGCCCAACGGGTCCGTGGCCAAGGCAATGATGGAGCCGGTGTGATTTTTCAAGGTCTAAAAATAGACTTCGTTTAAGGTATGTCCTATCAACGTCATCTGTAACATATAGTGTCACCCTGAGACACTCCCCGCTGTAGAGACTCCAGATCTTGATGCTCGTGTCCGCCGATCCAGTGATAAGGAGGTCATCAGGACTGATCAGCTCTTCTTCCTTAGATTCCTGCCTCTTCTTCGAACGGTTTCCTCCTTCGTCGTCTTCATCCTCGTCCGAGTCGTCGTCGATTTCAGGGAGATAGATCAGTGGGTACACAGCGTGACCATGACCCTGAACAACGAAAACTCGCATCCATACGAGTAGTACATACAGTACCTGACAGGTAGAAAAACTTTACCCTGAACGTTCTGATGCAGGGCTTTCCTTTGGGGGCGACCTTGTTGTACCACAATCGCGCGGTCTTGTCGTGGGACGTGGAGAACACAAAGTCTTCGGTCACTAACAGTCTTCAAAATATGATACAGCACAATGGTAGCAAAACTTGGAATTCGATTGATTGTTCAATGTTTTTATTCGTGGTGTGTTCCATATTTATGTATTCGGAACAAAGGGTGAAGCCTAGAAATTATGCAGAAGTAGTCAAATAGCGAAGTCAGCACTAGAACCAGTAAGACAGTCTCAAGATCATCACTGTCAATCATCTGAACGCCATGTACGCCAATAAATGTGCCAAATCATCACAGTCTAAGAGTGTACGATTGATTATTTGAGTATCGAATATTGCGATATTTAAGGACATATCGCGATATTGTGTACGATACTTTTTGCCGGCCCATGAGCTGCACGGGCCGACTCCCCATCCCTGGAGGTTGTAACTAGTCTTTCCATGTCAGCCAGGAGATATCTGGCCATTCCAGCATCAATTGCTGTTTCCGAATGATTGTTCAGTTACAGTGGCAGTGTGGTTACGTCCATCAGGACATCCTTGGAAGCAGAAAATGTGTTGACCATGGTGTGCCTACACAAACACCTGGGGATAGTGGAATAAAAGTGCGACGTACAGAATGATTAAGGCACAGCTGTACGCCAATTTAGCATATCGTATTGAACATTGCAATATTTGGTCTCGACGCATCGACTATCTCGATTAATTTGGGATGTCTCACATTCCTCCATGGCACTTCTTGTCAGCTCAACGTGATTGTACGGTAGAAGCTACACTCATGGGTGTTTGTTGAGTTTGTGTTCATTCAGACAACATTGATAACTCATGAATGCAACACTTCAGTTTCTATTTTTACGTACAGTTGTTGCAGCCCTGACAACTTCTACCCAGTCTCAGCTCCTCAGCAAGGTCAAAACTAAAGAGCTGAGTGGCATTGTCAAGGCCCACAACGCCTTTGTCTATCACCACCTGGTGCCATTTTAGTCAAAGAAGTTGACAACCGTGAAGAAAAATGTGACGACGTGAATAATTTCGGGCTCAGGAATACTATATACGACGTACGCGTCAACATGCTTACGCATTCAAATAGTCTGTTTCACTGCAGTCAGTATTGTACCTATGGATTTTAGAGTTGTGTCCTCTGTAGACGTATTCACACTCGGTGGTAGAGACGTTCCACTTGCGGATGGTGGCGTCGGCAGAGCCGGTGTACACGTAATGGTCGAACGACGCGACGCAAGTGATGTAGGCCGTGTGACCTCTAACGTAGGGCAAAAGCAAGTCGATTTTGAGTTATGGTTACTACCACATTTTCCATACCCAAGAATGCCCAAGCATTTGTTCTCCAAGTCCTCCTCATCGGAAGTGGCCCACATCCGGGCAGTACCGTCCTCGGAGCCAGTGATGAGGATGCTCTCGTCCGAGGACAGCGCGAGACAGTTGATGCCGTCCGTGTGACCCTCAAAGGTTTCCTCCAGGTTGCCCTCGCGCTTCTTGCGGAACTTCCGCGCTACGACAGAGCAGAAAGTGCATAATCAGTTTGTGCCGACGTTTTTAGGAGCGCCTCGAAAGTGGCACTTACACAGAGATACCGACTTCGTGAACCTGGAGAAGCCATTCAGTCGCTTCTCCTTGCGCTCCTCTGTGGTATTAGGCGCCATTGTTGCAATGAGTGGAGGGCAATTCCGCTATCTTGAGCTCTTCCCTACGCCACTTTGTACATACTAGAAAGCACTCGGTGCCCTCGAAGAAGTGGTCGCAATGCAAACAACAGGTCATCGTCAAGGAGAAGGAGAGGAAAGACGCTATTTCCCTGCAAGCAAGAGCACGAAGACGTTCCTGATCATAAATAGTGAATGACAATATGAAGAAGAAAGCCCAAGAACACGTCATAGTATCAGTACTGCTCCAGCTACGGAGCCTCCAAAAGTTGGCTTGTCCAGCACGATCCCCGGAGTCGGACTTCCACCCTAGGTTAAGCAACGTGGTACATTAGGAATCGATAGAGGGCACAACTTTTCTGCAAGGAAGAATAAATCTGTCCTAACAAGAGCTTCTTCCACGTCACTGTCTCAAAATAAAAAAAAACTTCCGGGACTGACTAGGTGGACCAAACCCACCGATGCAAGGACAAAGTTGTCGTTATCCATGAAAGCGTGTTTAATGCGCTCTACTGAATGTGAGCGGCAGTCCGGAGAGGCATGTGTATTCTTCATCCTGAAATAAACTAGCTTTCATGTGGATGTTCGTGCTGCAGGAAAGTCTCATAGAAATTTGACCAAATTTCATGTTTCCACATACAGTCGGCCTCCGACATAGTAACCTACGCTATAGCCAACAACCTCAATATAGTCAATTTTCCTCTGCTGACGGAATTTTTACTACATAAGACCTGCGATACAGTCAAGTTCAACTTTAACCACCTCTGATATAGTCAACTCTTTGAGTCAATTTTAGACTTTTTTGGCTTTGGCATGATTGAAATATGTAATTATGGGGCAAGTTCATTTTTCATTAAAACAGTTGATCCATTTTGTGTTGAAGTGCTGGCAGACTATCACAAGGTTCGGAATCGGGCTTGTCAGCCCTACTTACTTCATGGTGCTCTGTTGGACAGTGAAGGAGAAATTTCTATGACAGAATACAGCAATGTTGAGGCAAACCAAAGTTACTGCCTATTTTGTTTAAATTGAAACAAAAACAGTGTCTGTGTATGCACTGATTGTGTGGGTAATTACAAGAAGTGTACGTATGACAAAAAGCACTTCTGGTCTCTGGGCCATTATTTTTTTTCCTGAAGTACGTGCATATCATTGTCGACCTCTGCATTCATTCTCACCATGTCCCAGTGACTCTGACCCAATGTTGAACCCACAGAAAGTCACACCTCACAGCTCAATATGGATGTCCAGAAATTGCTCACGTGCCACATCAAAATGGCACGTGGTGTAGTCAGCTCTTTGCTCCTGACGGGCAAGTTGACTACACCGGAGGTCGACTGAACTCGATCTCGTCAGGGACTTTGATGCAGCCTCGAGGTGCACACGTCTCTGGCGTCCTTCCCGGTAGGACCTTCCACCAGAACCTACGTCCATCACAAGACAAGCTCGTTGGTCGAGTCTGGCCTTTCCTTGGACATGGAATGACGCTATTGACTACGTGACCGATTGGGACACCTCGATGGCGGGCATTGACAAGAACGCTTACTTCTTCTGCGCACTCAGTGCAGTTGGCTCCACTGATAAGAGCAGTCTCGTCAGCCAAATAAGGTGAAGCACTGAGGCCCTGACAGGTCAAGGGTTGACCCAACAACAGCATGAGGTACGTGGATTCGACCAACTGTGTAATCTTCGACATAAAAAGACGATATCACCATGCTGTTGAAGCAAAACTTTATCTTGCAGATACGACTAATTACTGGACCTTTTAATGGGTGATAATTTGTTAACAACCACCAGCAGGTCAGCAGGTGAACACGTGATATCTCGACAATCACTGCTGAGTCATGAATCTGAACTATAAACTGTTGTTCTTCTTCACGATCTCCTCCGCATCAGCCGCGGCCATCTTCTTCACCGTTGGCTGGACTACTGCATCGGATAATAGGGAGCAGAGCCAACAAGTAATGACACTGCTGATTGCTGCATTCCAGGCTTGCCTTTAATCATATTAATGAATTTTGTCTCACTCCCCAAGGCCAAGGTGGAGTTGCTGCAACAACTGACCGAGGACCGATGGTCGTTATTCCCTATCAGCCAGGATCTGGCTGAAGTGGACCGTGATATCATGCGCCAACACTTGCAAATATTATCTGAGGTGCCTCATCTGGCAGGACAGAACAGGGACGAGTTCTTGACGGAGTACATCAGGCAGCAGTGGGTGGACTTTGGGCTGGAGGAAGTCAGCGTGCAAGGATACGAGACTCTCCTCTCTTTTCCCGACAAGGATCATCCAAACTTGGTAGTGGAGCAAATGTACCGAGAAGCTTCTCCCTCACTGCTTGACAACTGAGTGCAATAGCATGGACATGATGATTTGCCCAAACTAGAAGACGTTTGAGGACATGACCAAGCACTGAGATGATCTTCCTCTTGCATGCTCCCTGTTCCAGTGATTTTTCTGTCTTGTAGATCACGATTGAAAGTCCCACGCTGGGCGTCGAGTTCACCTCACGGTACCGCGAGAGCTTGGACGACTTGGACGAGTCCTTTATCGACGCCTTCTTGGCCTACTGCCCAAAAGGAGATTTCGAGGGCGACGTCGTCTATGTGAACTACGCCAGGGTGGAAGACTTTGAGCTGTTGGCCAATGAGAGTTCACAGTATTACACAAACGTCACGGACTTGATCTGCATGGGGCGCTTCGGGGCAGTGAGTCATCAGAGCAGTGAGTAAATCTTATAACTTTGCATGATTTCACATAGATTTTCCGAGGCAACATGGTTCAGAATGCAGCCGATGCGGGCTGCGGAGCACTCATTCTTTTCTCCGACCCCGCGAACGTAGCTGCAGAGGGCACGGACGCAGAGGACGTGTACCCAAGTACCTTGTGGCTGCCTGGAACGGGCATACAAGTGAGTGAGGCTTGGTATTGTCAACGTGATAGAAGATAAAACGTATCCCTTGGCTTGTAGCGAGGAACTGCGTATCTGGGAAGTGGAGACCCTCGGACTCCTCTCTGGCCCAGCATCCCCAACGTGTACGAGGTGGCTGAGGAAGAAGTCCTACCACCTATCACTTGTCAGCCTATCGGATACGACGACGCTGTAGCGATTCTTTCTAGGTGAGACATCAAATGTGAAGCACAGTCCCGACCCAACGAACGAGAGCCATTCCATGATGGGCAGTAGCGTGTTCTTATAGTGCAGTTATCAATAACTTTGGGGGTATTTTTTCAAGTTTGGAGACCACGTGTAAAAATTATTCTCTCCAACCACCCTTACAACAACGGTATTGTGATTGGATGCGCTATCTATTCTCTGCCAGCATGTGAATTGCTGTCACTGTCACTACCCCTGACGCACTTTTGCATCTGAGATTAAGGAGCAAGATTGTGGGCTGGGCAACAATCGAGGCATGCAGGTTACTGATTGAGCCATTGAAGGAGAAAGCTGTGAGTCGTCCAAGGGTGTTGCAGTCATCCGCAAACAGTTGCAGGAAGGTTCAGAAAGTGCCAAGGATCAATGTGACTCGTATGCACATGCAGCAGTGAGGAACAGGGAGAACATTGCCGAGGTCGACACTCTGGTTTACTCAGGACGGCCTGATGCAGTTCAGAGCACTGTTTTAGGCTACGTTTTTTACATGCCCCTTCCTTCAGACCTGGCTGCAGTCGACTTTTAACTGCTTCTCAAACTAAAAAGTCACCTTGCTGGGAACAACCATATGACTGACAGCAACCCCTTTCAAGCTGGGCAGGGGTACGCAAGAATGATGGCAAAGCATGGCTTTGAGCACGTCTCGACAGACGGAAGAAGTGATGGGACAAGTGTCTCAAAAGAGAGGGGGATCAAGATGAAAAATGCCATAAAATTTTAAGACTTTCTTTTAGTCTTAAAATATCTGCGCATTTGGCGTAGTATTGCTTATCTTTGTGTGCCCATCCTAGTACACGACAGGTACTGCTGTAATCCTCGAGGCCACCGCCCATTGGCTGATGTCGTTGCTCTGCCAAATCATCTTAAAGGCTATCTACGTAAAGGTTTGTGATGATTTTGATAACAATAGCTTTTTCTTGCACTAGTGACAGACATGTGTACTTCAGCTCGCAAACTTCAGCCTCAAAGCCTCCATGCTTGTATCATATGATAGCATACGATGCAAGCATGGAGGTCGCCCTAAAGGCTTTGAAGTATATAAAACTAGTGCACAAACATTGCAGCTATGGACAATAACTTCCCTGGACCTGTCAAAGAAGTACAGACTGACTTTGCGGATCAGCCAGGAATACAACAGCACCTGCCCGACGAAGTCTACTCGGAGAAGGTTATCACAAAGGCTGGAATGGAGACGAAGCTTAATCCAGATCTCTTCAATCTCTAGGGTCCGCATCACTTCGTTTGCTGGATGGCGCAGACTACATCTGACTTCATTTATACCTGCGAACACTACTTATTCACATTTATTGTAGACTGACTGGTGACCCCGTGCCTCCAGAATGGGTTGGAGGTCTGCCAAATCTGACTTACACTTTGGGCGGTAGCTTTGACCAGGAGTCCTGCGCTGACTGCATTGCACGGATCAGCGTTCACAACACGAACCTCTTGGCTCAGACCAACAATGTCGTAGGTCTTATCAAGGGGGACGTGGAGCCAGACAGGTTCGTCTTGATCGGCAATCACCGTGATGCCTGGGGGTTTGGCGCCACGGACCCTAGTTCTGGCACAGCAGTGGTAAACACCTAATCAACAATGCTAGCCAAGTTCAGCCTTGGTCGTGGTCGCAAAGTTTATGACGACTGCTGCTTCTTCGTTTTACCTACATTCAGCTTCTGGAGGTGGCTCGAGTCCTTGGCAAAAAGTCCAGCAATGGTTGGAAGCCTCGTCGGACCATAGCTTTCATTAGTTGGGGATCAGAAGAGTATGGACTTCTGGGTTCACGTGAGTTTGTTGAAGACTTTGCCGCTAAGCTGAGCGAGCGTGCAGTTGCCTACATCAACACCGACAACGTTGCCTCTGGAATGCTAATGGGTGTGTCCACGACTCCACCACTTTATCACAAAGCAGTCGATGCCATGAGAGCAGCACAGAGTCCTTATGACAACGAACAGTCATACTACGACTACATGGCGACCTTCCTTGCTGAGGATGAGGGACTGCCCACAGTAGAATCCACTATAACTGTTCCGGGTGAGGCGGGAGCAAAAGAACTTTTTTCAGGGTTTTCCTAACGTGCTACTTCCACGTCTCGCAAACAGGGTCTGGTAGTGATCATTCTTCGCTAATGTTCGTTCTGGGTGTCCCCGTCTATGACGTGTACACCTACAACGACTATCACCGTTATCCCGGACTAACATTGAAGACCTATCCCATGTACCACACCGGGTAGGCTCTCTGTTCAGCTCTTGCACTGTTGTCGGAACTCAGGATCGTTCCTTTAAGATTCGAGGAGTTTTACTACGTGGATGCTATTCAAGACCCCGGGTTCTTTGTTCATCGCGGCATTGCTCAAGTGAATCTGTTCATACTCCGTGACTTAAGTGACCGGATCCTGCTCAACTTCGGCGTCGAGGCCTACGGGCAGTTTCTCATTGACTCCTTTAGGCAGTTGGAAGTGTCTGGGATCATCTCAACTCTGAATGTTGCGGGCATCACCACAGAACACTGGAAGGAACACGTGGTGCAATTCAACCTGGCAGCCAAGGAGTGGAGAGATCGGTGAGCACGACATGTCATGCCTAACATTCAATGATGCATCTCTCGTATGGAACAAGGAGACTTGCAAGTCAGGCCTGATAGTGTTTCATCGCATACACTATGGCGTGCTGATGCTCACAGGTATGACGTCCTCAAGGAAGAAGCCACCTTGAACCCCATGCTGGCGCGAGCCCTGAATGACCAGATGACTAAGCTGGACCGCGCCTTTCTGCTCCCATTTGGCTTGCCCGATCGACCTGAATACAGACACTCCATCATTTCACCATCGCAGTTCAACACCTATGGTGAATCGACGTTTCCTGGAATCCTTGACCTCCTGTACAACTTTGACAGATTGGAAGGAGAAGAGCGTGAAAAACGCATCCACCAGCTTGAGAAGCACGTGTCCGACCTCATGGTCGTCATCAAGGGAGCCAAGGATTTTCTTGATGATGTCTCAGTCATTTTGTGATGCTGAACAATACAGTGCAACATTTTGGAAGAGTGCATTTGGTTGCAGCTACCACAAATGTGAAATTGGTCATTTAAAAGCAGTGTCACAGTCATTGTATGACACATAACTAGGGATATAATTGCGATAAGTACATAAGTACGCTTTGAAGTAAGGACGACTAAGTGATGACATTCATTTCGAGAATGCTATAGCTATAAAATATCTCAGCGTAGGTCTCGCCTGCCCTGGTAAGGACCACACACAATCTCTCACGTTGTCTAATCATCGACGATGGTCGTGGTGATGTTGTTCTGGATGCCAAGTAAGGCCAGTTCGACTTCCCAAGGAGTAGCCGGGTCGCTGCTTGTTTACATGCTTGAACACATTCCAACGTCGGTACCATTTAAAGTCACACAAAGTTAAAGTTATCCAAATTACCCCTAAATCAGTGTGAATTTGACAGGATTGACAGGTCAAAAAATTTCAGTATTTTTTTCTTGACGTCTATGCTCTTTATTCGCCAGTAACTTTTGAATATAACTGACATTTAAAAGTTCCCACTGTAGAGAAACCACAAAAAGTCCAATTATTTCACCCCGGCCAGCGGTATCGTCCGAATTTTGACAGAGGAGATGCGATCTGTCCCAGGTCTTGCATTGACACAGGGTGAACGAGAGCCCTTGGGCAAAATAAGTCTTTAGACAGATCAGGCCTCAGCTAAAACGAGGAAAATATGGTGCACATCACGGCCAGGTAATTTGAAATTGGACGTACGAATTTCTTTTCAACACGTGATGAACGAACTTTTCTTCATTGTGCCTTCTCATTCACCTTATTCTCATTCCTGCTCAGCTAATTTATTCTTCGTCACTCATTCTCAGCTCATTCATTCTTTCTCATTCATTTTATGCAGAAGAAGACGCTTATACCGACATCTTTGGGACCATGCAAAATATTGGCATACCCGAAGTAAACGGTGAAACCCAAAACACCCCTTGTTGGCAACCCTTATTGACCACATTGTGACAACATAAAAATGATGGAAAAGAAAGTACCAGTCGGTGGTGGAAGAGCTGCCTGTCCCCGAGAAATTCGGCATACTGACCAAGGCAAACCTTTTCAGGATCATCTGACATACTCAATATTGAATTCTTGTGGATGAGACTTTAACTCAGCAAGAGAAAGCCATTTTTGCCATCTTCTATGCTTACAAGAAGCACTCAAGCATTGATCCGGTCCAAGACAGGCTTCCACTTTAACTGATGGCTGGGCAATTTTTTTGGCAAGTTGGGGGAGTCCTTCATAGCCCCTGATGGCAGGCTCACCCTATTTAAGTGAAGAACTAAGTGTGGTTTCTAAACAATTCGATGGCCATGTTGCTGAGGCAGGTGTGGCGGGGTTCAATAAGCAGTTTCTAGATGTTTGGCTAATACTATCGTTCAAGTCTACAATGCTGATGATACAGGTCTGTACTGTGCCGACGTGCATAAGAACCTTGGGGAGCGGTGTGTGAGGGTGCAGTGCATCCTTGTTTGGCGAAAATAAGATGATTTCATTTGTTCGACGAGTAGAAAATGAGCAAGGACAGAAAACTGAGCAAACACACTGTGCATAGTGTATGCACGGCATAGAGTGCGTAGCCGTAATTTCCACTTCATTTTCTTCGGTGATTTGACCTGCCTGAGTGAGGCCTCTTGTCATCAGGCCTCATATTATGAGGCCTCAGACAGTGCTACTTTGCCACCATAAGATGTGTATCGGTATTTTTCACGTATGGATGTCCTGGGTACGTAAGAATTGGCATGACATTGAGCATGCTGCGCAGCTCTATTGTTTGAGCGAAATTGGTGCCATCAGAAAGCTAACGCTGTCGTCGCCATGGTCTATGACAAGATTATGAGCTCGACGGTACGCAAAAAACGAAAATGAGTCGGCATTGGCAGCACAGGTGGCAGAGGCATGAGAGTCACAGGTTTCAGAAACGAAGGTATCTTGTGTATCTCTGGACGACGACATTGTTCTGGTCAACTTCTTGGCTTTGGCACGTACATAAGGAGGAGAATGGCTCGAAAGAGTTGTCAAGTAGTTTCCTGTTCATCCGAATTGGTAACCATTCCCAAGCTAGACACTCCATGAAGTTATTCCTCAAGCAACATCTCTAATCTAGTTTCTGTGACCAATCAGCCATTGGCTTCTTCTCGCCCGTGAAAAGTCGGAGGTCCGTGGTCCTAAAGAAGTCCTCTAGAAAGGGCTTCCTAAATCTCATCTACACTCTTGACCACCGACTGACAATAAAAGGCTGCTCTGTCGAGGAACAAATTGCCGGAATTGCACCATGGTAAGCTCATTGTAACATTTCGCCTCGTGCAGCGTGGTAATGCTGAGCGTCGCAACGTAGCGATGCGTAGCGTAGCATAGCGATGGTGAAGTAGAAGTAGACTTGGGACAAAACTTTACTGCGTCTGAGCAGCTGCTTCGAAAAAAGAAAGATCGCCAGACCAAAGTAACCCTTCGTCCCGTGGAAAATGAGTAGGAGCTGTACAGAAGGCTACCTCTTCTCAAGTCCACTGCTGACGGGGTTTCAGTGCTCAAGTGGTGGACAGAACGTGAAGAACAGCTACCTTCCTTGGCCAACTTGGTAAGGAAATTCTATGCAGTACCGGCCTCAAGCGCAACATCAGAAAGAACATTTTCTGCATCTGGAGCCTGCATTCCAGCCAAACGCACAAGTCTGGCCGTTGAGAATGTCTCCATGATAATTCTTTTGAACAAGAATCTGACGTTATTGGATTTGAGAACACCTATATGAAGAAGAATAAAGGATATAGTGGAGAAGAAAGTAAAGAATAAGGTAGCTTGATATATAGGATTTTACCGAGTACCGATGTACGATAATTATCATGACACTGACAATTATCGAGATCTTCTGAAATACCGGCTTCCGATACCGACTACCGACTTTTGGCCTTAATATAGTACTAGCAGAGGTGCCCGGCATTGCTCGGGTTCTTATAAGACTGGCCGCAACTCAGACTCCAGACACGAAGCTGATCTCACCCTCGAAGCTGATGTCGCACCCAGATCGGATCCATTTTGTTTTTACTTTGAAACTGGCTGATCCGGACAGTCTTCGCTCCGTCCCTAGTGATGGCAGCGGGCCACCAGAGTCCGGGTCAGGCCCCAGTTTGGCTCGCTGGGTTGCCTGGCTCAGTGTCCGCCCCCACTGACCTTCTTCCCTCCCCTCCTCTTGTGGCCAAACTGCTCCTGCACAGCTATTCCCCAGAGGCTGACCTTTTAACATTGCACGGCTATCTATGGTCTGTGTAATGTGGTAAAGGGAACTTTCGACCTCGATTTGGACCTTGATTTCGGCCTCAAAACGGCCTCAAATGTAAGGTGTGGCGGGATCAGTTTCAAGCTTGTGATGTTTAGCGTCTGCAGACCGAGTTTGGTGACGATCGGTGCGGCGGTTGGGGCGGCCAT
>JAAUXU010171085.1_pt1 | contig 17730 bp, 19 predicted proteins | sample 7278151 | NCBI WGS metagenome assembly JAAUXU01 (sample SAMN14350113, study PRJNA611818) | marine sediment metagenome | isolation source: surface marine sediment (1.8m) | place: French Polynesia: Moorea | collected 2018-08 | reverse complement strand
CTAAGTTACCTTAAGATTACGTTGATTTGTTCCAGAAGATGCCAATTATATCATGTCTCTAGTATCTTAAGAACGAGGGTATTCTTTAAGCTTAAGACCAGCCACCACTCGAGCTCCGCGGCACGTAACTCGAAAAAAGTTCTAGTGTAAGCGTACTTTGCTTGGGTTATGAGCACTTTGTCCTGGGTCGCTTACGCTGAATCGTTATCGTAAGGACAATCCCAGAAATGATTTTGAGGCCATTATGTGATTACACAATGCCTCCATGTTCTTCTCCGAGAACTTCTGGTCGTCTTGGAGTTGTGAACGGGGTTTCCATCTAGTTATAAGACATGTACAGTCCTTGCCGTAAGTAAATGCGTCAAGCATGACGAGACCTGAAACACTGTGCTGAAGCATGTAGAGGTGGAATTTTGGTCTTTGGCCTGGAATTTCAAGTCTCGTCATGCTTGACGCATTTACTTACGGCAAAGGACTGTACGTCGTGCTGGTCCCAGGAATCACACGGTCCTTTGAAAGGCCGTTGCACGGACAACTCCAAGGTGACTTTCTCCAGTGACCTCCCCGGTCTGGGTCTTCCTCACGTGCCGTCACTATGATCGTCAGCTCACGCTTTTGCTTTTTAATGACGCTGCAAACAATACCGCAAACAGCATCAGTAGCCACTCACTTTTAGCATGATCATGCAACCTCGATGTGTTCTTAATTTATGCTATATACTCTACATTTCTCGTACTATCGTTTAAAGTCGAGAATGGTTTTTCTCAGAGCTGCCTCTTCTGCCGCATTTGCGTCAAGCACAACCTCTCGTCCATCCGTGCGTTGGGAGACGTGGACGTGGGGAGTGGGATGCCTCTGGAGAAGGACGACGGTCAACCAACCGAGTACCTAAACCGTGAAAATGCCACTAAGCGGCACGTTGTTTCTCCAGCCAGGCCAGAGGTGAATGTTCTGGCTGTACTTCCTCCCGTTTACCGCGGGGTATCTCTTCATCAAGATTAATGATGTTTCTCGTCCCCCCCTAATTTTTTCTTCTTCCGTCGTGCTGCACTGAGGTTGCACACAAGTAGTGTAGGGTGGGTATGATTATGTCCGTGCGGTACGCACAGATGTGTCCCATGCAAACCCCTTGGCAAGTGTTTTGTAGAGTGCACGTGTCACCATGCCTGGACTGAAAATGCGATTTCGTGGGTTTCTGAGTGCGTTTTCTGCGCTGTCGAGGAAGGAGGCAGAAGACAAGAAGTGAGAATGCCCATTTGATCAGACTGAGGTCAACTCCGTGGAATTCTTTTGGGCGTTATAACCGTGTTAATATTTGCAGTGAAAAATGGTCGAAACCCTAGTGTTTCTGCATGCAGCTGAGATATCATCGTCCTTCTCTTTCCAGGGAAACTCCACGTACCTTCCTAATGCAACAGGAGAGGTGGAATGAGACGAGAACACATCTTTTTGCTACTCAGACTCTCCCATTTTTTGACTTGTAACCGTCCCCCCCCAACATTCCCTCGGATGATGACCCAATTTCTCCCAGTGTCTGTGCATTCTTGCCCTCTCGATCTGACCCCTGAGCGGCATCAGTTGAGGGAGAAAGATGACGACCGTGGGGTAGTCGAAGGACCGTTGCTTCGAGCCCGCCATTTTTGTCCCGCTTGCCGCAGCCTTGTTTCGCCTCCACACATGCTGGTATTGCCTCGTATGCTTGTTCGCGTCAACATCCTGATAATATTAGTGTATGCCATGCTGTTGTGCACATGTTTTAAGAGGAATTTTTCGCCTGTGACAGACAGAATGAAGAGGTCCCCGGAGACCCGGATAGAGTTTCTTCCTCAAACACAAGCTACTAATGATTTCCGCTCAGTTCTTTTCCTTGGTGACGACTGCTCCTCGAACGTCCTGCGCCATCTACAGTTGGTACCTCATTTGCGAAACCCTTTACCGAGCTGTCTGACATGTTATGGCTCTGAGTGCACGTCCTCTTGATAAACGTGAACCTCGATGAGACTCCAGCACTTTCCCAACGTTTGAATAATAAAAAAAAGTCGGGAAGATTTTTGCCACAGCAATCATGACAGTACGACTCCCTCCTGTGTTCGCTATTGTTGTTGGCTGTGCTGGGGAGATCAACTTTGCAGATATGAATGACGAACAGACAGAGATATTGTGGTGGCAAAGCTGCGATTGACTTTTATCTCACCCTGTAGTGATCCGTTAGCAACAGTCCTCTTTTTTTAACCAAAGCGTGGCTTATCATTTTTGTAAATCGTGCATAAACAGCCAAAGAGAGGCTGAGTCCTGCATTTTCTACACAAACCCTGGGGCGTCGACCACACTTGATGGGGCGAGAAAAGATTAACTTTTATCAGAGAGGAACGCAGCTGCCACAAGGGTCTTCTTCAGCTTTTCTTACAGGGTCGACACGTGCGTCGTCGACGTATCTATTTTGACCTTTGCCAATAGACTCTGCAAAGTCCTTCAACTGTTGAATAGGGTAAACTTAGTCTGGGATGCGCATTCATTGACCCATTTTTCCCCATGGTTCTCTTTTTTTTGTCCCCCAGAGACATTCCGGCAGGTATTCACTGCATGCACTGACCGACTCAATACGATGTTGCTTATGGCAACAGGACAACCAGGGCATTGGCTTACGTTCGACACATTGTAATTCTCTCCAAAGCCCAGAAAATCCGTGAAAGTTAGTCACAATCACGACTCCGGGGACTCTTGGCTACCATGATACACCCTTTGGTATGTGCGACCATGAGATTGGAGAGGTTTTCTCCGAGAAAAATTTAAAACGTGCAATAAGACAAGAGTTCAACCCCCTGGCTTAAGACTGAAGTATTCGTTGTTGTCCTATAGCCTAAGATTGGCCTAATATGTTGATCTCTACAGACACACGTACCACACCTGTAAATGTGACTACCTAACAAATTATGACATGGCATTCATCACACTGACTCCGCGCTGCTTCATTGTTCAGATGACGAGGTATACAGTTGCCGTCGCTTATACCGACATCGGATATACCGACAAAATGTCCGAGGACAGAACATTTTCTACAAATGAAGCACCTGCCGGATATACCGACAATTCGGATATACCGACAATTTTGCCCAGTCCCGATGATGTCGGTATGAGCGGCGGCAACTGTAACACTGTGCGTCTAGACTACCTGAGAATAATCAGTCTGACTTCCTCTTTAATAAATTTAACTCGGTCCAAGGCCAGTGCAGCACATATTAACACAGGGGGAATGCCTGTTGCACTGAACTAGTAGTAGCTTGATGCTTGGTGCGGTCGTTGAAATCTAGTGGATTGCACTTCTGTTTTGCATGCATGGTTGGAACATTGCTTGGAGCGTTCATTGACTTTAGCGTGGTAGCAGCTCTCCAGGGATGTGCGTTGGCAAAAAGAAAGAAAAAAAACACAGCCATTTTGGTGGTTGGTCTATTGCCATGTCCCCTCCACCTCTCATCCGCTCTGTGTTCCTACTACTAACTACAGTTTGCATGCGTCCGTCCGTAGAATGAGTGTTTTCTAACGTGAGGAGGAACTGCTTTCTGGTCGCCCCAGCTCAATAATGCAGCACTTTGTCGTCGTCCTGGACGTGCGGCCGGACGCAGTGTTGTTGTCGGTGGCGCCCATACGCACTGCGTTCGTTTTGGCACAGGCTGCAACAACATCAGGTCGATGTCCTTAGGCGATAGCTTGTAGCAACTAGCCATCAGCATGCCTTCGTCTCTCTCTCCCATTCTTCTCTCTGCTCTACCTTTTGGCACAATTGTTTGGGGATTTGTTTGTTGCCTGCCTTTGGCCCTAACAAGACGGTCGCCGTGGCCGTCGTGGTCGTGGTCGTTGTCGTCGTCGCTATTTCGGCTTTTATTCTTCGTTTCCTTTTCAAAGGAATAGTAATCGCACGCAAGCAGATGCGATTTTTTGCCCTCCACCGTTGGTTGGTTAGTTGGCTGCTGGCGTCGTCCCTGGCATTTTGGCGTTTTTCTCCCGATTCTTTTTGGAAATGCGCATTCCTTACTTGGCTATCACGTTTTTCGGACTCATGTAGATGTGTATGTGCTACTTTTGCTCGTCCGCGCTCGTGTGTGTTGCCAATTTCTTGCCGTTGCTCGTCAGTCACGCGATAGGCGGTGCATGGCGGGAAAAAAAGGTCTGCTCCAAAGGCTGTGAGGGGCCAGAAAAAAAGGAGGTGTCATCGGCAATTGCTCATAAATTGCGCTGGGCTCCATTCACCAACGCCTTTTTTTTCCGCGGCCAGAAGAAAGGAAAAGCCAAGGGTTCAAGGTCAGAGAGGAAATGCCGGATAGGAATATGAGCGTGTCTCTTTTCTCTCCACCCGTCGTTGCCAAGTCAACCCAGAAGCAGCAACAGTTAAAAAAATTCACGGTCTCTCAGTCATCGGCTGGCGAGCAAAGAGGTGAGGGCTCGTAATTTCCCGTCTCGCTTTACAGACACACACGCACGCGGGCAAGCTTTTTTTCTGCTCGGGGAAGAGGAGAGAGAGCTTGGGGGTCTGGATGAACATATCCTGGCACGCCAGAGGTCACTGACTGGAGTTCGAACTGTGTCGCACAGCTCGCTGCCGCCGCGCCCCATGCAGCTGCTCCAGTCCCGGCAGTTTGCGCGTGGTTCACGGTCGGTCAGAGGAATCAACAGCGTCTTCTGCATTTTCTCAAGAGAAGCATTTTCCAGTCTCGTCTTGCTTGCCGATCATCTCTGTCCGACCGGGCGTTTCTCCGGGCGTCGTCGTCTCTCCGACGAAAACTAGCGGTGACAACAGGCATTTAGTGCGGTCATTTATAACACTGTCAGCCTAGTATGCACGAGGGTGCAGCAGACCCACTGCCAGCGCAGCAAAAAAAGCACTTATCACGTTTGGCAGATCTTGCGTGGCCACCAAAATGGTTCGATGACAGCGCGCGCGCGCACGCACGCACACACCCTTCCCACCAACTTTCACAGGCGGATTGATTCAGGCTTCATTTATCCTTTTGCTGTCGTCTCACCGCCGGTCCCACCTCCAGTCCCACCCCCAGATACACCCCCACCCCCACCCCCACCCACCCCTTGGAAAACCCAGCGTCCAATCAAGGCTGCTTTGGGACTTATTATGAATGAGAATTCGATTCCATCAATGGGTGAGGAGAGGGGCAATAACAAGCTTGTTTTCGTCACTGCAGCTTGCAACGTGCAGCTTGTTGCATTCTCTGTCAATCAAAGTAGACCGCGCTGTCCCCGTCCAGCGTCGACGACCAGGAGTAAATGAAAAACATGAGCCTCTCTGGGAAACGAGGTGGAATTCAACACTCTCCACTCAATATTGTCTCTTTTCTTTCCGAAGGTGGCGCGAACTCTCACACGCGCTCGAGGTCGCCTCCGAGGCTTGCAACGTGAACTCCGACGTGCGATCAATGAAGTCGCTTTGGTGCGAGTGCCACCATAAAGCGGAGGAAGAGAAAGAGAGGAATTCCTGGACACCACCAACTTCTGCAGGGCTCTTATTCCGCCAGTCATTCCAGCCTGTCTGTCATTTGGAGTATTGAGACGAAGAAGTGATTTTTATGCCCCTGTTCCCTCCCTCCGTTTAGGGCGTGTCCAGGTAATGATTTGTCCCAAAGCTCGTCAAGGAAAACGTATCCAATTAGCCCACTCGCCAGTGCCGCCCCTGGCAGAAGGCGTACGAGTGGAAGCAAACACTTTCCCATCTCACGGCCTGGCTGACCAGCTGCTCTGGCATCATGGAGCCCGTCAAGAGGATCCCGGGGACTGTGGTGTCACAGGAGGTGCCAACAGTCACACCTTCAACAAGTGCCTCTGCGCCCGGATGTCTTGTGAAGATGACTTCATCGCCTAAAATCGTGCTCGTGTCTGACGCATGCGTGAACACGTACTTCAGCATAGGCAGCATGCGTGTTGAGAAGGGGCTTTCTTGTCTGCTCATAGTAGGGTTTTTTTGTCACTCATGGTACTACTTGTGGTTGGAAAGAAAGAAGGAACGGAGGAGGGGGGAATTTTGACTTATGAATAATAATAATGATGTGGACAATTTTTGTCTGCGAGTCCGTAGGCGTAGAGAAGCCTTTGGATGGTCCCAATTAGTCACCTCCCAAACGGTTTAGACTGTAGATTGAAGGGAGCAGCAATGAATAAGAAGTTGCTTCTGACGAGGACCATCTCAGTGGATGCAAGCGCACTGTCCTCCCTCCCTGTCAAATTCAGGCCTAAAACATATTTCCCGGAGAGAGAAAAGCTTGTGGAAGCTTGATAAGTTGCATGCCAGTCTGAACTGCTCTTGTGAGCGCAGGTTTTGTCGCGTGGAGAGCGAAGCTTTGTTGGTTGTCGAGCTGCCTTACAATAAAAATAGGTGGATGGAACGAACAGTGATCACTTAGTAATCCAGTGGTCCACCTCTACAGAACGATCTCGTGGTGGATCCGTAGTCCAGTGGCTGGCGGTTTTTTTTTGCTAAGAAATGGTTTCATTCTCTCAGTCTTAACAAGACGTTTAATAAACCGTAATGAATGCCGACCGACGCAGAAGCTCAGAGAAGTTATCGGTTATAATTTTATGCCCTAGCTGGCCAGACGTCCCAATCGCACAACTTGGTGGACGTCGGCGCTGCATAAATTTTTTATTAGAAAAGTAGCACAGCTTTGCCATTTTGATTTTTTTCGCTTATCTCGGTGATTAATCAAAGCACGTCTAGGTAGTTCAATGAATGTGGCAGGTATAATGCTAGATAGAGCACAGGTTGGCAACATAAATGGAGTCATGCTAAAGCAAGTACTTTTTGACAGATACAGCTGGTCAGGCAGTATCTACAGTCTCGCATGCACGTAGAGCTTCATGAAAACCCACTGTACACGTCATGTACTTGCGTACTTGTGAAAAACTAACAGTAATTTTAGACACTTCATTGCTTCCCTTAGTTCTTTTTTCTCTTTGCTCTTGCTATCTTGGTACATGACTGAGTGCGGAATTTCCTCCCGACCAGAAAAAAATTGCCTTTTACTCTTCATTCTTTTCCCGCGCCTTGAAAGATTTCACGCACCTAGACCATGAGTTCGTGAGCGCACGGCCTGTCCAGTGCAGTGCAGAAAAAAAAGCCGACCAGGGAAAAGTCTTGCAAGCTCACGTGGCGTGCTAAAATTGTCATTGTGCTGAATTGCGTTGGCGTCTCTGCTTCGTCAATGCCTCCAGTCGGGCTCTCTGCACCCGTGGCTGGACCAAGCGTGCGTACGGGACGTGGAGGACGCAGGAACTCCTCAGACGAGTCTCATGTCCTGCAAAAGTAAAGGTGCACAACTTTCAAAAATCGCCTCTTCAAACATCAGTGACACCAAAAGTGGCTCGTTTCTGCCGCTGCTTTAGAGGGGTTTTTTTGTAAATATTCGTTGCACCACTTTCTCAATGTCTACTGAGTAACTCAGAGCTTTAAAGTGTTTAATGAAGAATTGCTCAACCTTGCATGGCCAGAAGGGCGGAATTACACGCTATTTTCAGCGTTACTGTCAATGTAAAATAAGCCTAAAAGAGCCATTTTTTAAATACACAAAGAAGCTCACTTGGGCGCGCTCGTTGAATGGCTTGAAATCGTAAATTTTGTAAGAAGTTGGTGATTTTGAAGAAGCCGATGATGTTGAAGGCCTTAAAGAAATAAATGGCCTCGATAAAGTAGTCGACATTGTACAGTACATTGACATTGTAGACGATATAATTCCCATAGACGATGACGACGATAATAGACGTCTTGGAGATTGTTCTCGACATTCTGCATGTAAATCATCAACATCGTCAGTACGGCATCGTCCAAGTTCTCTATTCTGTCCATGGTCTCCCTATCGTCCACACAGTCCATGACGGGTGCGTCGTCTTCATATCATCTGCAACGTCGGTGAGGTCTACTACATCTGCAATGTCAACTACTTCTGCCGGGAATTAGATGCAACACAATGTTCTAAGAATAAGTGTGTGCCTTATTTACGTCAAGGTCGTAATTTGAGATATATTGCTCTTTAGATGAAATCCGTGGAGGGGTGTCAGAAGTTTCGGGCCTAACTGTACGTGCGGCGCCTTGTCTCGATGTTACAGGAGTAGTAATACAGCTTTTTGAAAGATGACTCCAATGATACTCTGTCACTTCTTAGAGCTGCGTCATCCTACGTGATGTCGAGTAGTCATTTACAGTGCCGCACTTGTACGCCACTGTACTTACGTGCACCGTGCATAAAGTGTGCACTTGTATGGGCGAAGCTCAGTCCGTCCTCCTGATCTGCGCGCAGACGTCTGGTCGCTGAGTCACTGTTTCGCACAGCAGAGGCAAATGCTACAAGACTTGTCAGGGCATCGATTAATACCAGATCAGTATCGCGCTTTACTACGTGCTACGCGCTGTACGATTCTACTCGGAGATTGTTTATCAGGACTAGATCGGCGGGGTTTTTCCTTCTCTTCCTCAGAATCGATAGGAGAGAAGAAAATGCTTTGCGCCCTAGTAAGTGAGTAACGCTTTACCCTAAACAGGCGAAATTCCCGAGATTTTGGGTGCGCCGTTGTTTTCCTGGAGATGGCGAGCAACAAGCGCACTTACTGCGTCTCGTACCAGATCTGCGAGGTGCATAAGCTTTAGCTGAATTGTTTGTTGCTTACAAAGCAGACTCAGTTCATCCGGCCGTGAATAGTATGTAGCCATGCGAGTGCAGATGTACGTACGTTCGTACGTACGTACACGCATTGCTACGTATCGTCCGCCCGAAGGGTGGGCAGCACAGGATCCACTGGGAGTTCTCCTGCGGTAAAGCGGCCTCTTGCAAATTGACGGGTATGACGAACGTGACAAAGAAGCCCGAGCTTTTTGCCTCTCTCGGGCGCGGCGTGGCACAAATGAGAGGACGCCGCCAGACGCTCCTAACACAATTGTGCACTACGTTGTGTTATCAAGAAACCACGAGATGCGGGGAGAACCTTTTCATCACAGGGGCAGGCGGAACAGAGGGGGGAGCTTTTCGTTCCCATTTCCAGCAGTTACATGCAATTTTCCCAGTACAAAAAAAGAGTCTTTATACAATTAACTCTTTCTTAATTAATACTTTCCGCTACGCCGCTTCTTCCCCCAGCCTTTTTCTCAATTTGTGCACATTTTTCCAAGGCTTCGGGTTGTCGCTCAGTCACGAAACCGACCTCCCCCCCCAAAAAAAATACCCCTTGTCCTTACTGTGATGCGCACAAAGGATGTGCCGACTTCTGCCTCACGTCCCTTAGAGGATTTTGTCATTCTTCCTCTTGAAGACGTCTGTATGAATCAGGGGTGATTAGATCGTCGTCATTTCTCAGGGTACTTAGAGATCATCCCAGGACAAGCCTGGAGTGCGAAGATGCTACAGGCAAGACTCAGAGTTGCCAGGTCAGCAAAGAGCAAAGTGGCAAAAGAGACTTGAGATTCTGCTAGATGTCAAAAGCCGAACACAACATGAAAGGTCGGCTTCGGGATACAGTCCAGTAAGTAGTTCTATTCTAGTGATCCTCGTGTTTTTAATGTGACTCTGAGAAAATCAATAAGTCTCGTCAGAACGTGCCAGTGTTATGTGGCAAGGAACTTTTTCAAGTTTTGCACGATGGTTTTCCACGTTGAAAATCAAATCTGTCTTAATCTGGCAGGAAAAATGCCAAATTGGCATCCACGGCCTAAGTTATTGCACGTGGCAAATGTCAACAGGCAGGAAAAAAGGTTGCAGAATGCAAAGGGAGGCGAACGATTTAAAAAGTGAGAGTGAATATTCAGCATGACGGAGAAAGGATGCAATGGGTCCTTTTGTGTAAACAAAACTACCTTAATCTCTGTTTGTTTTCCCCTCAGAATAGCACGGCAGACATCATTCCGAGAAACGCATGCCTGCAGTAGGAGAACAGCTGCTTGTTTTACTCCGGATTATTGCCATTATGCCTATTGATCATCATAATAGCACGGTTTCAGTGACACGCGCGCGCGCGTGTGTGTCCGTAAATAAAGTCACACATGCGTGGCCAGCAGGTGCATGGGTTCTCTCGTCCTTGGTAGCCATCTTCGCAAGAAAGTGCAGCTGCCACAATGATATCTTCTTCAGGCTTGACTTCTTTTCCCAGGAAAAGCCCCGATGGCGACTGCTGCAGCTTGTTCAATATTTGACTCCAGCCTATTAATGCATTAATCAGTCGTGCAGGTGTATGCACGGTCACCGAATTCTTGTTGTCCTGAACAGCGGGGTTGGAAATTGAAGAATTGGTTTTTTTTTAGCGTATGTCATCTTTAGATCAATAGATCGCTTGAATTTAATCCTTTCGTGATGAAATCACTTGTCCCACGTGCACGATGTCATGACTTATTTATCAATTTGCCAAGCCTCTCGCTGCTTGAGCATGTGAAACTAAGCTTATATATATAATGTTGCGAGCTCGCCATTTGGCATTGCCGGACGATTTCCCTAGTGGAATTTTGTTTGTCCACCACAAAGATCTCTTTCTTTCTTGCAAGCGAGCGAGCATCGATCGAGCTGTCAATCTCTCTAACTGTCGACGCAGCCATTTGGCGTCGTTACTCAACTCTGGCCAAACAACACGCAAGATAAAGTGGAGTTAGCCTTCATGTCAACCCTTCACTGACGATAAGCTGCTGGTCCTCCTCCTATGGAGCGATCCTTTAATAATTAACTCTCTGCCATCCACTTGTGTACTACACAGCTACGACGGGTACGGTACGCCGAACTATGCACACGTGCAAAAGTTTCCTACACTATTTTTCTGAGTGGCTTTCCAGCGCGCCCTGGATGCGCACATGTTTTGGGATGTGTGCATCACAGTAGCAAACAAAACCCCTCCTCGGAATGACGCTGGCGGCGGCGCTATTTTCTTGCCTTGATAGTACGTAGGAAACGGGTTGACATCTCAGTGAAGATAAGTGGAAGTGTACATGAATGACACGTGCGGCGCGAGTACTTAACGGGTGAGCTTGCCATATCCCCGGGACGTGACCTCGCTATCTCAGAAGAGAGTACGGAAGCGACTCTTGCTGGAATGTGCATACAGTTGCCGTCAGATGTTTTCGTACGGCTTGAGGAAAAAGCAAACTTACAAGCAAACTTTTTTGCTGTTTTTTTTTACTAACAAATATGCAAAGTTTTAAAAACAGGGGAAGGGGTCTGCCTGGCCAACCCCTAACTTGGCATTGTCAATGGAGCGAGTCATTGTAAACAAGGGGTTGGAATTTTTAAAGTTTGCTTTTTCCTCAAGCCGTACGAAAACATGTGACGGCAACTGTACCTGCTATTTGCACTGCGTACAGTAACCGCACGTACGTGCAGCTCAGCACGTGTATGTACGAACGTACTGCACACATAAGCGGTCAAACAATTAATTTTCTGCAACGACTGAGGGGGAAAAGGTGGAAAATGTGCAGTTGATAGTAACACGATACGGCCTCTTCCGGCACAACAGATTCTGGTCACACACTAAGACCAATGGAGCGCAACAACAGCACTGTATGAGTGCTCGCTATTGTGCGGCTCGTCTGAGCTTGCACGCTCCATCTATACGATAATTTATTTTGCATGATTAGTGACGACGCGATTGCGTAGAACATCTTCTGCAGCCAGTCAAAAAAAAGGGTAAAACCCCGGCCTTATGGCGGAAGCATCAACGTGACCAAGATCGCGCTGATGTGGTTTGTTCGTCAGAGGGACGACCAATTCGAGGCAATGATTTACTTTTCTTTATTAGGCTATAAGTCAAGTGTTCTGCTGCAGCGGGCTACTCCACGCCTAGCCAGTAATCCAGCTGGTGACTGGGTGCAATTAGCACAGGGTTGCACTTAACGTCCGTCCGTAATGTACTCTACGTACTGATTCGGCGGCTGAAAATCCTCTTGTTCCCCGTGAGACAGTTGCGCCAATGTGCAGGTCATTGCCCTGTCTCCTCCTCGCACCCCCAGCAAGTCCATAAGCTGTTGCTACGTGTCGCATACCCTCCCGACAAAGGTATGACTAGTTTCTTGTATAAACTGGAGGAAGCAACAGTCGTTTCCGAACACGTGCTTCCTTCCTCCTCGCCACCTTTTCCCCACTTTAGGAGGGGCAGTTGGTACTACGGAGAGCAAAAATGTATTATTTTATTTACTGCCTGTACCGCACATGCGTCCCCAGGAGAGGTGCGTACCTGGGCAGGGCAGCGCAAGATCAGGGAGGCGCTGGTTCAGGGCGTGGGCATTGCTCTGCTCCAGCGACACCCGGGAGAGCAGCGTTTTGTCCGTGTGAGTCACAAGTTTCGCTACACATCTTGTGTGCGGGAGTCCAAAGTAACCGCTCCAGACGCCGGTAGACGCACGTCCTGCAAAGCGACAGAGCCAAAAGCTCATGGAAGAAGGCCTCAGGTGTTAGTGATTGAAAAGAGTTTTATTTCTCGTTGTCTTCACAATAATCTTCACTTTGTTCTTCGCCCCGAGAGAAAGGGAATGGACGTGTTCGATTTCAGGCTGCCGATGAAAAGATTTAAATTATGATTTCTCAGTTCCGCTAGACTGAGTGACTGGCTTGTTTGTGCGGATGACACTGTTTGAAGAGGGAATGTGTATGGACACCCATAGTACGTCAGCCAGGCCGTGCACCACACAGACGTGGTCGGCCTGTCACTGCTGGGACTGTCTTAGGGCAGCACTGAAGAAGAGACAACTACGCTCCACCTTGGCAAGTGTTTCTGCCCACCAGAAATTACCGTCACGCATCATCGTGTCTCGCGGGAAGGATTTCATGCCAATGCCAAGTCGGAGTGGGTGGCGCTGGCGCTGGAGATTTGGTCGGAGCTAGCGCTGATGCTAGCGTTGGTGCTGGAGCTGGAGCTGGCTCTGCAGCTGTGCGGAAGCCGATGGCCATTTAACATCTGAGGGAAGGAGAGATCACAAATCACGACATTATCAAGACTGACACATAAAGCACGACCTCCATTTTCGACTTCCGATGGAACAAGACGATAATTCCACCAGGCTGAGCTACTTCACCATTTCCCGGAACTTCACCTAACATTTATTCACGTTTAAATCCTCATCATTGCGATCTTTTCTCTCTGTGTCAAACCACCTAGCGCAAGAATGATACGTTTTTAACTGCCTCGTTAGAGGAAAACCTCCCAATTATTTCGGCAGTCTCCTTATCGATATTCTTGCCTCTGCCAAAAGGACCGGGCGAAAAGTCTCCCTTCCCCGCGGGCCGACTGATGGAGTCGGGATCAACCCCCCCCTCCCAGTCCCAAATACCTGAATCGTTTTGTGAAGAGGGGGAGAAATGATATAGCAATGGGACCTCCGAGTGCATTCCCGCTGTTCTCTGCTAAATCAAATCGGTTCTGCCCAATATTCATCTCTCGGTCAAACCGCGAGGACGTCGTCGTCTCGGCATCATCATTCATTGGCGTCATTAGAGGGAAGGAGAAAAAAAGCGCCGCCTCATCTTCTCATTGGCCTTTTGGATTTTTAAGGAGGGGGAGTTCGATTTCATCGATATGAGTGAGAGAGAAAGAAACATTCTCTCAGGGAAAAAGAAACCGCTGACATCACCTCCTGTGAGGAAAAGAAGCGCCACCAAGGTGTAAGGGAAATATTGACACAGACGTCGTCTTCCTTAACGTGGGGAAGCAGCGACAACAAGAACGACTGGTACCGCATGAGCAAAGCCCTCACCCCCGACGCCATTGGTACGCTGGTTTGAGGGACGAAAGTGTGACTGCAGCTCTGAGGGATAGGGTGTTCGTTCAGAAATGGTACGAGTTCTTCTTGTTTCAGTGAAGGGGAACGTGTGCAACATTCTTCAGTGCATCATGCTACTGTGAGTACTTTTGTAACTGTCCTCAGTTGAAAAATCATGACATTGGTACTTCTGTTGGCACTGGCGGATGCTGAAGGAGGCCCCGAAACTTTCCCAGACAAAGCTCATGAGAGTGAGTGTGGACTTCACCTTTGGTTCGTCGACAGGTGTGATCAGAAGAGCATGCGGAAATGTTGAAGAACCATTCTTCAGCTTGGCAAATGGCAAAAACTTGTTATGACACAAAATCCGAACCGAACGCAGGTGTTCAAACATGGTGAATTCATTCCAATGAAGTGGGAAATAAATTCGTGCCAAACTGTCCCTCCAAACTTCTGCAGGAACACCCTGTACATGGAAGGAGGATGCTGCGAATTGGTGACGCTGCTGTCCCTGCGTTCGTGACTTTTTTGGGATCAATGTTCTCTCAGCCCTGAAGTCTGGCGGAAAGGACATTGATCATGATGGCGACAATGGAAGGAGCGGTTTTTTTACGTCGTTGGCAGTTGGGAACTTCTTTGGGAAGCAGCAACAGCGGCAACAGCAGCGACAGGAGCGACAGCAGGGGCGCGGTTTTGCGACAAGTGTTGCCAGCCTGAATGTACTGGTCAAAGTGAGTCGGCAGCAACAGCATCGAGCACCCGAATGGTGGCGTCGTGATGCCAGGGCGGATTCTCCTCGACTCGAGCACGCATAGTAATTGCAGGGAAGTCGCCATTAGCAAAAGTTGGGCTTAATAACTTAATGCGGGAGCAGCACTAGCGGGATAAAATCTCTCGTCACGTTTATTCTGGAATCATTGCCCTTCGTGCTTGTGACCGCCACATCCGCTCTTCATATCAACATTGCACACCTGCTTTTGGCTGTCCTTCTTAGTAAAAAAGAAAAGAAGATATTGCGCACCTAGCAACAAATCGCATTGGAGAAAGAAGTGTTGATATTGCAGCAGACTTGTAGCAAATGACAATAGCACTGTATACTTATTGGAGACACTTTCCTGGAGAGTATTGATCCGGCATTTGGAACAGCTGCTTATGTGTACAGCTCCATTAATCCGGTACACATTAGCATGCAATTTACTTCAGAGAAAGACATCAGTAACAACATCTACAACTTGCATGTACTGCACTTGAGTGCACGTGCAGCAGCACTGATGCAGCCGCCACGCTCACAATTTGCAATAGTTTCCTCTATTGTGGAATTACCAATAGTTTCGTTACAACGTATTCACCATTGCCTGCCTTAACCGGATGCAATTCGGATGTCCCGGGGATGCGAGCAGGTGTTGTTGCTCTGGAATATCAATGTACGCGCCAAGAGGTGCTTGAACTCTTACAACGACCGTCACTGCCTCAAAAGCTGCATCGATCATCATCTTCCGCCTGATAATGACGACATCGTCGTCGTCGTCGTCGTCGTCGTCATCGTCGTCTGAACTCCGCCCAAGCTCAAAGCCTGAACCTTTTTTTACAAGCTTTGTCTGGCGGGAGAGAATGCGCGCGAAATCTCTCTCAATAGGTCACCTGGCAGGCGGGCAGACAGGAGGTGACTTGTGGCTGTAGCAAAATCCACTTTTTGCTGCCTCCTTTAAAATGTGCTCGCGTGGCTCGTGGCCATTTGGTCGCGTGCCACCAGAATCAAGGTTCTTGTGGAAGGGCAAGACCTTAAAATTTGAACTGGAATGATTGAAATATTGTTAGATTGTGGCGATGCTGCAGGATCGCCAAGCATCAACCGAATGTCCTGGAAGTCGGATGTCCCCCAATTTCCACTGAGTCTGACACACCCACGCTGTTCCGTCCGGGGCTGGGGAAGTGGGGTTTTTTGCCACTCCACACGGCAAGAACGGTGCACGCGAAGGGAGCTCGTAGGGAGCAGCGACTCTGGACTGAAAAGTGAGACTGTTCTGTCCGTGAGCCTGGAAATATTTGCGCCAGAACAGTACTGGAAATGGCAAGATGCAGCGGCGAAGCAGCATTTGTTTGTGGGGCCAGAGGAGCTTTCTCTTCATTCTCTATTGCGTACGTACTGTGAAGCACACGTGCTTACACGTGGCCGGGGGCTTCATTCGACGTGGACGACGAACTATGTGTGATGCTTGCAGAAAGGCGGCACGTGTACTGCGTAGTGGAGCTCGCCAAGTACGACTGCGAGAAGTCTACAGGTACTTCGGGGAAGCCATGTTTGTGGGGCTCGATCGTCTGGGATTTTTTTTTTTTTTTTTGGGGGGGGGGGGAGGGGCAGAGGCGAAGCAGGTGTCAGTCAGAAAGCGTCCGACCTCCAGCAAACCCTCGCCCCAAATTGTCAGACATGGCAATTACGTTACATGTGCTGCTGCTGAAGCTGCCGGTGATGATGATGCACGGCTTGACCAGGGCTGTCACAAACTGACAACAAAATCAAGGGGCGGATGTTTCTTTTTTCAATCGCAAATCAAGTCAGCTGGTGATTCAATTTACCGTCTTGACTCTCTTCTTACGCACTTGCGTCGTCAACACGGCGTTGGAGCTCCCGCCCAAGCCAAGTGATGAGTTGGCCGACCCGCACCAGCTGATGATTTCCTCAGTTGTGCCGTGACCCATAAACCGTCCAGGGTGCGGAAGCTTTTTCCTCCTGCTCTCCTGACCTGCTTTCAGAGGCAGAATTTATTCCCTGGAAGGACTTGACCATCGCCACTTTACGACCCATCTGAAAGAGAAAATCTTGCGTTTCACATCTCCGAAATCCCAAGATGTATCTGTCTACTTACGAAGTTGTACCGCCAGGGGACAAGCGGCAGGTTTGCCCACGGCGGCGGTGGCGGCGGCGGTGGCGGCGGTGGCGGCATAAGTCGCAAAGGCAGAGGAAGATGGACTTTGCTTGATGCAGCAGCAGACGTTCTGTCTGACCTACATTTTGGTGCCGTGGAAAATGGCATGGGGGGGGGGGGGGAAGAATGAGGAATCTTGATGGACTGGTAGTTCTTTTACGTAACTTCTCGGAACCAGAAAAAGAATTGCGTCCCTCTGCTCTATTCAGTCCCTTTCTTCATCTCTTCCTATTCCACCGCACACAATATCTCCCTCCAGAGCTCGTAGGCAAACGCATTTTTCTCACGATTACGATACGTGGTACAGAAAAAGGCGGGACGTGGTTCCCTCCCTTTTCTCGGTCAATTGAGGCGGGAAAATAGGCTTCGGCGTAAAAAAAAAAAAAAAGCGACAGATCTCCCCCCGAGGGCTGAGCTCCCCACCCCACTGACCGGGAGGGGGTAACAGGTGCGTGCGTGTGTGCTCGTCCCAGGGTGTCCACCCCGCGATCCGGTTGGCAACTGGGGAGCAGAGGTCTACTTTCACCTGTGCGGCAGGCAGCAGCGCCAGAAGCAGCAGCAGCAGAAGAAGCAGCCGGCGACCAACTGACCTGGTCCCATCGTCATCAAGTCATCCCATGGCGTCTAAAATCTCCCCCTGCTTCGAGGTCAGAAACAGCTTCTTGACTCCTGCGGCTGTCTGCGAGGAACATCGCGTGTATGAGCGAAGAATGACGCATTGGATTGGGAGGTAAAAGAGAGAAAACTGGGGCAAGCAGAGATTTTCATCAATGGGGACAAAACATTTTAACGTCCTACTTTACAATGCCCAAACTACGTGCACGAGTAGGTGCAGTATACGTACAGTCTACATTGTATCGGTGTGTAACTGCAACAGCGCTTTATTAACGCACAGGAGATCCTCAGGTATGTACGAGCGTGCCTAACGTATGGTATCTTTAGTCTGTCTCCTGGATATGCAATGCAGGCATCAATAGTTGTTAACTGCGATAGTTGAAAGGGCACGATGATGACGCACGTCGTACTTCTCAAGAGTATCATGATGGAAGCCAGTCATTACGTAGTACACTCCTTTGTACT
>JAAUXU010049429.1_pt1 | contig 17739 bp, 17 predicted proteins | sample 7278151 | NCBI WGS metagenome assembly JAAUXU01 (sample SAMN14350113, study PRJNA611818) | marine sediment metagenome | isolation source: surface marine sediment (1.8m) | place: French Polynesia: Moorea | collected 2018-08 | reverse complement strand
GGAGAAGGAGAAGGAGAAGGAGAAGGAGAAGGAGAAGGAGAAGGAGAAGGAGAAGGAGAAGGAGAAGGAGAAGGAGAAGGAGAAGGAGAAGGAGAAGGAGAAGGAGCAAAAAAAAGGACGAGCATTTAGGATTTTTTTCACAATGGTTGATTTCTTGGTCTCTCAGTATTTACTACGGCTGCTGTCGTCAGTCAGGGCTCTGGCGAGCCTTAAGAATTCCTCGCGCTTACTTTTCTTCTGCTGACGCCCCTTCGGACGCCGATAGGCGCAATCTTTCTCATCCAAGGACAGAAATAAGAGAAGCGTCCCTGAAAACAGTTATAGTTATAATGTAGGTCCTGTCCCAGGCCCGCAGACGGAGAAACCACTGTTATGCCACGTACTGTACAGTGTGTACAGTACGTACGGTACATGTGGGTAGGCAGTACATGTGTGACAGCTGAAACCGAATCCCGTGATACTCGTTGCCAACTGATCGGGTGACGTCGCGTGTGTCGCACTATCCACCGTCTTATTATCTTGTAAACTCGCTTTCATTCATTGTAGAGGAGAGAAAGGGCTTTGGGGTCCTCCGGGAGATAGAGAGTCTGTCAAGAAGACCACTGCGGGTGTCGACTTCGTTGAGGCTTTTTCTTTCGAGACAAGTTTCTCTAAGAGGATTTAGCATTCCACAGTCGTTCTCTACCGACTCACTGATGCTCAGGAGGAGAAAAGAGATTTTCCCTGCAATCTACGGTATCTTCTAAGGTCGACATGTGCTATAGCCCCTGTGTTTGGAATAAAGTGGTGAAGGATGGCGACGACGACGACGACGACGATCACGACGACGATCACGACGACGACGACCATCGTGTCGTTACGAATCGTTGTCCGTGCCTCCCCCCTCAACTCACTGCCGCAGTAAGGCCGACCCCCAAGGACCCGAGTAATACACATTTTGTGCTTCAGCATCTAAAGATGCCGCGTGCGCTTCGTATGACAACTTATGGCTCCACGAACCGAGAACCGTCAGATCAGTAAAACACCGGGTAGCGCCATAGAAAAGGCACCAAGAAGTTGATCAGTGAGGAGTCCTGCGGAGCGCCCTATTTGACTGTGCCGATCACAGCATGACCCGGAGGGGGGAGGGGAATTTTTGCTTACTTTTTAAGTGACTGCGTGGCGACTTTGGACGCCACATGAGCGGTTTTTTGAGTTGGCACAGACATGGCTGTGCTACACTACAACTACCTATATATTGGTTGTCTCTACGTGCTCTTTCCCTTCTTCAAGGTCACGGAGCAGCAGAGGAAGGGGAAGAAGGAACCGCTCGCGGTCAAAGGCCCAGTTAGAGAAGCACAATTGTGTTCAGGGCCTTCCTTGCACACAATTATCATGCAGAAACACACGGGGAAAAATCGTTGCTCTTCGGATGTCCTCATGTTGGGAGACGGTCGACAAGGCTGTTCTGTGCCTCTTGGTCCCCAAATTAGCTTCGGTACCCCGAAATGCGTGCGGCTTCAAGAGCAACAACAGGAGCAAGGATATTGGAAAATTCAATGAATATACGTATAGAGCGCATTGCACAGAGCCAGAAACATCGTCTTATATGAGCGGACTGATTGAACTTTCGAATACCCTTGCTGCAGTTGTTGTTCTGGAAGTGCTGAAGCCAATTTTTGGGTCATGTGGTACATGCACCGCCGACGGTTTCCATCTTGAGGTGATGGTTGCTCTTGTGTACGTGTGTGGAGACGCTCGCTCACTTCCCCATTTTTTGGATTGTTGAACTCAGGCTTAAAGCACCCACGCCACTGCTTAATTCCATGACCCACCGACGGCATCAACTCCCTCTCCCCGTCTTTTCCTCAATCTGTGAAACGGAAAACCCTCTTTGCTGCGCACGACTGCGAAGAAAGAGAGGGAAAGCGCGGGAGGGAGGGGGAAACAGGGGTTTTCCCTCCTCGAGCTTAGATGACTGACGAGTTTCCCCCTCCTACTGCGATCGCTCTCGTTCGCAGCAGCGACTGAAGACGAATTGAATTGACAATGAGGAGGAGGTTAAGAAGAAGAGGCACAAGGTTGAAAAATGCAATTTGCCCCTGGATGCGCTGCGCTCTCTCTGGCTCCCCCTCTCTTTCCATCTCCCCAGAGATTCCCGCCCAAAGAGATCATTTGTTCATTCATGGTGAGGATAGGAAAATGGTATTACTGCACGTATAGGTTTGCTCTGCCTGCCTCTCTCTGTCTGCCGCTTCCATTCGAATCCTAGACAATTCGATGATTGGTGCTATTGTTTTGCTGCTGAAAAAGGCAAGTCACTTGCTCGTCTTCCTCCTTCGACGAAGAGAAAAAGGTGGGATGCAAACTCAGGACCTTCGTCGTCGGTGCCTTTGGTAAGGCCAACCTCAGGGACTTCTCCTGTCTGTCTGACCAACCGAGTATTCACCATTTTTTAGTCATTGGGGGGGGGGGGGAATCTGAGCAAAATCACATGTATTTAGGTCAGTCTCCCTTTTTTGCACTGCCGTTGTGCGGTGCACATTGTATTGGGACCGAAAAGGTGCCCTTGGCATTTTTACTGTAATGTCCTCTTTTTCCTCTCTCCACCAGACACCGGCGAGATAAGATAAGCAAGTTGCTGCTTTCTCATCTAGCCAACGTTTCATTAGACTGGGAAAGCCATTCAAACAAAGATTTCTCGCTAGAGTGAAAAAATGCTGCAGTCCGTATTACTGGTGCTTCCGACTAACTGTGTGTAGAATTCATTTGTCAGAGAAAATGGAGGAGGAGGGAAGAAAAGGAGAGCCATAGCTATAGGAATTAGGAAAAAGAGAATATTAACTCCTCTGTCCGTCCCATTGTCGCGTGCGAAGGAGTGGTTTTCGTCAGTGTTCCCCTCTCCTCCCCCTTCCACCTCCCCCAGGTCCGATCTCCGCAGCCTTTTGAATCAAACTGGGAGAGTGAAGAAGTTGCTACTTGAGGAGGTTAAAAAAATTCCACCACAACAAGCACATTACTACTGGAGGGTGAAAAACGGAAGGAGCAAAGAGAGATAGATGAGAAAGAAAGAAGGAAAGAAGGAAAGAAGGAAAGAAAAGAAGGAAAGGAAGAAAGAAGGAAAGGAAGAAAGAAGGAAAGAAGGAAAGAAGGAAAGAAGGAAAGGAAAGAAGGAAAGAAAAGAAGGAAAGGAAGAAAGAAGAAAGAAAGAAGGAAAGAAAAGAAGGAAAGAAGGAAAGAAAGGAGAAAAGAAAGGAGGAAAGAAAGGAGGAAAGAAAGGAGGAAAGAAAGAAGGAAAGAAAGGAGGAAAGAAAGAAGGAAAGAAAGAAAGGAAGAAAGAAGAGAAAGAAAGGAAGAAAGAAGAGAAAGAAAGAAAGGAAGAAGAGAAAGAAAGGAAGAAGAGGAAGACAAGAGAGAAAGAAAAGAAAAATGTAAAAGAGGAGGAGAAGATGAGGAACAAGAGGAAGAGGAAAAAGGGAGGAAGAAGAGGAAGAAGGAGAGGAAGAAGAAGAAGAAAAAGAAGGAGATGGAGAAGAAGGAGAAGGAGAGGAAGAGGAAAAAGGGAGGAAGAAGAGGAAGAAGGAGAGGAAGAAGAAGAAAAAGAAGAATGATGCAATTGGTTGCCGCCTTCGCCTTTGTCTGGACGGACTCACGACCTTGCTCTCTCCTGTGCGAAGAGAAAAAAAGTAAGAGGAAGAAGGAAAAGAAGGGGAAAAGAAAAGATAGAGTTGGAGGAGAGAGAAGAAAGAGCCGTTTTTCTTCTTCCTCTAGTCGTTGACGGGAAGAGCTCGGCGAATCAATTTGCAAAGCCTCGAGTTTTTCCCCTCAGCGGAGTCGGCGATCGTTGATGATACTACTGAGAGAGTAACTGGGGAGCGAGCAAAAGCGAGATATCTTTCTTATTCCTCTCGAAAACCCTCTCTTTCCGAGATAGCGGCATCATTGAGTTAGACTGTACTGCTACAGGATTGGCGTGAGGGGTGCAGAGGGAGGGGGAAAACTTTAACAATACAGAAAGATTTTGTTCAGGTTTTTTTGCCTGGAAATGTTTTTGGTCTTTCAAGATCACTCAGTCTAGGACAATCGCTCACGTCGCTGTACCAGAGAATAAAGTAGGCTAACGAATGAAGTCCGTAGCACTACTAGGACTCGTCGAAGAAGGTAGGAAACAAATACTTCTGACTAGGCCCCGAGATGGCTTATTGATTTGTCTAGATTGCTATATGTCGTGAGAGAAAGGACGAAGAAGAAGACTTTTTTGCTTGGCCCCACAGTCTCCAAGGTCTCACAAACTTTGCAAGTGGAGAAATATACTATGTACTGGGGAAAATGCAAGGGAAGCTTATTTCTACTGACATTTCAGCAAGTCTTACGTACCAAACACCGACGGCCTGGGTCCATGGCCAGCTGCTCATGATGCTTTCTGCTAGTAATGTATGTACAAAAGTGAGCACTTTGGGCATGTCTTTTCCAACAATGAAAGCAGCGCCCGAGAAACTGAAATTTTTTTATCCCTTACACCAAGACAGACAGAAGCGAGGAGGGACAGCAGTGATCCATCAAGATGATACTTTTCCCTTTTACACCACACTCTCATTCGCGCGCACAGCGGAAAAGATAACGGACTACGCCAGTGGGGCCCACATGGCCTTGGCGAGGCCCTGCCAGACATGCGAGTCATAATTATTATGAGCGAATGAGAGCGCACACACGTCGCCCTGCGCGGCGCTTTCCAGACCGAGCTGGCGGTGCACACTGCACACACTCGTGCATTGTTCCACCGATTCCGATTAATTCAGAAGGGTCTCTACTCCGTCTGAGGCTGCCACAGATTTTTTTTGTCCTACTCTCTTTTTATGCACTATCCAAGAGAGCCTCTTTCCACTTCTGGCACTGTTCTTGTATACACACACTGGAAGTCGTACAGTAATGTATTCCCATATAACCAGTGTCCGATGCCATGCTGTCATGTTCTACTACAACCACTTACTTTCTCCAGCTCTTATGTAGTACTGGAGAGGTACTTGAGCGTTGGAGCGAGCGCGCGTAAAAACAAGTGGCTGAGAACAAACTTTTCTTCTTGTGACAGTCTAACAGCATACGGAGGAAGCTCACACAAAGTCTTTAGCGGGATAAAGTCACTTACTGGGGCTCTAGACGACGAGGAGGAGGAATCACGACATGATGAGGCTGCTGCACCAATGCATAAGCAGAGTCCCCCCTTCCAGAACGGTTTCATTCTGCGGACCCCCTCTATTAAGCGTGCCCCAATCCTTTTTTGCTCGCTCGCACGTCAAGCAGGCGCGCGTCTTTTATTCCTATCTCCAGGACAATTTTCTCGGCTTCTCTCACGCTCCTGGTGCCAAGTTTCTGCGGCCTTTTTCCCTCTCCTTTAGCTGTAAAATGCAAAAGCTGCGAACCAAGCAGAATCGTGGCAGCAGCGGGGGCGCTCGGGCAGACACATGAATGCAGACGGGGTCTTCCCGTGCATCGCATATTGACTCCCGCAGCCTTTTTTTCCCCATCTCCCGGGCAAAAGATTTTCGTCTGGGCGAGGTTGATCTGTCGAGCCTTTCAAGCCGTCGTCATTAAGTTTGCAAAATGGCGTCCACTTGCATTTGAATTGATTGGCAGGTGAATTGAAGTGCTCTTTCTCTTCGCCCCTTTTTATAGGTCTCTTCAGTGGTTGGATCTCTTATCCACCCACACTTTCGCCTGCTCATGAATGAAGGAACCATTGAGGTCGAATGTGGGAGGGAGGGAGGAACTTTCAAATTTATGCTATGCATACTCGTACTTTTGTAAGAAGATTTTTCGCCTGAACGGAGAAAATAAGAGACCCGCTGGCAAGTATTCTATTTGCACTACAGGGCTCGTCACAAATGGCCTCTTACCCAATTGGGCCCCTCATCTCCACGGGTTATTGTAATGAACGTTAGGTTTCTGCCATTTCCTCAATCTTTGTATATCCTGGACTGTTCGTCATCTAAAGGCAACTGCTGCAACAGAAGGGTCATCACCAAATTGAACCGCTACAACGCCTCAACCGACAGTGATTGTCGATCCAATTTCGTGTCAAGGTAGGTCGTTCCAGAGCTTCGGCAACATGGGCGGAAGACACTTCGAGGACACCATTCCCCAAGCGCTCGCAGTGGAGTGTGATCACTATCAAGAACATAATGCGTGATTACGTATTATCAAAGAGGTAATTAATGTCTTCTAGGACGACTTAATAACACCTAAATTGCACTATCGTACGTTGCTGAGCCAACAGGTATCACTTCATAAAGACCATTGGATTGACAACCGTGCACTCACATAGACCTTTTAGCTGTGACACCACTCATGACGAACCCTGTACTTATTGATACTGACTAAAAAGGGGAAAAAGCACCACGGCACGGACGAACTTTCAAGGGGAAGCTACAGGGCGTCCATGACGTGTCGCTAAAAAGCAGCACTATGTACGCATCATTTGAAACCTATCCTCGTCCTGAAGGTTGTCTCAAGGATGCCCTCTATCTTAGGGGCGGGAAAAGTTGATGTCCTCTTCAGTTGAGAAAAGGTCATTTCTAACACAATGAAGACTTTTGGAATATTACATGACTTTTTGGACACCCCTTGTCTTTCCTTTTCTCCGTCGTCGGACAGCTCAAATAGGCCAATGTCGGAAAATGGGAGAAGGGACATTATGTAAGCACTCATCACTCCTCCTATCGGAGTGGACAAGTACCAATGTACCTCCCGAAGCTGTGGCGCGCCACGTGCTACAAACAAAATATTTGGTGGATCGCAATGTACATACGTGTAATACAGAATGTCCTGAAAGAGCCTCTACCGAACACCACGTGTTGTCTCTCTGTTGAGTACATCATCTCCGATTGCACGAAGATTGCCACCTAACACAATCAGCTGGTGTGAGTATGTGTGTGAGCACGCAAGGAATCAATGAAGGAGAGCGAGAGTGGAATAAAGTAAGGTGGAGTCAGCGAATGCTAGGTGAAGAAGAGTCGATAAGCTCACACTACTGAGGGAAGGGAGACATGTGGCAGCATCGTTTATTGGAGAAAAATGCGGGCCAATATCACTGTACTTCAGTGCTCAGAGTTATTGAAGGAAAGATACTGTATTAGTCACTCTTTCCCAATACAGTCGCGCAATAGGATTGTCCCAGCTCAAGTAGGAGAGGCGTCATAATGTGAGACCATTGAGTCACGAACATGTTTAAAAAAAAGTGAATGTACATGACAACAGCACATGTGTAGATGGTACTACTGTGCGTAGTGGATGGCCATTCTGAACCAGCACGCGTATGTGCCACAGTCAAAGGACTCCCCCCCTTCCACACCTTTCTTTTGGCCACGATTAAAGTAACACACACTGCATTGGTGCCACGTGTGCCGCTGTACATGCACTTTGCAATGACATCCTGCCAGTCTTCCCGACTTATTCCCAGAAGAAGTGACAATGCGATCAATACCCTCTAAGAGAGTAGGTCTCCCTGCTCTTTTGGCCCTCCATCAATATGACGGAAGAAGTTTCTCCTTCTGTAATCTCCTTCATACTTCATATCGCTCCCGTATTCTTCCCGCTCTCTGGCCTGAGACCGCTACTACACTCAGTCCGTAGAGTCACAGCCAGTGCTGTGCATGCGTCGTTATGTACTGTTGTACTGTTGGTGGTGCCCCTTTTTCCTTTTTCTTCCTTGGCGTAGCTCGCTGCTATCACCATGGACATGGCAATCAGAGACAAAGATTACGGAGGACAGGGAGTCATCGCTCATCGCTGATAGAGATTTGTGAGGCAGTCAGTCAAGTCAGTAGCGCCTCCCTCACTCACTCAATACGCACTACTGGCACATGCTGGTGTTCCTCCCTCCCTCCGCCATGGCGGCCAGGCCCACACGCAAGGAAGCGCACGCAGACTCATCGGTCTTGCTCATCCAATTTCACCGCATTGTGATGAAGGCTGAAGTACATTTCGGTGACGTAACAAGCCAAGTACTACGAAAAGCGACTACAAAAATGTGCACGTCGCTTGGGAGGGTTAAACAACCTGGCTCTGGCTCTTTCTTCTTTTCTCTCGAGACATACCGATGACTTGACGAGGTATGAAATTTTAAGGACCTTCCCATGAATGGATCGAGTTACTTTATGGTGACATTCCTGGGGACTCTTTTCCTCTACGGTCTTTTGGAGGAAAAGCTATCTCGTTGAGAAACCACCTTTTTGATTCTGTGCCAAGAACTTCCCCCTATTGCGTATGGCTCCATACCCCTACCATGAGAAAAGCATTGTGGATGCTTTCTGCTATGCGCACATCTCTATTTACTGCCGCCCGTGTTGGCCTAGCCAGAGGTATCCACCCAATTGTCTGCCCCTTCCTCTCCTTTGGGCAGGGAAGAAGGGAATGGGCAAGACCATAGAGGAGCTCTTGCGCCAAGCAGTGTCCACCACATGGGCCCAGTTTCTTGTCATGATCTGTGGTGACTCATTGGCGCCCGTGGGAAGCCGGGGTTTAGCTGTGCTGACGCCTTCCATTCATTGGAACACAGACTTTTTTACTACCTTTCTTCTTTATTCCTAACTCCCCTATAGCTTCAAGGTTTCTTGGCGGCCCCGCGTAACTTCACCTATCTGCTCTCTACCCAGACACTTCTCCTTCAAAGTCAGACCCGGTTGGGGCTCGAGAACTTGCGTTATCGATTTCTCATTATTGAGTGAGAGGAGCATGAAATTTGTAAGAAGGATCATTTGGGGCCATCTAAATAATAAAAAGCCCCCCCCCCCCCCAAAAGGATTGGTCAATCATGACAGGAGCAATTTTGTTCGGTCGAAACATGGTCGAAACCCTCTGGCGCATATGCAGAATCAAGAAGAGAGCAGCTCAAAGTATGACGATACTTGACTAGTGGCCATTTCTGCATTCGCCTTGCTGGGATTCCATGAACACTTGCACCGACCTGTTTGAACACTTGGGTAGTGGAACACGTTGAAGACGTTATCTGCACACTGCCACCCATGGCAACAAGAAAGACGGAGAAGTCGCACCTCCTCTCCTTCTCGATTTTTCATCCTCTTTAATTCGCCAATCCTGTTCGTCGTCGTCGTCCTTCGTGTCTGAGTATTCCTCTCATGGGGTCTAAGAACGCTTTAAAGCCGATTTTCCGGACATTAAAATGGGTAACGACCAATTTGCGCGCCATTGAACCGTTGCCCTCCCTCGTGATTCGAGCCTTTTTCTTCCTCTCTCTTTCTTCCCCCAGGGAACCATCACCACGACAGTTCTCCGGGGGAAAAGTGTAGGAGGAAAAGTGCTGGGAGAGAGGAGAATTATTACATTGCCACGCATATTCGTACCGATGTTCGTTGCTTGCCTACGCCATCGTCGTCCTGTTGTTGCTCGTCGGAACATCGGGCAACAACAACAACTGCATTGAGGAGAATTCACACTGCACACAGTGGGTCCGTCCCTCCGTACAAGGCAATCCTTGGTGTTCGTGTTCAAGTAAGGCGCGGGTGCGAGGGGGTCCACATCAAGTGCATTTAGACCGGGTGCAGACATTGGCCCAAGTTGAAGCAAACAGTGGGTTCGATTGGTAGTTACAAGATTTTCACTATCAGTGTCAACACTTAATATCATTCAAAGCCTGATCGTGTAATGTGGACCCAAAACATAACTGCAGTGCGCTATCTGAAGTGGAACGACCCCTCCCCAGTATGTGCATGAGTATGAGCACCAACTTTTTATTGTGTAAAGGTTCGATGCAAACCACAGCACAGTTTTTCAGGGTTTGTTTGAGAAAAACAAGAACATTTACAGCCATCGACTGCTTTTTCAGGCCGCTGGCTTGTGCACGTGCAGTATGAAGTTGTTGGCAGTACGAAATTCACCACAAGATATTGGTGGGGAGAACTGGGACAATATCAAAGGAACACCAGATGTACGCCATCCCCCACTGGCCCGTGCAGTACAACACGTCAGTGAGTGTTGGTAGCCGTGTTCCCTCCTCCTCGTCCCGAACAGGGGATTCCATTCAATCGTTGCTGACGATCGCTCGTTCTCTTTCTCGTCATGTTTGCGAGCAGTTTTCCCCTGATCTCTCTCTCTCTCTCTCTCTCTCTCTCTCCTGTGTGTGAGTTTCGGGCGATCTTTGGCAAGCATCTTCCCACTGCTTCCTTCCGGCCAACAGAGGGGTGCCAGCGAGGTCTCTTTTTGGGAGGGCAGAGAGCGAGAGTACACCCTAGTAGTAGTCGGGGGCGATCGACTTGGCATGCGAATCAGAGTTACGACAAACGCCGCGCTCCAGTTTTTTGGTCGATGATTTTTGCAGATGATCCAAAGGAATCATAATATTTCACGCCAAGCAGCCACTCACGTTACCCACTTACATGCCTCCTCTTAACCGCCTCTCCTTTTTGCGGCTCATTTCTCCACCATCTGACAAAGACAACTCTCCTCGCTTACTTATGAAGTCCCGAGGACAGTGATGTGTATGCATCGTCAGGCAACAACAGTATGGCTTCGGGCAAGATGTTGCCGCTTTCACATTGACAGAGGCTTAGTGAGAAAGGAGAGCAGCAAATGGGACATCAAGAGACAGATCTGAGAAGCAATTGATTCCCTTTGTGGTGTGAGGAGAAGCCATGAGTGTGCGCTCCTGCTGCTGCTCCTGCTTTGGGAGCCGGAAAACCGAGACGAAGACGAAGGCGAAGGCGAAGGTGGAGGAGAAGGCGAAGACGAAGACGAAGACGACGGCAAAGGTGAAGACGAAGGCTAACGTGAAGACGAAGACGAAGAAGTCAGAGTCTCGCATACCATATGCCTCTGCATGCTGCCGTGCCTGTTTTCCGCGTCATAGTACACAACGATTAATATACTGGTCGTGGTGCGGACACACTGTGCTTTATGCTAGAAAGTGAGACGCCTGAGAATCTGCGAGGACTCAGAGAGAGAGAGAGAAAGCAAAGAGCCTCACAAATGTGGTATGTTGATGGATCATCCCGTCGCTGGAGTTGACATTTGCGGAGGCCCCTCAAGGCGCATGAGAGTGTGGTAAAAAGTAGAAATAGTACGCACAGCACCAGACTGCGCATATTCCGGTCGAATCTCATGAACTGGTGCTAGGCCTTACTTATAGCACTTGCGATACGTGTGACCCGTCCGTCCGGATGTAGTGACCTAGGAGGTACGTATGTAGATTGTGCGCCTGAGACTTGCAGAGTACCGTATTTATACTCAGCAGCGCCATACAAACTGGGAGAATTAGGCACCATTTCCTTGGAGGAAGAAGGAGAATGGAGCAGAAGAGGCCTCATCCATGCGTGACATGTACGCAGATAGGAATAGGAAAGCTGGAAGATGAGACAATTCCTCCTCCCCCTCTTTCTCTGACGAAAAGAAAACCCTTACAAGCCATTTGGCCCAGAGACTTATTAATGCGATAAATGAATAATGATAGCACACGCTGGGACAGCTGCCACGAAAGGACTTGTCAGACGTTCGTTTTATCGTCCGTGATATGATGCATACGTTTGCGGATGCGTGATTTGGCCACAGAAGGCACTTTGGCGTAATCCAAATTTCTTGCATCCGTCTGGCTAGAGATGGAGTCGAGAGATGGAGGCCCAAATACTCGGGGTTGAACTGTGTCTAGAAAAATTTGCTAAAGGAGTCGACTCCCAGCCGACTCCAGAAAGGATTTGTGGCTGTCCCAGAGGAACCTGACATCGAGTCCTTGGCTGGAGAGCCAGTGAAGGCCATAAAAGACGCCGAAAAGGAGGCAAAAAAACTGGAAGTTGAACTTTTGGAGACCTTCATCAACACGCTGCATGTGACTCCTGTGATTTGGAACAAAGAGGACTAGGGACGCATGAACATCATCATAGTGAACACGGCCCGGGAGGCCATGCTAGAGAGGCTACAGCACGATCATACTCACAAGGAGCTCCTCCAATTCAAGATTGGCTGGGCGTCTGTCTTCAAGACAAAGTAAAAGACGTAGACATGAGCAATTGCAGAGACAGAAGGGGAAGATCTAGCCTTAAGGTGAAGAAGAACAAATAACAGTAGAGTAAGCATTGGCCTTCCTTGGCGACCGGCCTCCATCCCCACTCCATGCTACCTTTAATCTGTCTGCCGACAAAGCCTATGGGCCTTTTGAAGTTGTGCGGAATGAAGATACAGCGGAGGAGGCCAGTCAAGATGACGAAGCTCTGGTCTGAGAGAACACTGCCACCAACGAGAATGGCAATGCCACTGTAACAATTGACCTCTCCGTGGAGGAACTCTAGCAGATGTCATTCCCTGCTGTTGCCAGGGAATGCTGTATTACCAGGCATACAGGGTGCCAAAGAACCTTTGCTGAAGGGGCAGAAAAGTCCGGGTGATGATTTCCCCATGCAGTGTTGCCAGCTGCTACTGAAGAAAATGACAAGGGCCGAAAAGTCTCCCAAGGTGCTTGATGAAGGTGTCAAGTTTGCAGCTCATCTGACTGACAAAATGTGAGCTGTCCCAAAGGAGAAAACGTTGGATGCTCAGCTAGCTGTATTGAATGTTCTGAGATCGTTTCCTGGCAAATATCTTGTGCAAACGGTTGGCATTTCGAGAACAAGTACTACAAGTTACTTTTGCTTGCTAATGAATCTCTCTAGTTCGTTCCTGTCAAGCATAGCAGAACAATAGTGCAATATAGCCATTCCCTCTATTGTCAGGAAGCAATTGGCGACAGCTTGACATTGGACGAGTGCAATGTTGCTCCCAGCTCTACTGCCTTAAGTCTCTCAGTTTGCAATAGCTTCTCACCCTGGTTCTCCTCCCATCAACCGGGTGTGTGGTTGATGAGGTTGTCATCTGCTTCCACATGACCTAGCCGGATTTACAGACGCAGGACTTTGGCACAGGAAGCCATGGCAGCCCAGCTCAACCTCTAATTCAACCCAGTGCTTTAAACTTACGTTTCAAGTGTGACGAACTGTAAGAAAAGTCAAGGTGTCTCTATCTTTGTCTTGCGCACTGTGCACTGTGGCCTCTATAGTCAGTGGGAAAATGAAGTGGGAGACAAAATTGATGCCTGAGACTGAGTTCTTCGGCTTCAGAACACTTGAAGTGTGAAGAACCCTGAAGATACTATCCGTATGTCCAAAGGAATTTTGAATTGTACATCTGCATCCCGATAACTTATGGCTGTGCACTTTTCCTGAAACATCCAGGTTGGCTTTGCTCCGTGGAAGTGGCTACGAAATTCTTATCGTCTGAGGGAAGGTATCATCTTCTACAAAGTGGTATTGAATTGTCCCCCCAGGACTAATAGGAAGGTTGAGAAGTTCCTTTGTAACAAGCCCATTTGGTCTGTAGTCGCCCCATATGCCAGCATCATCCCTGCTACTTGGCTGTCCAATGTTCACAAAAAAGTATCGCATAGAGGTGAGAGTGGTGAACGTGCGAGCAGAAGACTGAATGTTCCTGTAAAATTATGGTACCAACTTGCAGAATCACAAAATGCCTGAATAGTGCCACGCTTGACATTAATTGCGCCCGATGTGAAGGAATAGCTCGATTTTGGGCAGTTTTCTTCTGACTTTTCTTGGCACTCTTCTCACATCCAGGGTCACTTTACATACTGAGGTTCAAGCGTGGTCGAAATGGCATTATCAGTCACTGCAGCAATTCCTGAGAAAGTGCTATGTGGGATTCTGAGGAGTTCTTCCAGCAGTGAGAAACTGGCACCAGTTGCAAAGTACTTGAGGGTCACCTAGAGGAGAACTTCGGCCGAAATTGCTTTCCTCGACACTGTGTCCTTCTTAGCCAGAAGGAGCTCTATCAGGGCAAGGAGTTTGTAGAATGTATCAATGCTCATTCTGAAGGCCAGTTTGAACTTCATGGGGATTTTCTCCTCGAATTCTTCGTACACTGGGACGTCCTCCTCACGTCGAAAAACCCACTCCTCCCCCCGAATCCTTTTCGCAGCCTTTAGTCTGAGTGTTCCCCTTCAGTTTGCTCAAGCTGCAGGGCGTCAGCAGGTCATCAAAACTGACCTCCACTTCCTCCCCCTCCTCCCTGCTTGGCGTGTTCTCCTCTCCGTTGTTCATCTTGGCCGTCACGGCGACTTTTGACACTACACTGCGCTTAGATCCAGCAAACAATGCTCCTGACGTAGACACTACCCCTAACTGGGAAGCTCTGATGACGTCAAAACACTGAACGGATACGATACAAACACACACAGACGCCTGCCAGACCTTTAAGGGAGGAATGGGACTCCAAAAGACGCTCAAGATCACTACGAAACATACGCGTAAAGTTTTCCTACACAGCTAAGTGTGTGGAGGACACAGACAGCGTTGGCAGTTGACAGTTCAACATTACGTCGTCGACGCTTTGGGTGCAGAATGTGCAAGTTCAGCCCTCCCCGGGTCGTCGACCGTCGGCACTCCTCAAATGCCCTCCGAGTAGCATTTTAATGAAAAATACGACTGATTCGTTTTTCCTACCTCTCCCTCCGCCCTCTTCTTCTCCAGTTCCTTCTTCTTCTCATTCTCCTCCTGGATACGAGCCTCGATCTGGGCCAACGAATCTCTGGTGAAGGGACGGAAAAGCGGCCGGTCTTCCTCAGTCTAAGGGAGGAAGCACACAAAAATCTTATCTCACATCTTGCTCTTGAATGGGGAAAAAGGTAGTGCTGCTGTCGTCCCTGTGCCAATGCTCTCTTGCAACCTTCTCGGAGGCACCAATGTAATGTGGGGAGGAGGCAATTTGGGCCCCAACATACCTGCATTAGGTAGGTACAAATTTCGGTATTGGCCACGCAAATGCTGGGCTCATACAACCAAGGGTAAGTGCTCAGGCAGGCACAGCATAGGCAGATAAGTACAATGTGACTGGGGAGAATCATGAGGACTTTTTTGGGCAGCTCGTAGCTCTTCGTCTTTCTTTTGGCTGTATTTAAATTTAAGCTTCTCGTAGATATCAAAAGAACACTCAGCCTATTCAATTTAATCTTCCTATAGCTTGTCGCTATCGGAATTCTGTCGCACTCAATGGTTTCTTACTCACCTGTGAGTCCGAGTCTTCGGACATGTCAGCTACTAGCTTCTTCTCTGCTCTCCGTCTCGTCTGCCCTTCCCCTCCCCTTCAGCCACGCCCACTGCCGCCTTAGATGCTGCGGGGGTGGGAGCGCCGGTGGCAAAGGCGGTGGCGGTGGCGGTGGCGATGGCGGTGGCGGTGGCGGTGGCGGCGGCGACGACCGCCGATCGGCCAGCAACCGGCGGTGGCGACGACGTCAGGCAGCCGCGAAAAAGGTTGCGGCGGCTGTGGCTAGTGCAGGAGGCTGTGGCTATGGCGGCGGCGAGTTCTTCTGGCGGCGACGAAGCGAGAGGACGCGAACGCAGAGGCATGCTATTCTTGCCAGGGGAGGGAGCAGGCAGGCGGCCACACAGGAAGCTTCTGAAGGTTGAAATGAGAAAAGCAAAGTCATGACTGGCGCATTTCAAAATCAATGCCAATACTGTGCATGTGCCAGAGTACGCACGTGTTGTGTGGTCACAGGAGCTGCTACGGATGTTGGCCTTTCTTTCGTTTTTACTAAAATTTAACTGAGACTCACTTGCTCCATCAAAAGTACGGGCATTAGAAAGCACACCCAGGCTGGCAGTTCTGGTACGAGCCATATAACACTAACTTCCACTAACATGCAAATTCTTTTGCCGTCCAAAAACTTCTTTAAGGGATCATTCACATCTCTGCGAGCATTTTAAGCTCTGGCCCCATTTTCTAAGAAGGGAGATCTCCATTTACCCCGTTTTTGGACACTGTTTCTCAGAAAAGTGGCCGTCAAGACAAGAGCGCCAAAGTTTTGCATTTTCTCCCTCGTCGCATCATCATGACCTCGAGATTTTTGCCCCGAGAACGTAGCGCATTTCATTAACAAGCGGCGTTTTTGTGCGTGACAGCCCCCTAACAGATAGTCCAAGTGTGCACGCGCGTGCATGCGCGCGCCCTGGCGCACGCCCTGGCGCACGCCCCGGCGCACGCACGCACTGGCGCACGCACGCGGCAACTTTGCAAAGGGCTTCTGGCTCTTCTTCCCCTTACGTTACCCCCTTGAAGAATGAGGGGGGAAGATAACTTTTACCTCGGTGACAAAAAGTGTCGCCTCTCCTCTCCTCTTCTTTCTTCCCCAAACGGAAAGCAGGAGCGCAGGCAAAAGTGTCCGATGGGGAGGAAAAGTGGCCTTTGCCGTGTATGTGCCCTTTTTCCATAGAGCGCACTCACACTTACAACATCTGCGTTTTGCGATACTTTCTGGCAAAAATTCAGGCCGAGGCTGCCCCCCAGACTCCGTCATGCCAGCTCACTCTGCCAATGTTGGAGTGTCTGCCCGTAGGGGGAGGACTCGCCTCGACAAGGACATTTGTGAGTGCTGAGTCACGCACAATTCGGACGTTTGGCAAGGGCAAGCGCGCCCTCAGACCGCGCCTGGTATTACAAAGTGGCGGAACGAAGTGTAGAGTGCCAGTATAATACGATGTGGAGAACTACGACAATGCAGGATGAATGGCAGGCGCATGGGGAAGAAAAGGGATGGAGTAAGGGGAGAAGAGAGAGGTAAAGGGGTAATGTGTGACAGCTTGCGTCGTCTCTGCTACGTAGTAGACCAACATTCCCATATTTCCCCTCCTTTTTTTTTCCTTTGGAGAGGAAAGATGGCCACTTTCTCGAATAGGGCGATGAAGATCTATTCGTTTGCCGCCCGCCAGATGCGGGAGAGATCAAGAGAGCGGAGAAGAATGAGAAAAAGTGTTGGCTGAACAGGGGCGACGACAATCAATGGTCTTCCCACCAGCTTTCAAGGGCACCCTGTAGTATGACTGAAGTGTTGAAAACAGTGCGCACGCATCAGTAGGCCCAATGGCATCATCTTCGCTGCTCTCGGGGGCTGTGGGACAAATTTAAGGTGCCATCCGGATTTACTGCACCTGAGTACGACTGTGCTCAGGTAGACGTGCCAGAGTTCCTGCCCAGGTAGTTTCTCCGCTAAAGATTAGTCGGCCTCGTCCACATTTAAAGGGTGCTGCTGCCACTGCCTCAAACCAATCTCTTTCAACCCATGAATGAGGTAATACTCAACTTTTTTAAATCACGTCCAAGTTTATCATCATCAGGACTTCCAAGGTCGAGCCTGGGCGTTCGGCTCAGTCCGTTTTTGACCGAGCCGGCGTGTAAAAGGGCTTGGAAATGTGTTTAATGTGTCCAACTGTGGCAGGTCCACTCAAAGGACGTGCCAGAGCTCTTACGGACGCTTTGGACCCTTCTCCAGTGGGTCTCCTGGCACCGGTACGTATGTAGCTCATCAATGGCAGGTCGACTGAACTAAAATAAATTGTGCCCTGTATATAGAACATACTGCGCCCTGTACACTACATACTGCTAAGGTTTATGCATTCAGTCAGTAGTTATAGAGTACATGCAATGAAGGTATCGATTTATCAGTGCACGCCGTAAAGTCCTGCGTATCAGAGATTTACCACACTGCAGGACCTACTTACACTGGTGGCCTTTTAGGAGATAAAAAAAACCAATTTCTTACTAGCCGCATATACTCTAGCTGCATAAAAATCAATCTTTCATAACGTGCAACGTATCACAAATATGGCCAATGGCCATTAATGAAAAAGGCGAGTCAATATCGGGCATTTACTCAATTTCAGTAAGGCAGGGACGGGGGAGGGGAAACTTTGCATGGTATTAGAAGATTCCACG
>JAAUXU010103102.1_pt1 | contig 17740 bp, 11 predicted proteins | sample 7278151 | NCBI WGS metagenome assembly JAAUXU01 (sample SAMN14350113, study PRJNA611818) | marine sediment metagenome | isolation source: surface marine sediment (1.8m) | place: French Polynesia: Moorea | collected 2018-08 | reverse complement strand
GGTACTACCGTGGCGGGGACTACAGCGGCGGGTACTACTGAGGCGGGGACTACCGAGGCGGGGACTACATAGCTCAGACGTGAGCAGGAAGTACAATGTATATGGGGGGGACTAAATAAGACGGGGAGTACAGGGGGACTACATAAACCTGGTAACACTGGGTATCTCTGCTCTGCATATGCAGGGACTGCATACTACCAGCAGTTCTGGACCCAAGCAGTCTCGAAGTGGGTCGAGTCCGCTAGTATTTATATGTATCTTTGACATCAGGAAGACGAACCTGACTTCATGGCAGCAATCATCAGTTCATAGCTGTCTCCGCGGCGTTTTCGATGACTCCAATTTCTGCCAGAAACCATTTTTGGGTTGGTTTTTCGTATAGGAGGGTCTTAACAAACCAGTTGCACTTACCGTCAGGGTAGGGAAAATGAGGCTCTTATATCACTGCTCAGTCAATAGGAACCCTCACATCGGTGTTATTTTTACGTCACAGACTGGTAATTTGAATCAGTGATTCAGAATTCGGCTTTTATAAGGATCTGGCTGTAATATCCGTAGTTTGTATAAGCGTGCTCCACGTGGTCAAGCCCTCATTGGGGAGCTAAATAAGCCCAGGAGTCGACACTGAAATGACCAGTGCTTTAGCAATGCTTCCACCTTCTTACCTCGCAACTTCTCACTCTCTTGCATCAGAGCAGCCTGGCAAGCCAAAGTTGACTTGTCTTCGTTTGTTGCTTGCTGTGCTAAGACTGCTTAACTCAAATTTGAGTAATTGACATTGGACGCAACAGAATTGCCGTCGATCCCAACATTGGTGCATACGATGCTCAAACAGTGGAGCTGCACAGTGTTTTTTTTTTAGCAAGCCAACTTTTTGCTAATCTGGTACAGCACAGTACCTTATTTGATTCAGGCTGACGCGGCAAAGTCGATCTGTTCAAGTTCTCCCCCACAGGTCTTCCGTCAATGGTGACCCCAACCGACTAGAAAAGAGAAAATGTAATTGCAGTGCTCTCTACATCTCTGACATCCTGAAAGGTGATCACTGGACTATTTTCATATCGCTTTGCAACAATGCGTGTCGTTAAGCATCTACGGCGCTGATTTAGGCCAGTTACAATTCTGTTTTGATCATATGCCGGTGTCATCTTACTCATGCTTCCTTCTACCGTATGCACTTGCTTGCACTAGTACCGTGTGAGTCGAAAGTGTCCCATGGCTATCACATGAGAAGAGTCTGCGGAGGCCAAGAGGAGGGTGGGTGTCAAGTCTGCGTACATGTGCGTACGTATGAGAGGACAGCAGAGTTGCAGTTCGTAAAAAAAGAGTTTCCACTTTCTAAGGTTTGTCCATTTATTCTCTTTTGTTTCCAGAAAGGATCCTAATAACAGTTCCAAAATTTCTGCTCGTTGAACGCTTAAGAGGGGCAGGTGGGTCAGTAAATGACGATGGAGATGACTTGGGCTTTTTGCACACGGTATCTGCGCATAAAACCCACAGTCCAAATTCGATTTTTCGGGAAAAAACCAGTAGGGTTTTTTTGAAACATGAATTGTAAGTTCAAGAGAGATTTTGGCTCACACCAAGATGTGGCAGATGCGTGACACGCTGTAAATTTAGTAGGTGATGTGCACGAGGTGTATCTGTCTAAAATTTACATGAGTTACACAGACCCACACGATGCTCTACTGTACAGTAAGCCAATACTTGTACTTGTTCAAGAGTGTCCGTTAAAGTAGATCAGTTGTAATAAGGGAACATACTCATGCTATGATCTACTCTCAAGACTTTTTTGGGACTCACAAACTAAACAAAGGCGTCAGATTCTGTTGGAAAGGTAATTTGGCGCGTCATCCTAATTCGATAACTAGCCCTATGGAGCTGGTTTCCCCACCACACTGCCAGACGAAAAAGCTCCATGCGGACCCCCCCAGGAACGCCACCAAGTCCATCAGGGCCACTCAACTCACGCACTGACTTCACCGGAGTGTAGCTAAAATGGCTCGTTAAAGGATGTCCGCCAGGAAGTTGGACACCCTTTGGTCCACGGTGCATCATGCCGTGGATGAAGTTCTAGGGGCAAGGAGCTGTAGGCCGATGTTATAGGCCTGAGGTCTAGGATCGGCAACTTGATACATCCCAAAGTCTTCTGAATCGTGTTAGGCGTGGAGACCCTGGCAAAAGCGATTATTCAAACGAACGAGAAGGTCTTTGCCGTGATAGAATGTATTGATCATCAGAATGACATGATTAATGGCACGAGGGAGAGATCCAGCATTGTCCCGATAAGTTGCGCCATGTCCAGGAACGTCAACCCCACAGTAGCACAATATTTTTTGTTGGTGCAATTGCATCGAATGGGAATGCTGCCCGTCCGATTTCGTTTGAGAGAGAAGTCAAAACTGACCGAAAACTGTGCATGAAACTGCGGTAAGACCACTTAAAGCAGTGGATTAATGCCAACTTTGACCCGGATACTTTCCTCTTACGAGGTCCTTATCCGCTTGATTGCTCGTTCTGGGATGGAATCGCCGACGAAGCCTACGCAAGCAATCCCTGGACTGCGCCGTAGGTTGAGAATGCCAGCTGAAGCAACCTGGACGCCGAATATGTGCTGAGGGTCTGTGGCTGCTACCACCGGCGCTTTAGCCGCTCAGGGTGGCCGAATTGAATGGACATGGAACAAAGGTTGTTCGAAACGAAGGCAAAGTTCTCTTATGCACGTTTCTTAAAACTTCCATATCGTGCCACGCGTCAGAAGTTTCTTTACACTCTCAACCGATCAATTATGACGGACGCTCTTGTACAAGTGTGTGCTATGTATAAAGAGTTTCGTACTAAATAAGCTGGCACAAGAAAGGCTACCAAATGAAGTGAATGTTTCAATGCAGCAGCATTTTTTGACCACTGTTTTGGACGCTCACAAGTCGCTCCTCCTGCTGCGATCTGGTCATGGGGAGGTTCCTGCTCGACTCCTCGCCCGCCGGCCTTCCATCAACAGTGACGCCAGCGGCGGGCAACTGGAAACAAAACCGACGATGTCTGGTCTTGGCCAAGCCAAAGAATCGCCACAGTCATAGTCCGTGCACGTACGTAACTTTTCGTATGCATGTTTGCGAGGATGACCACAAAACAACAAGTAATATTTACATGCAACTAAGAACATAGTCCGGAAGTCCTTCCTCAAACTGCTTGGAGGAAGTATCTTCTCTTCGAACACATGTTCAGTCAGTACTCGAGCTTTGTGGTATAGTGCCGGATGACTGAATCATTTAAAGCCATTAGAATTGTAAAGGGTTCCTGCAGACTCCTATTTAAGTCGTGGACATGACTGGGACATCTTATGCATTGTGACGGATGTGGCGGTGCGCGTATGATGCAGTTTAACCCCTCTCAGGGTACCTGCCTGAACTGATCAGGACCAAAAAGCTATGGCTATTATTTGGTTTGCATACAGTAATAACGCCAATTTAGGCAGTATGTGTCTAAAAGCTACCTTGTACGAACCTACGTAACAGCTATTGCCGGGAAGACTTTTATGGCCATACAATGCATAGGGCACGAGTGGAAAGGTTCCCCCTAACCTTTTTTTTTAGGTGTTAAGCACTTGCCTCCCTATTTCCCGCCCTGGTGACCGGCCTGGCCGTCGGCACGTTCCTGGTTCTGCTCTGCATGACCTTGGAGGCGGACAGGGAGCGGGTGCGGAAGCCCTGAGCACCGCTGGAGAAGTCATGCTGGTACGTAGACACGTAATTCGACAGACCCATCTCTACTGCTGTGTTACGTAGTGCATATTGATTTATTGTTTCACATAATCACAGCATGCGGAAAAGGTGTAAGTGCGTAGTACTATAACTGTTGTGGGTGTATGGTAGAGCTCAAGCTCAGTCTTGACCCGTGCACGCAGAGCAGAGCTTGGTTATTCCATCACAGCCACCCTTAGTAGACTTATTGATTGAATGCACTCGTGTTATCCCAAGAATGTGGTTGACTCAACTTTAGGAAAACTTCAAGAGAAGTTACAACCAGTTGAAATTGGAATCACTTTCAGACAATAAGCTGTTCAGCTATCGCGTCTCAGAAAGATGAAGAATGGATTGTTAGTCTTACTGATGAAACTAAGGCCTCTAGAAGTTGCTGTCCCAAAATACTCTACTTCAAGACTGAGCCGAATTCTTGTTGCCACGTGATTTCTGGCCTGTTCGAGGCCAGACGGAGGACTGAGAGGTGTTGTTCGTGGGACGGCATGCACAAAAAAGAAGGCCCTCTCGTCCAAATAGGCCTTCTCTCCTCTAGCTGCAAGAACCATCATTAGGTTACGGCCTCTTCCTTTCCCCTTCTTCCGCCTACCGTCCAATAGGCAAAACTTAATCTTAGGGACGGTTTAAAAGGGCTCATTGCTGACGTAAAGAGCTGTTGGACAGGTTTTCACTTGCTTCTGTGAATTCTCTCGCTCTCTCTCCCCCTGAAGAAAAATGCAGTAGAAAGAGAGCGTTATGCTTTTGCATGACATGTGTGAACTCACATTAATTCCAGAACTAATTCTAGCTGAGACAGAGCAGCGATATGCACTGCTGTAAGCAAGTTCTCCATTCAGTGTCATATTTTTTTAACTAAAAAGACAAGTGAAGCGCAAGAAGTTTAGAGCCACAGAAATACTGTTGTGAGACATGCACTGTCTACTGTACAGTCGTTATACTGCCTCCAGAGTTCTTCGCCATAACTTTGAAGGTCGTTTAATCGTACTCGGAAAGAGGCATGCACTACGTATGTTCTGTGCACCTTCATCAGCTTGTCACGAAGAGGCAAAAATGAGAGCTGAAAGTGGTTCTTGCTCAGGCATGAGACTTGGATAGAGAGCGAGGAAAAAGTGGGACTAGAAGCATTGCACCGCCGCAGTCAGCTGGGTAGCAGGAAAGTCTAATCCACCTGAACTAACTTGTATGAGACTTGAAAGTGTGAAACTGCCAACGCGCTTGTCAAAAAGCCTCTCTGTGGAAAGTATGGGAACATTTAGGCCCGTCAAATTTTATTTTCCCCACCCATTTCCTCCCGAATTGACCTTTTTGCCATTTTTGAGCTGTTAAAATCATTTTCTATATTTAATAGTAAGCATTCGATTCTGGTCAGCTGCTTGCGGAGACCAACAACTTTCCAAAATCGAGATTCGACTGTACGAAAACGAAAACGTGAAAAAGCCGGTGTCAGTTGCCTACGAGTATCTTAAATAACATGAATGCGTGGGATCTCTCCCAAATAAGTGGTCAACACGAACTTTTCCTCGAAACCACTTTCAAACCCTGCTTAGCTTTCAATGACACACGCCACATTAAGCATGTTGAAGAGCTGCAAGCGATGCTTCCACATGGAGGTACTTAGCACAGCACAGAGCAGGAGTACAAAAGCTGTACTGATGCCGTTTTTGTGACGCTCAAGGCGCAGGTAATCTTTAAAGTGTTTAGCCATGTCGTAATAATAACTCACTCCATTGGTAATGCAAAGGTGAGGGGAGGGGAGGAGGTAGAAAAAATTCCAAAGAAAACAGTTTGCTTTTAAGTTTGCTCTGACCTCGAGCCACACGATAAAATCTGACGGCAACTGTGTTCAGGTACTCTTCGTTTCAGCAAAAAGTCATAATGATGTCTTTCATTCTCGACTACCTGCAGCGGAAATGGTTCCTGAGGTGCTGTTCACTCCCCGGTATCCAGAAGGAGCGATTAGATTCTTGAAAGGCCTGGTCAGCATCTCTGGCGTGGACTTCTCATAAGTTCAAATAAGCGCATTCACTTGGCAGGAAGGGATACATGATAATTGCAGTGCCACTATTCAATTGCTGGACTCACCACCTCTTCACCTCTAGGAGGAGTTTTTGAAATGCTGTTAAAAGTGGATTTCACTTGCCAGGTTATTTCCATTTTAAGTTGACCTTCTAAAAGATTAGGTTTCAGGGATTCATGTCTCAATTGCCTACTTATTGTCCAGGGCGATTTCACTCGAAAACTCACTTAGTAGCGAAAGGCTTACCAATGATGTAATGTCACCTCACTTATATGATGTTCAACTACTGGACGCACCCTGAAGTTAAAGGGGATCTGAAATAACTGAAATAACTGAAATAACTCAGGCGTGCAGGAGGGCAAACGGCGTAGCCTGCTTGAAACGATCGGCAGCATTTATAAGTTGATCGTGCAAAAAAAATCATTCGAGCATTTGAGCAGAAATTTTCCTCACTTTTGGGGGAAAAAATGTCTGGTCACGCAAGGACAGCAAAAAACACGATATGATTAGGTCCTTTTTTTGAGAAAATAGCCCAGGGAAAGAGCTAATCTAAGGCAGGTTTGGTCCTCTTCCAGAATGGGGTCATTGTGGTACCTTTCGTTGTCAGCTGCTTTTGACTGAGCAGGAAGACACTTAAACATTAGTGGTACCGCCACTCTCATTGTTGGATTTTGAAATGATTGGGCAGAGGATATCCAGACTCTCGTTGATCAGGTCCACATCTCATCATCCGAGGAGGAGTTAAAATCTCGCATCGCCCACGCCTCCTTGGACGAGGACATGGTCAAGAAGACTTGCAAGCTCAGGATGAAGTTGCTGTTGCGCTGAGCGAGCTGCGCCGTCCAGTGTACATGTGCAGACATCCACCCGTCCGGTAAGGTTTTCATGTCCGCATCCATCACTAGATTTTGTCATTTCATCCCGTTATGGCTCATGACAAAAATTTGAGCCTCCAACTTGCGAAAAAGGTTTTGTTCTCTGCTTTGGCTTAGTCATGCCAAAGAAGCTGGCCAAGATGGAGTAAATATAGAAAACTTGGGTTTTCCTTGACTGTATACAAGCTTTTATCTTGAACCGTACATGTTTCCAGATCGTACTAGCGTTTCCAGATCGAGTTACACCTAACTAGAAAAGCTTCAGTTTCACCGCCTTAAACTCGAATTCTGAACTCGAGTTTTAAAATTCGAACTCGGGCTCATGTTCACTGCCAGCAATTGAAAGCGAAAGAAATGAGGAGCTGTCTGGTTTCTAATCAATTATAATGTTAGCAATATAAGGTTTTGGCAGTCATCTTCTGCTTAAAATGCAGTAGAAAAACGTGCAAAACGCATTTAAAGGCTTTTGTGTACATTTATTGCACTGTTTCACTAGTCATTTTGTTTTACTATTTTGACTAACCTCAAAATATAGAAAATTCGAGCATTTGGAAAGGCTTTGGTGTGTTTTACCATACTGTATGTGACTCACCTCATCCTGGCGGCTACGGTGGTCACGCCATGGATGTCCCTCCCACAGGAAGACCCTGTGCTGGAGAAGCTACGTGCTGGTGGTCGTCAGGAACTCCACTGATTCCTGCTTGAACGCTGATAGCCACTTGAAGGTGTGTGTGTGTGTGTGTAGTAGAATGCTAAAGTCTCTTCCTTCCTTGTCTAACCAGTGGTATGAACGAGTGGAGTAATAGTGCTTGGCAGGGAGACGACGAATAGGGGAGGGGAGGGGAGGGGGATTCGGGGCAAGGCTAGCTTCTCAGCTACTTTATGTTCTTTAGTTGAAGTATGGCAGAAGAAAGAAAGCCTCCGACACTTCGACCTGTTGTAGGCAGCCGTCGCACAATTTTCTTTCAGGACGTTGCTTCTTGTCAAGGCTTCATTTATTCTACCGTAATCGTTATGCACACGTCCAGGGATGATCTTATCTGGTGAGACACGTCCAGAGTATGAAGGGCCCATGTTTAGAGGCCGTCACTGAGGTCAAGAGGGGGCCTTAAATATTGATTTAAAAAGTATTATAGTCCTGATTCTTTTGGCCAACTTGGCACAGCTGGGACGAAGATTCAAGTGCGCTACTAGATGGCCATGTACAGGTGATGTGCGACGCCTCACAACCTCTGATGAAGGTGGCTCCGGCTGAAATGTCACACCTCGAGGTGTCCTGCAGTGCTTAGTCGAGCTCCCCCTCCCCCAAGCACCCTTTGCTGCTTGCCTTTTCTTTCTTCTCGCCTGATTCTGTTGACCTAGAAAAAATCTCCCTTTGACTCCTATTGCAGAAAAAATTGACCCTTTGTTTATAATCCACAAGTGACGAATGATACATGTACATAGCAACCTTGTCGTTTTACAGCAAAGAACATGTTGACGAAGCAGTCAGAAATGGGATTTGTATCAGTAGATGTGTACCGTCACACAAATGCACCCTCGAGGGATAGGATAGAGGTAAAGGGGCTATCCTACGTACTGCATCATGAATGCATAGTTATGTACGTGCGCATATCAGCAATAGCAGATGCAAAGTCCAATGCCAAAAGTAAGTTTACCCGTCATTATGTCGCTAACGTTCCTTTATACCTTTTTAAATGATCTAATTCATGTATAACGAAGTGTAACTGCCCACGCTCTGGAGAAGGGCTACTGCACATTACTTGTGCTTTTGCTGTTACTACTTAGAAGGCTACAAAGAATTGTTATGAAGGGTGCACTCACTTATGAGGTGTGTACATTACATCGCGCCACTGCACTGTTGTGGCTTTGCCGAAAAGGCGAAAGAAGTAGCTGTAGGACGAGGGGGTGGCAAAGGAGGAGTCGCTCCAGCCCTAGCTAAGCAATACTCAAACACGCAAGCCGCCAGTTGGGATCCAAGCCCCAAGCCAAGCCTCAAGCCCGCCCAGCAGAACCAAGGGCCAAAAGTAAGGCAACGGCTAAGGAGGCAACGATCAAACATGATGGTCGTCGTGCAAGTAAGTGGAACTCTCTCGAAACACAGAGCAGGAAAGTGGCTTTGCTGCGAGCATGCCAACTCAGTCTCCATGGTGACGACGGCGACGACGTCGAGGTCGACTGCGACGGCGTCGTCAAGTTTGGATTGCTTTAGTGTCCTTGTTGTTCTTTGTGCTCCTGATGGAGAAGGGGGGGAGGGAATTGACCGAACTCCTCTCTCTGCCACTGCCGCAGTCTTGCGGGGGGGGGGGGACTGTTCATGGCTCGGCTCGATTTGCGTGTTGCTTGGGGAATGGAAACGTTAAGGAGGCAGAAAAAATCGTATTGATTCGACTCTCGCACCGAACGACGACGCATTAATATCAGCGCTCAACATTGCTTCTGTGGATTGGGATCTGCATGAGAGCGACACTAGGAATGTCATCTCGACTGCTGATGCCTGAACACAAGTATTTGGTTGTGTTGCAAGTGCTACCCTGAGGAAAGCAGTGTGATAGATCCAGTTGTCAGACGTCTGGTGACGAGAGAAGACTCTGGTTGGAAGTTGTTTCCTGCTGTAACTGTTACAAAAATGAGCAGCAGGACGCGAGCTAACAGGGGGAGCAAAATGAGTGCCACAACGCACTATGACACCTTTTACGAGGGACTCGGAAAAGTATTGTTGCAATCTTTCGTGAGCAGCAGAACTTAAACCAATCCCTTAAAATTGCAAAGAATACATGGCCCAGGCAATTCTGCTTCTTCCCAGTTTGGTCCCTGTTGTTGATGTGAATGTCATTGGATCGAACTGCTTTTTTACCCCAGAAAAGTGGTCCTGGGGTAATGTTTTGTTCCTGGGGTAATGTTAACAGACAGTACCCTGGTTCCTTTTAAGAAAATGGGCACAACCTTGTCGATGTTGAAAATGGACATAATTTCGAGTGTGATGTGATCTCTGATAAGGAAAGGATGGAAATCTCTCACGAAAAGTCAAATGAATGTAAATATATGTTTACATTTACGTAGACAGTGCTTACTCCCTGTACAGCTCTTCCTGTATGTTATTTCCACAAGTATGACGCCACGTCATACACCATACTTTAATGTTCTGTGTTAGAACGTTGATGTGGAACACACGAAGATCTGATGCTTCGGCCCTATATTAAGTGCAGAAGTGATTCAATTTCATATGGCTGCCCATTTTAGTGCCACAGTGCTGAAAATCAAGCCAATTCGACAAGGAGGCATGCTGAAGAGTCTTGGAATTTGGCTTTGTTGAGGGGGTAAAAGTTGATGATATTGGCTGAAAATTTTCTGGGGGCATCCGGCCCCCTGGTCTATCATTTCCAGGAAGATTCACTTACTTGGCTTTCGTTTGAGGGGAGCGGTCGTTAGGTTCTGTGACGTTACAAAAAGAGAAGGACAATTTTTGTGGAAATACATTAATGGGAGGACTGCACAGCTAAAATAGAGAAAACCTAATTTCTTCCGCGAACACCTTCACGATCATGTGTATGATGATAAAGATCTTTATTTCGTAAAAAGCGCTTAAGCACATACTTTATTTGACTAATTTTCTATGCCTCCCCCTCCTAATGGACTGACTTTGATTCACTACAACTTTTTGATATCAGGTGACGACACGCAAAAGGCTACTTTAAATTTGAGGCCAAAAACGTGAGTGCAAAAACGGCAAGCTGCCAGTCTGACCAAGAGCAACGTGATATGCAGCAAAAGCGGCATGACCAAGAACAAAGTGAGCTAGACTGTCAACGTGAGTAGACTTGCCAAGTTGCCAGATGCAACATACTCGACACAGATGATGAAAGAGATACACGGGAAAAGAAACTTCATCTAAAAAAGTTCAAGTAGTTTTTTTTCTAATTTTTAAAGAAATTACTTACAGTGAGGGTTGTACAACGCTTCTTTGTTTGCATCTACACCTCTTCTTACACCCATCAGGTCTACCAATAATGCCCAGCTTATATTAGCATCAAGATTCAATCAGCAGCTTACAAGCTTAAGGAAAACGTCTCATGACAGAACAATCTTGAAAGAGGTTGGACAAATCATTTCAATTTTCTGCTATATTTTACTGTATTTTCCCCCTCCAGTAAGCTCTCTATCAAAGTGCTATGTATGGGTTTTCATTTCTAATATAGCCACTGCAAAGGCGCACCGTGTGCATTATCGTAAGATGATTTCACATATCAGTAAAGATTCATTCGCTCCAGCTCCAAAGGAGCAGCTAGTGGAGAGGGCATATTTCACGTCGGTTCCCTCGTATTCGTTAGGTTAGGTTAGACGACCAGGTCGGACAGTAAGAAAAAGCACAGTAAAAGCGCTGCTTTTGACGTGGAGTTCGAATAACAGTAACATCTCAAGATAACTTTGAAGTTACCGCCGAATCCAGTTTGCACCAGAAAATTCCAGTTCCTGAAAAGAAATATTTGAGGTTTCGTGTCGAGGTTTTCAAAGTTCCGACATCCCAGCCGCGGAGACGGAGGAAGGGTGGTTAGGAGCTCCACGGACGTAAATATATATGGATGGTGGATAGGCGTGGACGTATGTAGGAGAGTAGTGTCATTCAAAACCAAGACCCATTCACAACCAAGATGGCCTGAAGATCCCATCTCAAGATGTGTTCCAAGTATGCCTGAAGATTGAACAAGTGTTGGGAAGAAAGGTGCAATCACTTGGGACCAAGCTGGAAAGGAGGAATGACTTGCTTGACACTATTTCTCACGCAGTCCTCAATTCATTTGTCACTGGGGGGAAACTTTAGGTATTTTCTACTTTAGATGATCACGTGCTCGAGACAACACCTACATCCAATCATATTGCCAGGCTCATTAAGTGTATCACAAAATGTTACAGCATGATACAACTAAATCATATAGGCCAGCAAAGGACAGAATCTCTACACGGAAGTCAGATACACAAGAAGTTGGCACAAACAATTGTCTTCCAAAATCAGTGATGTTTGATGCACTCATGTACAGCAGAAAATATCGTGACATACATTGTTCATTGTTTTGTTACATACTTACCCCAAGAATTGTTAGCCTCATGTTTGAGGGCATCAGTCTGTCTGTCTGTCTGTCTTGGGCCGTCAGTCCGAGGGCATCAGTCCATCCGTCTGTCTTGGGCCATCAGTCTGAGGGCATCAGTCCGAGGGCATCAGTCCGAGGGCATCATGCTCTTGATCAAGCTTGTTCTGTTCTGTTTCTGACTGACTGTACAAGGTAGCTCCCATGAAAAGTTCTAGCATGCCTGATTTTCCCATGGCACTACCCTTTTCCATTGCACAGTATTTCCCTCTCTCCACTACAGTGCAGTGCTCCATGGGCACCAATTTTCCTAAACCTCAACAGGGGATTTTAATGACAGTTCAGCTGGGGCATCCACCATCCATATATATATATATATATCCGTGGGGAGCTCCTACTTTATGGGGTACAGAGGGGGCGCGATACTTTTCAACTAGATCAGGCTCTAAACGAGTAAAGGCGCATTCGACTCTCGCAACCTCGAATTTTGGGTGAATTTTGGTGCATTTCACGAGACGGTACGCTGTGTAGTGTCTTTAGGGGCATACGGTCGTGGTCAAACGTATTTATACGGCCGAGCGCACCAACCAAAATAGTGAATTACTCACATTGTCTAATAACTACTTGCTTGGTTCTAAGGGCCAACAGACAACACATAATGTGACCTTTCGAGAAGACACACTCACTCGCTGCCTTCGTGATAGAAGCATCCAGAAAACGCACTTGCCACTCCACCATGAAGGCAGCGAGTGAGTGTGTTCTGGATGCTTCCACTGCGAAGGTGGCGTGTACATCTTCAGGATGCTTCCACCATGGTATAAAGACACAGGGAGACACGAAAGCCTTGACAGTCCAGTAGAAACATGGTGAAGACCAAGGAATGGAATAAAGACCTAAGAGAGGGTTATTGTCTGTCACCAGTCTGGCAAATCACTAGGAGCTATTGCCAAGCAACTTCGAGACCATGAAGACCATCCAAGACTACCACGAAAGATCAATCATACTTGATTCGACAACCCCATGGTGACAAAGAAGAAAATTGTGCAGGAGCTACAAGACGGCAATGTCAACATTTCAGTATCTACAGGTGATTGTGTGCCATCGATATGTATGATGTATACATGTACAGTGTGGGGACCCAAATCGATTGCACCCTTTCAACTGCGTCAAGATTAGCCTATAGGTCCCCATGCGTAGTTCTTACAGACAGGTTTATTTGCCAGAAGGAGGCACATGTCATAAAATGCTGGTGGGAAAGGTGGCACTCGCACCTTCGTAGTGGAAGTAATCGATTTGGGTCGCCACACTGTACGACGGTGTGTGCATAACTTACAATACTCAGAAACATTGTCAAGTTTCATGTGTACGTACTTGCAATGAAACGTACACTACATCAAGTTGGGCTTCGTAGTTGCCGTCATCACAAGACACCTTTGCATTGACCCCCGTCATCTGAAGAAGTGTCTTCAGTTTGCGACAGAACATGTTGACAAAGACCCTGACTTCTGGGAGTCACTTCTCTGGCCTGACGAGACTAAGATTGAGTTGTCTGGGCACAATGATCAACTCTATGTGTGGCGGGAGTCTGGACAAGCCTTCAACCCAAAAAACACTTTGCCAAGCATGGTGGAGTAATATTAAATTGTGGGGGTGTTTCAGTGCTAATGGTACTGGAAGATTGGTCAAGGTTGATGGCATCATGAACAAAAAAGTGTACCTGGGCATTTTAAAGGAAAACCTAGAACAATCAGTGCAGGATCTCCAGTTTCCTGAAGATAGGTGGTATTTCCAGCAAGATAATGATTTTAAGCATACTGCCAAAGTTGTGAGTAAGAGGCTCAATGGGAGTGAGATCAGGGTGTTGGAGTGGCCGGCACAAAACCCTGACCTCAACCCCATTGAGAGCTTATGGGTAGAGTTCAAGAAAAGAGTCAAGGCCAGGCAGCCAAGTAATCTGGATTAGTTGTACAGTTTCTGCAAAGAAGAATGGGCTGCTATACTTCAAGAATGCTGTGAAAATCTTGTCAAAAGTATGCAAAGCTGTGATCAAGGCCAAAGGCCATGCCATCAATTACTAATAAACCATACTGCAGTGTATGATTGCTTGATGTCTCTAATCGTATCAATACTTTTGGACTCCTTAAAATCAGAGCTGACACATTTTTGTTTAAATAACTTTTTAAACAAGCACATCTTCAAAGTCACTTTGGTGTGGTAGAAAGGTGAAATTATGTGTTGTCTTTTGGCACTTGGAACCAAGCAAGTAGTTATTAGTCAATGTGAGTAATTCACTATTTTGGTTGGTGCGCTCGGTGTATGAATACTTTTGACCACAACTGTATGTAGTATGAAACGTCTACTCAAAGCAATCAGTACCAAGTTGGACAATAAACACTGACAGATTATGACTTCTTTGGTGCCTCGGATGATTCTGCAGGATCCAGGATGGGTAAGTATCGAATGCTCGTGACAGACTTTACGCCCTCCACCTGGGAGTGGAGTCGTCTTTCTGCTATGTTACTGCCTTACGCATTGAATGAACAGCTGGAGTCACAGCATTAAACTTGATCCCCCCCAGACAGCCACTGTGCTGACAATTGTGGCAGTCCTTGGTGGAACAACCCTCTAGTGGCTCTCTGGGTGCCAGTGATGAATTTGCCATCAAGTCCTTGCTTTGTCAAGACAGTGGCATGCAGGATGACCAGCTTCACTCAAATTTAACTGAGAGCTCGAAGTCGACTTTTTGTACTACATGTGCCACTGAAACCACTACGCAGTGCACTGGTTCTTGAATTACACCAAAATTCACCCTAAAGTTGAGGTTTCGAGAGTCAATTGTATTCTCTTCGGTCAGGATTTAGCTTGAGTAGCATAGGTTAGTCAAGGTAACTCAGCTGTAGCATTTATTTTTAGACCACGTGTTTCATGGGACCAACGGCTTTTGAGCATGGTGCATCGTCGACTCCACCATGGTCAATTTGGATCAGGGATCACGCTCTAGTGACGTGCGCTCAACTGGGGGTAACCGCTTGAGGTTGCAGTGGCTAAAAATGTGCGATATACCGAGTACCGACTTAAGATGTGACGATATTGAATATCACCAGTCGGTTCTGGGCTAGGTCTGTATTCAGTAATATTGTACCCTCTGTATTATCATCAAAGTCAGTAGGTATTATTGTCGAAGTCGGTATTGCCGGGAGCGGCGTAAGTCCTGACACTTTTATGAGCATTTAAAAAATTGCAATTTTTGGAGAAATATTAAACATACAGGGTGTTTGAGTGAATTTGCCTGCCAGCTTCATTTGAATTTTGCGCCAAAATGACATAAATGACATGATGTCATAAAGTGTGTGGCTGGATGCAGTTGTTGATTAGCTTTCAATCGAGCCGCAAAACATCTCTCTGAGGCAAAAAATGAGCAAGCAAGAGGCAAAATGCCATCGGGTGTACGACCTGCTTGACGCAGATGTGGACAAGGAGAAGATCGCTGCCATTGTCAAGGTCAATGTGGCCACAGTCCGCCGCCACGTGTGGGCCAAGAAGGCTGGCGAAGGCCCTGCAAGGGCCAAAGGAAGTGGCGGTGCCAGCAAGAAGCGGACAGAGGCCTTCCTCGCCAACTTCAAGAGCAAGATCAAGGCCGACTCACATGTCAGCATGAGGAGGCATGCCTGTGACCTTGGGGTGGCCCCCTCCACCATCCACAAGGCCATACATGACAATCTCAAGTGCAAGTCATATGTGAGGACAATGAGGCATCTGCTGACAGATGAAATGAAGGCCAAGAAGGTCAAGAGGAGCAAGAAGATCCTCAACTATCTGCGCAGCCATGGGTCCACCATAAAGATCTTCTCAGACAAGGAGATCTTCACCATGGATCAGGTCTACAACCGCAGAAATGACAGAGCCATTGAGGAGTCAAGCGACAAGGTCAAGGGCATCTACAGGACGAAGCATCCATGGCAGGTGATGGTCCTCGGCGTCCTGGCCTCAGATGGGAAGAAGATGCCACCATACTTCTTCAAGGATGGGGAGAAGATTGGGACGGCAGAGTACTACAGGGTGTTGAGGTACACTGTCTTGCCCTGGATCAAGGTGAATTACCCTGAGGGTAATTATGTTTGGGTCCAGGATGGCGCCCCATCGCACATGTCAGCCAAGAACCAGAAGTTCTGCAAGGACAACTTTGTCTCCTTCTGGACGAAGGACTTCTGGCCACCGTCATCCCCAGACCTCAACCCTCTGGACTTCTTTTGGTGGAGCATTGTGGAGAAGAGGTCCAATGTGACTCCCGAACCCAATGTCAAGTCCCTAAAGGCTGCCATCAGCAAGGCATGGGCCGACATCTCCGTGGCTGAGGTCATGAGGGCATGCAGGAGCTTCAGGGGCCGGGTGGAGGGCATCATCGCCGCCAAGGGCAGCCACATCAAGAAGTAGGACACTTTGGACATCCCTTTCAAACTTCAATGGTCAATAATTGTGATTTTAATTATATTTATGTAATTTAGAGCTGCCTAAATAAATAAATTCCCTCGCGGGCAAATTCACTCGAACACCCTGTACAGACCTAAATCTTTTTTGAGCAAACGCGAATATTCTCACAAGTACTTTAAATCTCCATTGGCCCACCTTCTGCGTCTACAATGGCCTGAACACGGCCACTAAATTCATTGCACACATTCATGATGTAGGTCATCTGGAGACTAAGCCACTCCTCGTTCACTTTGGCCATCATATCCTTGACATTCACGTGTTGTTGAGAACAAGCCTTCCTTTCAACTTCTCACCAGATGGAGTAGTCAAGCGGGTTGCAGTCAAGTGACGATGGCAGCCAGAAGTCCTTTGCCCCAAATCCTCTTCTCCAAGCTCATTGACCAGGAACTCCTGCGTTGCCTTGGCAGTGTGTGCAGGTGCCCTATCTTGCTGATGGGGCGTCCTTGTGCAACGTCCTTCATCCATGGGATAAGCTTCTCCTTCAGCTCCATGATGTACAGGGCAGACGTGAGCCCATAACCCACAGGAAACCAGACTGGAGGACTCACGTGACCAGTGGAGGCAATGATGCCAAGAAACATGGCTGAGGTCAGATGTTTCGTCTTAGAGACAGTCCTCCTGGAGTCATTCTCCATGCCGTCAAGGCAGAGGAAGCGGTTATTTTTTCTGTTGATGGCAGGGTCAACATCAAATGTCTTCTCATCACTAAAGAAAAACAGTGTTGTTTTTGGTCGGCGATGAAAAATCCTTCAGTAGCTTCTTGCACCTTTCCAGATGCTTCATCCTCATGGTTTCGGCGAGCAGAGGGACTGACACTCCTGCCAGGGGACGTGCACTGATCTCATCTGCCATTCTGCGGACCAACCTGTCATCCACACCCATGTCCTTGGCATGCTGTCGCAGACTGACAAGGGGGTCCAACTTAATCTTGGCCTTCAACTGCCTCCCGGCTGCAGGCGTGGTCATTGTCTTGGGTCTCTCCGGCCTAGCCCGGTCCTCAAGGCTTTCTCCAGCATGCATACGAGCTTGAACTCGGAAAAGTGACGATCTGGAGACGATCAAGGACTCCCCTATCTGCTTTGGTGACTTTCTTTTGGCCAAAAGATTGGCGATCGCACAATGTTTGCCTCTGTAGCAGCCACAGTTTTGATTTGACAAAAAAATGAAGTAAATATGAATTTTGCAGATTATTAACTGATTGTAAAACTTTCTTCATTGTAACTTTTTTATATCTCGTCACCCAACCTGGAGAATCTACTGCGGTATAAGTGCCAGGACTTGCGCCGCACCTGGTACCACCAACTCAGTAAATTTTCATAGTGCCCAGTAGTGGATCTACAATCTGCCAGTTTACTTTTGCTTAATGTTGCCATGACCATTTTCTTTAACAAAAACCAGGCAGTATTGAATAAGGAAACAGCTGTATCCCCCTATGTAGGGGGGTACAGTACAATGTAGCTTGATAAGTAAGATTTTACCAAGTACCGATTGACATTTGATTATCATGAT
>JAAUXU010039362.1_pt1 | contig 17747 bp, 20 predicted proteins | sample 7278151 | NCBI WGS metagenome assembly JAAUXU01 (sample SAMN14350113, study PRJNA611818) | marine sediment metagenome | isolation source: surface marine sediment (1.8m) | place: French Polynesia: Moorea | collected 2018-08 | reverse complement strand
ATTCCACTGGAAAATGTCTGCCTTTGGGTCTGGATTCATCCATGAAATTTTCAGCCAATTTCATCCACATTTACCCCCTGAAAAAGCCAAATGTCCCTTCTGTTTGGCATGGCCCCCCCTCCAGGTGAGTTCCTTTTGAGCACTCTAGCACCAAAGTGGGCAGCCTTGACATTGACCTGTGCACTCAACATTGTGTCCCAGTATCACATCTACACGTTCCACATCAAAATTCCACCGCAATACTTTTTAGTATAGCATATGAGGTGCCGTCATGCCTGATGCAACTGCTTACTGCCAGGACTGTATGTGTGTCATAAGATGAAGATGTAATGAAAGACTTTTCTGGGAAGAGCTCATTTTAACTGGCTCAACAAGTGTTTAAGGTCTACTTCACACACTCAGAGCATGAAGTTTATCAGCTGGTGCAATATTGGTAGTACACAAAGGTGTGACAAAGTCAGTTTCTTAACACTGACAATTTGAGTTAACATGTCTACCACAAAGTTGTCCTCAACACAAAACAGTTTTCTAGGGGATGAATGTGAACCACTTCAAAGGCTATGGGGCTGGCATTAAAACACTTTTCTTATGCTAAACGACTTTTTTGTTGTGTAATTTCGATCAAGAAAAGACTTTATTGTCCTCATTTTACCTTTCTGTCCTCATTTTTTCTACCGATTTATGTAACGTGGGAGCTTGGGGTCATTTAGCATGAGAAAATGGCTTATTAAAACAAATTAAAGTGTCTTGTTGTCCTGCTTGTTTGTCTGACAATCAGACAAATAAAGCAGGACAATAAAACGTCACTTTATTTTTTTTAATAAGTAGTCTTGTCTTCAGTGGACTACAAGCTTTCCTCACAACCTAGACTGACATAGTGGTTGCATGGGTGATCATTATAAAGCGTCAGTTCTTAATTTTTTTTTAGGTCAGGCTTTTTGCCTGAATGAGCTCATGTATTTTCACCCATTACAGCAAGGCTAGAGCACTGACTTTTCCAGTGTCATTTGATGATAAGCTTTTCACGTATGATGCATGTAGCAAGAATTTTTCCATGTTCAGCCTTCTGACCACGAAGTTAGAAGTAATATTACTTACGGTTAAAATAAAGATGAGCAAGATGCTAAACGTCACATTTAGCGGTGTCACGTAACTTGGCTTGCTGTAAGAAATGAGACAGCTGAAGGTAAGAACTTAAAAGCACCGCAGCTGTTAATTTGGTCCCACTGTATACCTTACATTTATTCAGGCCACGTAACTGCAGCGCTTTGCACTACAGTGGAACATGCTTAACCGTGCATGCTTGAGACTGAGAAAAAGTGCACAATTAAGTGTGATTATTTTGCTTCATATCTTTAGGACCCGGGCTGAGGGCACAATCCATGCTTATAAATAGCATAAGTCAATGTGGCACACTTAAGTATTTGAGAATTAGGCGTGTTTCACTGTACTCCTTACTTGTTTACGTTGTTCATCGAGTAAATAGGATCTTGGCAAGGCTAGTGACAGCTCTTACAGCATGTCCTGGGATATCCACAGTCCTGATCGTGATAGCAACTGCTAACCTGTAACGGTGCCCCAGGGCTTCATGGCTTCCTCGGACCAGATAGAGGCTCGTATACAATTGGTGTCCAGGATCTCGAAGACCACGAGGAAGTGCCAGAAGGAGGTCCAGAAGTTGCCTTCGCAACAGCTTAAGGAGGAAGGGAAGACTTCCAAGGTTGCTCGCGACCGTCAGCTAAAGCAAACGGGAATAAGCAGCTCCAGTGTGACTGAGACACCCTGTAAGAGTGACTCCCGCGTCATCAAGACCCCTTTCTTAAGGGACAACAAACCCTCAGCGTGTACGTCGCAAGTAAGGTTAGGCATCGTGCCCGAATTAAGGTATCAGGTACCTAGCTAATCTTGACTGTTCCAGGAGGTTTGAAAGTAGTTCATAAGTGTTCTCTATCATACAGCGGCACGAGACAGTTGTATAATGGCCGCAGAAGATTGGTGAAGTTACAGCTGTCTACACACACAGGCATGTGGAACATAGCTCCATAGGTGTTATCAAAAAATGCTTTGTTTGATCAAGCATTCATTGACTAATTCCTGACACCCAGAAATGTTCAATTTCGCCCAGTTACCAAAAAAATCCTATGAACTAATCGGCACTGAGTGTGACCAAATAAAGCCCTAGAACAGTGGGCCTTAGTTTATTAAATACTATCTCAATTATTGTTCTGTACTGAGAGATCATTGTGGACGATTTTTCAACGATTTTCTCAGATATTCGGTGTATCTTTGGTCTTTCAGCCATCACGTGGAAATTTGTCCTCTTTTTCTCTTGAAAAAAAAACCGTACCAACCTTTCGAGACGCCAAATCCTTCCCCTAATGGGCCTGGCAATGTTTTTCATTGTTCCCTAACCCCTCCTGAATGAGTGGACAGATCCTGATCCCCCTTTGGGAGGAAAGATCTCCTAACCTGAGCACTGACAATGGGGAGTTTAAATTACAATCAAATGCACGTGAGATTCGCAAGTACAAAACTTTTTATGACTGTTGCATTCATAGCAGAAGTGCACAACAGCAGAAGTGCACAACAGATGGCACTAGAAGCGAGAGAAAGATGAATCAGTAAAGTATCAATCGGAAAACAAAACAAAAGGAAGAGTGAATGGGCCCAAGGCCGCCAGAAGACCCTCCGCGGGAACTTGAGGACATCAGGCTGCAAACTAACCTGTGTCCTCCAAGTTTGCATTAGTGCCCGGTACCATGAAAACAATCTTACTTTCCGCAGGAAGATGTGCTGATTCTGGCGCTTCACTCTTTAATGCAAAATTAGATGTCATTTAGAAGTTTCTAATGTGAAGAGTAGGTCTGCTAGAACTTACTTAAAAGAAGACTGCACTCAATCAATACATCAGGGCCCACAATAGGTAGGAAGGCAGATTTCTTCGTCGTCTCTAGAGCAAATCTGACTTCCACAAAGAGAAAAGAAACCCTAGGAACGACTTCCAACATATTTAAGAGTCAACCAAAGGAAAAAGTCCTGCTTTTTTACCACACGAGAAGCTGAATGAGCCTTTTGCTCAAGCGTCCACGCCCGCAGCATGGGGAGGGGGGGGCTCTTGTCTGGCCGAAGTAAAGAGCTCTTGATTCATCACAGGACACGATCACGACCCCCCTATAAAACAGCGAGCTTCTCCCTTTGCCAAGTGAAATCATGTGCTGATTCAATGTGCTGCGCTCTGAATGACACGTATACAGTGAGTTTATGTACAGACAAACGGCCACTTTCATCCGTGATAGAAAAAAAGGTTACCCCCTTTGACCCCCCTGGCCAAGCCGTCAATCCCCCCCCTTGCTTCTCAGGAAGGGATAGAGAGAGAAATCTGAACAAACAAAGGCCGGATGAATGGCGGCAAATAGATTTTTATCCGGAGGCGACGCGAAAAGTGGAAAAGACAAAAATATACCAGACTTTTTTGCTCTCTCTTGCTCTTTTTTTAAAAGAGAGAGAGATTGACCCTTACATTCGTACTCTCCCCTCTTCGGAATACACAGGGTGGCCGACAAGTTCTGTTTCGTGCTGAGAGAGAATATGAATCCCCCATCTCACCCCCTGAAGACCGTGCTGACCCTCCTCCCCGAAGTCCTCCGCGGCGCCGGTGTTGGCGGCCTCGGCCTTTGATACCAGGACCCGTGAGACGTCAGTGCTGAGCACGGATGTCGGAAAGTGGAACCCAACTGAACCTATTGTCTACCCTGTAGAATCGCCATTGTACTGGTACGCTTTTTGGGCGAAAGCCGTGCTCGTCGTTTCAGCGGTTTCACGTGCGACCAAAAGTGAAAAAATAATGAAAAAAAATTTCCTCCTCTTTCTGTGTATGGTTTTTTTTAGATCTAAGATCCTTTGCACTTGACTGTGTGTGTGCGCGTCTGTCTGTGAGTGTTGATGCCTGTCTGTGCCTCGTGCGTGCGTGTGTGTGCGTGCGTGTGTGTGCGTGCGTGTATGACAGCCCGCGTGTGCGTGTCTTTCGGTGCCTGAATGTGTGCGTGCGTATATTGCATAAATGCCAGTAAGAAGCCTTCCATTCTGTGCACATTTCCATAAGGACCAGGAGAATCGGTTGTTTAGAGCGGTTTGGCCTTTCCTTAGATCTAAAAGGCTTTTTTTTCCCTGGGGCGGAGTGAGAAAAGCGAGAAAGTCTCCCGAGGGAGCCTTCACAGTGGCCTTGGCCTATGCTCAACTTTGTCCGAAAACACACACACACGCACGCGTGCACGCGCGCACATACGCGGCAAAAAGAAGGAGAGGGAGAAATGATTAATCAGGGCAATTTGTGTCAAGGGGAGGAACCCCCTCCGTTGTCTTACAAGTATTAAGTCTTTTATTTCATACTGCTTGCAATGTATGCATGACAAAAGAGACACCACCTTTGGAAGTGCTGAGCGTGAACGAGAGTGCGCACGGGGTGGCTCAGTGAACAGGCTTTGTTTCTCGGCATCGGGGATTTCCAGGGTGGCCACTTCTGCGGCGAAGTTGCCAAGAGTATTGATGTACATGCTAGTCAGGATGTTTATCGGTAAAAAGCGTTAGTATTCTTACAAAATTTTACAGTTTAGAGTTTTTTCTCAAGAATATAAGTACATACGAAAACCAACGCAGGGACAAATTACAGTTGTGTTAGGTTACTCAGGTTCTTCTTGAGCACTAAAATTGGATCACGATCAAAAGCCAAACATAAAAGCTGTCAATGAAGACTCCATTCCGTCTCTTGTATTGATTCGAAGCAGAGCGGATGTCAATGTATACATTTATAGGCCAGGATTAGTATATGCTTATAGATCAGGACTAGAATAGGCATAGGTGGTCTATGCATAACTATGGTATTTATTGTGGCAAAAAGAACTTTTTGGTAAGCCATAGCCACATGGATGAAGTACAATTTTACAAAGGAAGACCTAAGTGTGATGAGCATTCCTGCTCTTTCGTCCCTTCTCTGTGTCACCGTCGTGCCTGCATTCCTAAATGCTTGTTGTTCATTATTTGGCCGAGGTTTTAAGAACAGAGTTGGCCAGAATGGTTCTTTTTGGCTCACACTGCCTGTGTAACCACTCTGACTGGAGCTGCAGTCAAGCTCAGTTGACGCATCAAAACATTATTCAGTGCAGTTACAGAAGCTGTCTATTACAGAAGCTGTCTATGACCAAGAAGAACCATTTGTCAACAACTGTGTCAAAGAATATGAGGGCACAATTCTGACCATTTTTTGAGTTGTGATGGTTTGGGCCATTGGGCCGACCCGACTGTTTCACTCGGGTTGAAGGTCCGACTGAGCTGTTATATTCGAGTGCCGTCTCGTTAAGTTACAGATCTGCTACAGGTACACGCGTCAAAAAATAGGAATGCATAATTTTGTGGCCGGCCCGAGACCCCACTTGGCCCGACGCTCGGCAGTCCGAAGTGGCCCGAGGCCCGGAGACAGGGCAGTCCGATCCAGAACTTCTTTTGAGTCTCTTTCCGAAAACTGAAGTCCTAATCCGTATCAGACATGGTGGCTCGACTCGACTCATCCCTAGTCACCAACTAGAAGCCCTCAAGTCAGGAATGGAGACATGAACTAGATGGAGAAGATGTTCTCCTTAGCTCGGAAATCATGACTTTGATATTTGCAGTTTCTTCCACGCCATTTTGCTACAAGTTCTTCGAACGTGACGTTCGAAGGACAGGATCGATCTTGGAGTGGAAAACATTAAATTTCCACCCTAACTTGGTCAGGAAGAAGGTCAATGCTGCACTGATGTGCACACATCTACCCATTTTTGGAAAAGATACAAATTGCTTGGCAATGTGATCTCTCTAAAGGTTCATTCCTGATGCATAATCCCTAAACTCGAGAAATTAACAATTTAGGGCTTAATGTGGCCTCAGTAATGGCCTCCATTTCCATTCATTGGAATTGTTTTACCTGATTTGATCATCCACTGTTTACTTTTTTATATTTGTGTGCCCCCTCGCCCCTCCCCCCCCCCCCAAAAAAAAGTGGACAAATTGTCGAGTTAATGTAGGGCTGGAAAGGCTTCAGCGAGGCCTCTGAAGGTTCGACAGACTTTGAATGAGTCTCAGATCCCCTCTGTGCAGAGAACATCACAGATGTTCTGAGAGACCATGTTTTGCAAGCTGAGGATCTCAGTTTCTAAGCACTGAATCTAAGCGTGGCGCAGTGCGTGGCGCAGGCCTATGACAACGGCACGCGTGCTCAAGGAAAGCTCCATGTTTTGGGTTTTTATACATACCAGCATTAGAACAATTTGACAGACAATCATTGAGGAACTGCACTCATATATTATGCGTGCAGTTCCTCAATGCGACGGCCATCTGCTTCAACAACGGCACAGGACCTGTGCCAAGTGTCAGCCTATGACTTTCTGACTAAGTGAGGCATGAGGACCTCCTTCTACTATTTCTCCAGGATCTTCTGGATGAGGGTTTGCGTGATTGCTCCAACTTGGTGGATACAGTGTGGCTTAATACGCCTCGTACCACAAAGTGTGAAGGAGAGCAGTCTACGATCGATGACATATGACAGCATCATGTCTTTGACCCAGATCAACATTTTCTTTCAGCTGAATTGCTTGGCGCAGCGAGCCAAAGTGGGCGAAATCCCTTATTCTACCTAGGAGACCGATGCCTGACTGAGCATGGTTGCAACAGTATTGTCGATGATAGCAGGGCTGCCGTCAGTCTGATGGGAGACATTTTCTTGTCACACAATGGGTCCTTTGAAAACAACAAAAGTGTGAAATCTTAATCTACATTACGACTTAAAGCTTAAAGATGACATTCCGACCAGAATGGAAAGACCATCATGCATCCGAAGAACATGCGTGAAATGAAAGATAGATTTTCATAACACTGCCAGGATGACACAATCTGATAGACGTCAAAGTTTTAGGTGCAGAGTGTTAACCCTTTGGGTAGTGAAAATGGCATTTTAATTTAGGTTTTTCATCTTTCATTGCGAGTCTATTAACATTTTGTCGGAAAATTTCACTGCCTGTTGCACTTTTGCCTTGGTTTTTCAATTTTCGTAATAAAATTTTTCGCCTCAAGGGGGGGGGGGCATTTTAGGTTTCTATTTTATTGTACAGGGTTTTTTCCCAGATCCTTGAAGTCGTGCTAATGCAGAACAGGACGATACAGCACATTTTTCGCTCTCAAGACCACTGACATTCAGTCCATCCACCAGTAAAGGGTGCAATGGAAAAATGTGAACCCTTATTATGCGGAATTTGCAAGAAAAGGACAAGAAATTCCTCGTCATTCCTCGTCTATGCAGAGCGGATAGGGTAGATGGGGTGTATACAAGTGGTGTAAAGAAACAAATGCAACAATATGAAAAGTTGTTTGTCGTATTGAACTTTATCGAAAGTGACCATAAAGCCATCAATCACACAGATTTCACAACTGACTTCCTTGCAGATATGTTTGCCTCCAATGTTGAGAAGGACCCATGATTGATCCGGTCCATCCTAACGAGGCTTCAGGCAATGAAAGAGCTGTCAACATGAGAAACAGCTTCTTATATTTTTGCATTTGTTTCTTTACACCACAGGTGATTGTACATACCTCATACACCCTGTCCCCTCTGCATAGAGGAATAAGAAGGAATTTCTAGTCCTTTTCTTCCAAAATTCTGCATTATAAGGGTCCATTAATTTATTTACATTTTAGCCTTCACCCCTTTTAGCTTCTCTTGTACCTCCTCCATCTCCTCTACGTGGAGCCAAAATAGACTGGATGTGTTTCACTTACTGAGACAACAAGTGAACAAGCCTTGAAGTTGCTACTTAACTTGTACAAACTGACAAGCTGGAAGGACTCAACGGTGTGTGAGGATTTATTTTTGTTTTACCACCACCAGAGCCAGCAGCTGCTGTGTGTGTGGAGTGAGATGAAAATCGGCTCTTGGAAGAAACCCTCTAATCGACTCCTGAGCTTTTCATTTTCTTCCCACACCCGCAGAAGAGTTCGCAGGTGCTCCGCCAGGCCCGCCCGCCCGCCCGCCTGCCTCACCTGTCACGCACACACTCATACAAAGTGGAAAGCAAACGTTCCTTCCTTGTTTTTCTGCTTAAAAAAAGTATTTAGCCAATATATGGGACCAAATACAGTGCTGTTGAAAAAAAGTAGGCATTAGACTGCGCATACACTTGACTTTCGATTTGATCGAGTCGATGAAAGCCTTGGGATTTTTTTACACTCACGGCAAAGATGAAGCAAAGAACAACTAGAGACTCACTATCTTTGGTGGCGCCAGCAGCAACGCGCACTTCTTGGACTTCTTTTGCTTGAGTGCACTGTGCCTTCAATATGGCGCAGAAGTGTTGACAGCAGTGGAGCTGAATGTTCCTTGGCATAGCAGATTTCTGAGATTGAGCAATGTTTCTTTCTGTGCAGAAACGTTTCTCCCTCTATGCACCAATAAAAGTTTTCGGAATTGAATATCTCTCCGGGATCGAACATGACAAAATCGAATGTCGATTGTGCTCCCAGTTGCAATGACAACTCCAAAAAAGCCTCTTCAGCTGTTGAGCAAAGAGGCGTTATTGTTGTTGGTGCCAGCCTCACATCCTCTCCGCTTATTAAAGCCAAATGCGTTTAAACACGTCTGAGGACTCCCGTGGGTAGAGGATGGGGATATTTTTAAGCCGAAATCGAATGTCGACTGTGCGGAATATAGATTAAGTCAAGTTTTTTTTGTCACGCCTTACCTGTCAACGACAGAGAGAACTATGACCTTGGTTACTCATCGATTTTTAAATCCACGTACCACTCACACTGGGGTTACGTTATATATTTAATAGCCCAACAGGACGTAGAAGACAAGTGTTCAGTAGTGCAGTCTGGACCATGTTGGGCGACAAGTACTGGTAATAAATCTCCTGCAGTAATACTCAATGGTCAATACATCACCTCTGGAGAATGGGAGGGGAAAAGAGGAGCTGCTGATGTAATAAAGTTTCTTATCTTTCCATTTCATCGGGCCTTTATGCTGTTGACAGAGGGTGGACAATGCAACTTTTTTTTGAAGGAAAACACACTTCAATCCGTGATTGAAGCAGCTGCTACGGGCGAATGAAAATGTTTCCTTTCCATGCAGTCCTACTTCTCCTCCTCTCGGTGTCATCCCTGTTCTCCTCCACGTCACCCTCGTCGTTCTTCTCCCTTTTTACCCCATTGCTGACAGATGAAGTCTGACATTCTAAGTGAAGGGCTTACCCACCATTTGGCAGAAGAAGGAAAGGCTAGTCCCGGATCTGGCGTACTAAGCGGAGTTCCCAAGTGGCACTTTTTAACCGAAGTAGTTGACAAACTTCACTGTAAGAAGGAGTCATTTCGCTGGAGGGAAGAGATGTCCTGCAAATGCGAGACTGTGCGATCTGTGACGTCGAATGTCGCCATGGTTTGCGGAATGTCGAATATTAAAGAAATATATCATGCAGAAACTACCATGGGCCTGCCCTGAAGTCGGTCTGAAAATTGGCTAAAATTCCATTACCTTGGAAATGTCAGCAAAGGAATCTTGTTGACTTAATATCAAACAATTGACCGATCATTCAACATCTAATATCGACACACCCTGTGCACTTAATTACAAGCTCTGTGGTGCACACGGGCTCAGAGACAAAGATACAGTGGCAGCTTAACCAACGATGCATCCTTTATATTCTTCAACATGGCTGTGATACTCATGAGTGAAGTGGCACCACCAGAGTGGGAGCATCCATCGAAATCAGGGTTTGATCCTTACGGGGAGAGCATTCACATTGAGGGGGACCCTACTGAGACGACCTTATCTACTGAAACTCTTCCAGAGTGTGTAGGGCCTCTGCAGGCCGCCATAGAAGCTGAAGGCGGCCGCATCGAGGTCTAACTTGTCAAAGAGATTTTGATTTAAAAAAGGTACAGCACACTTCAGTGGAACTTCTCTGAGTATCAGTTTGAAGGTTTTGAGTCCAATCGGGAGTTCATACTTGATTCTATCATAAAGAAGTTCCACTACTCACAAAATAGCACGTATCATAAATCCTACTTCAGTGGCATTCACGAAAATCAGCTTGTACGATTTGGACTTTTTTCTTTTAAAAGAGGGGCCAATTTCCAATGGAAGAGCTGAACAACTTGATGCTTGCAGGGGGCTATTGTCACCGAGATGTTCTACTCCGTCTAGAGCAGTCCGTGTGTCCATGTACCTGTTTGCGTGTATGTGTGAGTCGGCGAGTGTTTATGTCAGGACGTGTGTGCGTCCATTTCTCTCTGCGTGTGCCAGAGTTGTTGTGCCAACCTGATCCCTGTCCGCAGTTTTGCGGTTGATGAAAAGCAACCGTTTTATGCAAGGGGAATCCCTGGCATGCGACCCAAAGTTGACACGTGGACACACAATGAGAGAGGAGCCGCAAAAAGGAGTAAATGAGTTGTCAGGATGAATCAATTTGCGCAGAGGGGAGGGCAGGGAGGAAAGGGGGAGGGGGAGGGGAGCTTTTATTTCGTCGTCTTCGAAAAACCCGAGACGGTGACAAGGATACAATTTATGCGTTCCCTCTGTGCGTGGTAGAGAGAAGCAGGTGGAAAATGGGCAAGGCCTGAAATGGAACAAGGAAGGGGAAGAAACTAAACATTAGTTGCTAAGTGAGACCATTGTTAGGTCCTTCACAGGCCTCAGGTGGAAGCACCAAGAATGACGGTCGACAATCTGCTGATGAAACTGAAGCAAAAGTTGAAAAGTCAGGAAAGAGAAGGACAGTTGATAGAAGTTGACTAAAATTACAATACCAAGGGAAAAATTGTAACTTTTTCACACTTAAACTGCAAAAATTCCGAGATCTAGTTTTACACTGAGGAGAAGTTGCCACTCTACCGTATACGTCAGTGGGATTACCTGCCTAGGAAACTTTTCGTTGTTAATACTAAGGCTCCTTGATATAGTAAAGGTCTCATTAAAGTGTAACAACATTTTTGGGTCACGGCAGGAAACTTTTAATTGTAAATCCCCATTCCCAAGGCTCGTTTACCTAAAGACTTATCACTGTTGGGTCACATTTAAGTGGAATTGCTGTCAATGTCACACTCCTAGTTGTGACTCACCTTTTCTGTGGTCTAAAAATAAGACAGCTGCCATATATGAGTGAGTCCCACTATGAGGATTTGCAGCTCAGAGTTGAAAGCTTCCTTACAATGTTAAATGCTATGTTGTTATCTACCATGTGACCTCAAAGTCTGGGGTGAGCCAACCTTTCGTCACAAGTCCACAACGCACTCAGGCTGTCTCACAAGTGGCAGCCTCAGTGAATTAGCAGACTAGGGGGTTGGTGGGACTCACAACGAGAAGGATTCTCTACTAATACCTGAGTTTCTTGGCCACCCTATCAAAAGTTGGCCTCCTTTTGCCCCCTCCCCCCTAAATAGTGGTCGCAAAACGCAGCTGCTACAGGTCCAATCCAGAGAGAAAACTCTAATGGACTTGCCCTGTCGAGGACCCCAGGTGGCCCTTACAGCATCGAACAGCCTTTTTTAAACTCTTTTTGGGGCAGGAGTTCTGGCTTGATGAGCAGTGATGAACAAAGCCATGTGCAATGGCAATAAGGGGTGGTGTGAAACCCATATGTGCCCTACGTGACACAACAGGACAGTTTGTGCATAATTAATTCGCAGAAAGTCTTTCTGAAGCACTCTGTTAAGTGCTTGTCGTATACTGTTATTATTATTATTATTATGCTATGAGGCTTGAGTTCTCTCTCATTTACAGGGTTACTCAAGTAAGTTGAAACTCGTTACTGGCTTTATAAATCATAAACCAGACATGATCCAGAGTGGTCATTAGCAAGAAAGGCGGGCCAAGAGACCAGGGACACATATGACATATCTCTTTTCAAGATGAACACCTTGGGCCTTGTCCATGGCCTGAAGCCTTGGCATGGTGGAGCAGCAGGCGGCACAGGCCTCCTCCTCGGTGCTTGAGGGCCCCACGGTTGGTAGAGAGGCCCTCAGGAAGTTTGTGCAGACATTCCTCCCTCGCTTCCTCTCCAGAATGGCCTAGCTGCCACAGTCCTTGATGTTCAGGCCTTGAGACGAGAGGGACCAGATGTCCTTTGACGCAAAGCAAATGACGAGTCCATATTTATCTGAATCACCCTGTATTCGTGGTGTTAGTCATTGTTATACCTTCTTGCTGCTATCTGTACGAGCTATCACCTTATCTGCGCACCTGGCAATGTTGGCGTCCTCAGAAAATTGTGTTTGCACGTCGTCATTACAGTGGCTGTTGCACAAAGGCTATTTTTCACGGGTGGGGGGGAGGGAGAGGGGGGGGGGAAAAAGTGCCCTGGGGAAAAACGTCAATAAACCTCGCGGGTTAAACTTCATGCTGTGAGATTGCAACTGCAACTGAAGACTGAAGACTCTTGGCCAAAATGGGTGCACACGACGTCCATTTATTTACCTTCAGTCGTTGCAATGAGAGTACCAAACTATGGGTGAGAGCTCTGAAGAGTTCTTCTTGGTGGACCTGCTGCAGTTGGTCATGTGGAACACATCTTTTTTTGCTCGGTCTCGAGCACTCTCGCGCACTGGACTTGGTGAGACAACAATAACAGCAACACTGGGTTGACCTTAGGAGTTTTGTCGGTGATGATAACCATACATGCCAAGGGGGAACACACCGGAGAAAGGTCCAAAACATTTGTAAGAGTCCTGGAAAGTCCCCTGGGTGGACCTGCAGCAGTTGGACTCGTGGAAAAACTTTTTTTCAGGCACTCTCGTGTAGTGAGCGTAGGCAGAAAACAGGCACACAGACTTGGCCTTTGGAGTCTTGATGATAAACGTATGCTTGAAGGAAGTTGACCATCTTCCGTCTGACGCTTTTCCGGTGTAGAGGTAGTGCTGATTGACCATTCTCCCATCTTACCAAATGACTAAAGTTAAACAAATCGCACCCTGCGGACGCAGACCTTCTCTGGCCATGATAAATTTCTTGAAGAAACTTAAACTGCGACAAAGAAGGACACACGAAAAAGTGCGCGGCAAAAGAGGCCAAATTCTAAGGCCTCCGACGTCGGCCAAATGCGGGAAGTGCCATTATGGCGTCAGTGGCGTGCAAAAAATACCAGCCATCGATTAAGGAGGAGAAACCGCGCGTTTTCTTCACCTGCACAGGTTAATTACATTCTTCCAAAGGCCTCTCTCTCTCTCTCTCTCTCTCTCTCTCTCTCTCTCTCTCACCCACGCACACACTTAGGCCTAGACTAGGCCTCAGCGTGCAATGCGGGGCCCCGTGGGATTGTCAATTATTCAACAGATACGCGGGGTATTAGCAGCGAACCGTCGCCCTCTAGATATTCTCCTCAGTCAAGAAAGTGTGATAGATGACACCAGCTCGTTCAAAAGCCACCATGCCCACCGCGCTCTTGCCGGACAAGTACTCGTTGTTGTTCTCGACGTCGTCGTCTCCGCCGCCGCGTGTGCGTGCAATCTCCTGCTCAATCTGTCGAAAAAATTGGATGGGTGCAAGCCCAGCAGAGCCCAAGAAAGAACAACTCCCCAAACTGCTCATTTTGCGTAGCCTCTATATGTACTCATGCATGTACATGCAAGTAGGTACACGAGGATGCAGCAGACTTGCTGAATGGTGTCGTGTGTCAGATGAGAAATGGCGGCAACATTTTTGCACTGCTGCTGCCTGCTCGCAGCGAGCCCTTAGATTCGCACAAAATGAACCACCAAAACTGCTTTAGCAGCAGCTAAAAAAAGTATCTTCTCCTCTCATGCATGCATACTACGTGCGTACACATGCATAACTTTTTTCTCCTGTCTCTCTAACTGTCTGTCGCTGACTCAATAAACAGTGTGGTTGCGAGCGCCTTTTGGCACTTTACACCCACAAGAATCCCTGTTTCGAAAGTGTGTTTGGAGCCACAGACAAAACACACTTGACACTTTACAAACTGACGTGTGTTGGCAGCCATAAGTGACCACAACACACCACACATCACCCGAAAAGCATCTTGGAAGGGCAAAGTGTAAAGTGCGCTCGACACTTTACACCTAGCACGATCTTGGAACGCAGGGTCAAGTGTATGTTGTGTGCCTGTAAATATTCTTAATACTTTACACCACTGTATGCAGCTTAGAGTGTGTTTGGCTGTAAATGTGCTTGATACTTTACACCTACATGGATCTTTGAGCGTAGATTGAGGTGTAAAGCTTGTCTTCATTCCACACACATCCTTGACACGCACTACACATGCGAGGCTCTTTGAATGAAGATGGCAGTGCGAAGTGTTCTTGGAGCCATGAATGCCCTCACCACTTTACACCTGAGCAGATCTCCCGCCATAGTGTAAAGTGTGTTAGCTACCAACATCCTCGACGCTTTTTTGCTTCTGAGAGGCCCTTTGAATGAAGACTGGAGTGCAAAGTGAGTTTGAATGCCCTTGACACTTTACACCTCAAAGGCTCTCCCACAGTAGTGTAAAGTGCTTTTCGAGTCACACTGTTCATAGCTGAAACAAGAGCTTCAAAACTCAGTCTTTTCTCTTCCTTGTTAAGCGTCTGAGAAAACACGACCGTGCTTTGCGCCGTGCTAATCTTTGCCTTCTTCATCCCGCTCTCTACTTTCTCCATCCATTCATGCCCACCTGAGGCAGTTGCAGCGGCGGCAGAAACGTTGCAGACCACTTGCACTTGTATCTCGCGCACATGCGCATCGTCAGCGGCGGTACCAACGTTATCAGACATTCATACAAGCGTGATGCCCGACCTTAAAAGGCAAAAAAGAGCGTCTTTTCTCTTGTTCTAAGATGAAAGGCGCCCATCATAATTGAGTCTAGTACTACTTCAAGGGCGCGCGCTCAGCTATAACACTCGTACAATTGCGTGCGTGCGCGAGTGTGTGTGAATATATATATATATATATATATACGTATATATATATGTGTATACTTAGATAGATTCATGAATGCGGGAGGGGGGGGGGGCGTGTGTGAAACAACTGGGAAGATTTCTACGTTGATTAGGCCAAGAAATGAGTGTTTTTCTTACCTGATGCCTTCAGTGTTGTTGCTTTTTATCCCTTCTTCACGCTATTTAGCAGCTCATGACGTAACTGGGATTCCTCTTGCTTGTGGCCACGTCCACCACCCCCGAGAACAACTTCGCTTTTCTCTCCCGTGGGTGTTCAAAGAGGCTCTTTTAGCACACGTAGTTTTTCTGTTATATCAGGGCCTATTTCTTCCTCTTTGCTCGCAGGCCTATTTTTTTTGCCTGCCTCTTCTTATTTCCGGTTTTTCAATGTTTTTTTATGCCGGCGAAGGAAGAAAACGGATGGTAGAGAAAACACAGCGAGAAAGGTTGGGGAGAAATGAAGTTTTGTCGGGTTTTCTCCTGGCTGTAATTAGTTTGCGCATGTAAACGCACAAGATTTATCGCCGTTCTCGTCTACGTGAGAAGCCCCAAGGAGCGGAAGGTGGAGCGGGAGAGGAGCAACAAGTAGGAGAAGGTGGGGGGAGGAGCAGCTGGAGCAAACCAGAAGAACAAAGTCGAGGAAGATCCACTTTTTTGCCTTCTTTCTTCTTCTTTCTTTCTCTCTCTCTTTCTTCTTTCCTTCCTTCTTTCTTTCTGTCTTCTCTCCTTCCTGGTCGACGGCTTCTGACCGACTGAATGCCCGACGGTTTCTTTCCCCTGACGGCTGCAGAGAAAGAAAGCAACGAACTGTTGCTTTCCGCGGAGCCATGCATGCATGAGGGAGAGGGAGGGGAAGGGGGGGAACCCAGGCGCGCCTGGGGCTCGGCACATGAGGGGAGAGCTCTTCAACGTGCAGAATGGGGCGTCGTCGTCGCCGACTTTGTCGTCGTCGTCGGTGAGGAGAGACCTGTAGCGTTTTGACATTTCTTCTTCACCTCGGTAGCAGCATTAAATACTTGGAGAGACGCGTGCATGCATACAAATGAAGTCTGATTCTTAGGCGAATTTATATATGTTGAAATAGAATCTGGGTCAGACACGCCTGGGTCTAGCAAAAACTTTCAGGATGAATATTCAGACAATATTCGTGTAAACAATGTCCAGGTCCCAAGAGAAAGTGTTGCTCAGGAGAACCTTGAAGTTGTCTCACTTGCAAAGCCTCCACCAACTGTGGTGCCGGCAGATGAGCACAGGCTCATCGGATCGAAGAGCCATGGAGGAGGTCAGATACACTGTGGAGGACTCCGGTAACGTGACCTCCTCCTGTCGGTGGTCCTGAGGGTGTCGGCCTTGCACAGAGAGCTCTGCGAAGGCTGCAACAAGGTTGACAGGGGCAAAAACGTCATGCCGACATTGAAGGACATCAGGCAGATTCCAGACACGTCTAAGGAGCAAGACTTCGCAGGATGCTGCTGACGCATGCGCACTGGCAACCATTCCTTTGCTTGTTCATGACGGTGTGGGCGTCCCCGAGCAAGCAGACGAGCACGCTGTTGGGTGCCTTTTGTCGGATGGTCTTGAAGCACTTCAAAATGGGGTTCTGGAGCAAGGCCAGGGCCATTCTCAAAAGTCTTGTGATGATGGATGAAACGTGGGTCCTCTTCCAAAGCAAGCAAAGCAGTTGCTGCCCATTGGCTCCAATCCACTCAGGAAGGCCCAGCTATTGGGCAGCAGCAAAGAAGTTGTGCGTCTTGCACTTTAAAAGCATGAGTTACAAGACCCGCTTGCCAAAATTGCAACGCATCAGAATATTATACTGAGGTCACTTCTTCGACATCTGGGGCTAAAGCGACCGTGAACAGGTGGCTTTGGCTCAGGGACAATGCCAAACCACGTGCCAGTGCCAAGACAGAGGAGTGCACAGCCAAAAATGATATTCAACTCGTTCCCCACACTCCCTTCGTGGGTCTTGGCTACTTCCGCAGCTGAAAGAAATAGCGTGTGTTCGAACGGAACAACAGGAGCTTCCAGCACCTGTACAGAGGGTCCTTGGCTGACCTCACCAAGGGGGGTGAGTACCACATTACGGAAGACCTGCAATATACAAGTGCATCCAAGTGGGTGGAGACTTTGTACGAGAATAGTGACCATTGTGCAATAAATAGTCTTTCATTGAAGAATGCTGAGGGCAGTTCTGTCTAAAATTGACTTCCTTACATATGTCTTAATCAGGCGCACACACATGAGCAAGTGCCACACACACACCCAACAAAACAATAAAGAGTAAGTTTGACGGTCTCTTTTACGGGACTTCCCCAATGTGAAGGTGTGTTTTAGAAGAGGCCTCCTTCTTTGGACACCCTGTGATACGCTCTGGACGACTGTGCAACAACCGAGCTCAAAGTGAGACAATCAAGCTCAAAATTGCAGTGGCGTCGAACCCTTTAACACTTGAAATCGGAGCGGTCGCTTCAGTAACCGTCATGATTGGGACACCCTGTTTGTCTGCGTCAGAAATGGCCATGTGGGCGCGTGTGCGTGAGTGTGTGTGCATGTGTTACGTGCGTTCATTACTATGGGCATTAACTAAGCTTTGTGCTTTAATGCCAGAACGCGAAAGTGCCAGTACTGCAGTCTAATGTGTCCTTGCTTAATCTTTTTTTCTTTCAACAAGAAAAGAGATAACAGAAAAAGTGACGTCTTCTAAAATGTGCTGATATATATATATATATATATATATATATATATATATAGGCGAGGTCGATAATTTTAATTTCACATGGGTGACCAAAAGT
>JAAUXU010139444.1_pt1 | contig 17757 bp, 15 predicted proteins | sample 7278151 | NCBI WGS metagenome assembly JAAUXU01 (sample SAMN14350113, study PRJNA611818) | marine sediment metagenome | isolation source: surface marine sediment (1.8m) | place: French Polynesia: Moorea | collected 2018-08 | reverse complement strand
AGTGACAGTAGTAGTGAGAGTGGCAGTCCAGATCGAGACGTCCCGAGTGTCATCGATGAGTTTTGTTTACATTTCAAGTTGTCATCCCATAAGCCATATTTCTGTTCTGTTTGGCGTGCCCCCCCCCTCCAGGTGGCCTTCTTTTGAGCATTCTAGCACCAAAATGTACTCTCTGCACGAAGTTGTTGCCGGCACTGAAATTTTAAAGTGTCTTTCACACAACCCTCTGCAAGTGACTCTTTAAAAGTTCTTGCAAGTGAATAAAGCCTTGAATCAAATCATCGACTTTCACTTCAATTTGCTTGTAACGACTATACTCCGAAATCATACATAACTTTTTTGAACGAAAATGGGCTAATGAAAACACAAATAAATGCTTGTGAAGCAGAAAGGCTACATAAGCATCAATTTCATTCTTAAGCTGCCCGTACAGCCCACACGGCCGTTGCAGCGTTCCTCATGGCCCTTGTGGCATTCATCCTACTGCTCACCGTTTACTTTGTATTCACACAACCCAGAAAAATATGCAATCTTGTCAGCTTAATCGTTGTTTAATGTGCAAGAGACATTCTGGGGAAGAGACAATGTAATTTATCATGCCGTATTTCGTCTAACACGAGCAACCCTCAAATGCTCTCTAACTCTCATGCAAACAATCCTTATTTCTGCTTGAGTGTCTAACCTACTAGGGTAGCAGCCTAAAGAGAGATATAAAGTAAGTGTGTAAATACAGAGTGGTGACCTGGCGAAAGAGACCTCGGGTAGAACAGGCTCTGTTTTTAGTTGACACTGGAGATAACTGTATTTCGGGCTAGCGAGGGAGAAAACAGAGGAGAAAACACACACGTACGTGCGTACCCACCCACAAGTGGCACTTCTTGGGAAGCCTACTTGGCGCCCAGTAAGTTCACCGGGTGCACCTACGAGAACCGCTACACTTTCCCCCTTTAACTTCATCTAAATCTATATCAGCAACAGGGCGGGAATAAAAAGCTTATATAAAAGTTTGGATCAGGTTCTCCATTGCTACTTCTCGAATATGGGCTCATTTGCTTTGATACATGCCTCCGGGTGAGACTTGAAGGTGCGGTGAGGGCGGCAAGGCTGTCTGTGGCTACGGTAGCCCACTTCTTGTTGACGGATCGCTTCAGGGGGGCAAAGGCGCTGTGAGAGACAGCACAGGCAGTTCCGGCACACATCCAGACATGGTAGTCCTGGGAATTCACGTTTGGACTCTATGGTAGTGAGAAGTCCGTTGACCAGAACCCCCTGGACCTCAACTCTTTCAAGAATGCCTGTTGTCACTTATGGATTGTGAAGGACCCCATCCTGCTGTCAGAACCAATTTCCAACCCTATAGTAGTTGCTGTGCATAGGAAAGACATTACTGGCAAGGATTTGGCAGTACTGAGTGTTATTCGAAGTATCTTCTATCCAAACTGCAATTACATCATTGCAAATGACCGCAAGCATCATTGCCTCGCCAGGAATTTGGACCCGGGGTGTGCATCTGAAGGTGGGATCGACAACCTCAGGCTTTTGAGATTGTTGAGCATCCTCTTGCTTCTCTCCTCTCCTTGTATTCTCTGGAGCTCCGTGAAGGACTGGATCAGCACCAAAGCCCTTAAGATGAGTCCCAGGTCCTTCACTGCCCTCCACGTCATTGTCAAAGTGATGTCGAGGCTCCTTCCGATCTTCCCGATCCTTGGATTGATGGCAACCTTCTTCTTGATGCTGTCGATTAGAATTGATGGGGGCTGGCCTGGCCTTGGCCTTCTCCGGGGACTGCGAGTGGCCTCTGACCCACCACTGCAGTGAGGGGCAACCGTGATGATTTTGTTGGATAGAGAGGACTGATACTCCAGCTGAGAGCCGCTGGACAATTTGACTAACAAAGGGACAAGAATCGGGTACTTTACTTCACCACAAACAGTTGTTTCGTGAGAAATACTAAGAATAAAATTACGAGAAGTCTTGCTTTCGTTGGCTGGAGATCACTGCTGGGACTGCTTAAAATATCAATGGACCACTTTGTGGTGCCACGAAATATTTGCTCCGGAGTCCAACTCCGAAGTGCGATTGATTGCCTCAAGTATCTAATATGCGTACTTACACCGTACAGCATGAGCCATGACCACCACGGTCATGTGCTTTCAGGAGAACTTGGGTATAAGGGGGGAGGACCCAGGACAGAGGAACTTGTGATTCAAATGAAATCAGCAATGAGGGGAGCCCTGGATCTTTTTCGATTAAAGCTGAGGATGCTTGGTCTTAGATTCTATATCATCGAGGGGTCCACAAGATGTGCGTCGAAGGATGCACGCTCACAGTGTCGTCATTACATTGCACTGAGGTTTCTAGTGTCCTCCGCCCTAACCAGTACCGGAAAAAAAGCAGCATTACGGGCTTGAAGTAATCTGACACAACGACGGTATGGTCAAGAAAGTAGACCGTACTGAGTTTTCCAGCAGCCATCATTACACTGAGTCAAGTGCACCGAGCTTCTCGTCGAAATGTCCGGTACAGCGGGCCCATGGAACCGAATTTTCCGCACTGAGTTTTCCTTCAGCCTTCCGCACTGAGGTTTCCTTCTTTCCGAGAGTGTTCCAAGTGTCCATTACTGCATATTGTGGAGTCAACAACCTTTGCGCAATATGCCAGTAAGCTGCCGCTAAAGACCAATTTCTTAGAATAGAGTTCTGGAGAAGAAGAAAAAAAGGCAGTGCTCATTTTGTGGCTTCGGGTTAAATGACCCTTGGACCAAACTGCCGCCTTTCCAGCCGACTGAAAATTGCGCACACATAAAGACCGTTAATATATTTTGTGCGCGGCTCTGCAGCTAAGTACTAAGTCAAAGAAATCTGTGCCGTGACTGGAGAAAGAAACCTCTTCTGTAATGCCCTGAGGTGAGCTCTTCACTCGCTTTTCAAGAAGTTTCATTAAGTAACCAAAAAGGAGTCTGCTTCTTAACGACAACGTGTACATTATAGTCTGGATAGATCTCTAAACAGTGGTCTCCGGTTAAGGGGAGACCACTGCATTGTCTGAAATGTGTCTCTAAGTTAGGACGTGCTCAATATGGACATGTAAGACGTTTCTCCTGTCCACGTATGAGTTTCCGTTGCCTTTCAGGTGCGCAAGTCCTTCTTCAACGACCTAGACATCAACAACAACGTGAGCATAGTTGACCTGTTGTACGAGCAGTTCTACACCGGCAGTGAGGAGGAGCCCACCCAGTCGGAAAAAGAATTCATGAAGACGCTCTTTAGGTCGGAGAAGTTCGTGCGCAGCGAGTACACGTACGCCAAGGTGACTGGCTCGACAAAGGCGAATGACTGGAGAGAATTCTTAGACCAGCACGGAAAGTGGATCGAGAAAGGATCCCAATTTACCAGGCTGGCAGTGCAAGAACCGTACGGAGTCATGATATTGCAGGTGAGATGATAGAAGCAAGATTCTAGAGTGTGCATATGGGGTTTTGTAAGTCCAAAACGGTCCGTTGAGCACAATCTTAATCTATCCACATACATCGATCTCTATGCACCTACATAAAGCACTGTGTCTGTCTGTCTGTCACGAGGTCGGCGCTCCCACTGCTGGACCGATCGTCTATGAAGTTCAGTAGCAGATACTTCTTTTCATGGTACGTCAAAATAGGAGGTTGGAGGAGGATGTCGAGGCCATTTCGAGGTCGAGTATCATTTACTACATACGCACCTACTATATATGCCGCATCGGCAGAAGGGGTAGAAAAGACGAGAAAAGAAGCAGCGTTACTAGCCCAGAAAATATGTCATCCTCGCAACTTTCCTTCAAAAAAGTTTCCCAAAATAACGCATCTTTGCGACACTGGCTAGGAGAGGAGAAGAGGGGTAGAACATTGGTGAGATGCGCTCGGATCACTCAATTTCAAAAAATCTGTGAGGATTTGGTCAAAAACGGAGATGATCGAGCGCATGGATGACACGGAGTGCGTGGACGGCACTTAGCGCGCCGTCTGCGACAACAAAACGGAGAGGATCAGAGGTGTGTTGTAATGATCCGGGCAGCGTCGGTTGGATCCGCTAGTACGAATAAAAAAAATGACAGGAAAGCATGCGCCAAGAATGATAGGAGTGATACTGATTGCTTACATTCACGAGGAAAGTTTAATCATTTAAACTTTCAAGCAACCAACCGGTGCCGCTTAAAAAATGATGGTTCTTCAGAAAAAAACTTTTTTTCGATGAAAGCGTCTTTCTTCAAACAGATGCTATCGTCGTCCGAGTAGTAGAGTTCGCATACCGTACGCATGCTCATCTTTGATACAAAACAACGCATTTTTCGCCCACCAACAAGTGAAACCAATGCACTCACAGAAGAAAAAAAGCCTTTGACAAGTGTTATGCACATAACTTCCCAGTCAGCGTCCACTGTACTCGTTCAGGAAGAATAGAAGACACTAATTACTATAATCTTCATAAAGTCCCTACCAAGTGTTGCTGTTTTTCTTCGCAATTGTCACCGTATGCTCCATGATGGGCATCGTGCATTTCAGTGGTATGCACAAGCTTGCACAACCAGGTGGGTGTGATAATCTTCCGAGTGCCCTTATCGTCGGACGTAAAACTAGAGGCCTGTGCTGTCAACATGTTGCCCAAGCAGTGTTTACTGCAGCAATAAGTCTTTCTTGCCAATGCTGTGCAACGGAGAAACACCCATGAGCACAGTGCTGTTTGATGCGTCACCGTCCCCAGGCCAGTTACGGACTTCGTAAGGGCTTCAGCAACATCACCGACTTCAACCCGTACTTCGGCACCGACTATGGGATCTGCTCGCTGATCAAACCACAGTTGGCCTTCAACAGGAGTCTCGACTCCGTGCCATATTGGAATAAAACCTTTGGTGAATATAACTGGGCGGTGAAACGTGGGGCGGAGGTAGGTTAAAGCTATCCCTCGGAGCATGCTTGATTGGGTGAGAAAAGGGTTTTCAGCATTCTTCGCACTGTCTGTCACGTATCAGGTGGGCAAGGCCAACGGCTTGAGCATGTTGCTGGACGCCGAAACGTTCGACTACACTTTTCACTTGAAGGCAGGGGAAGGCTTCAAGATAGCCGTCCACCATCACTTGGACCAACCCATCATGAGCATAAAGGAGCTGGACATCTCGCCCGGGTCGGTGTTTCAGGTGCGTAAAAATCTCTGGCGAGCCACTCTAAAATCGCCCACTCGTTGATGTAAAACTTGTATGTTTCACATGTCCCACCCGTTACCATGTACTTCACTCAGATTGCGGTGACGCCAACCCTGATGTCTACCACTGAAGAAGCCATCACCAGATTCACTCCAGCCGAACGAGGGTGCTATGTTGAGGGAGAGTTGCCTTTGAAGTAAACCCTTTTCTTCACCACCTGATTGATCGTGTGAGGTCACAAAGGCATGATTTTTCAGGTACCTGCCGTCCAAATTTTACCGTTACGAGATGTCCAACTGCCTGTTCGAGGCTGCCTACGAACGGATCTTGTCAGAATGTCGCTGCACGCCAAGCTTTCACCAGTTAGCCTTGAAGGAAGTGAAAGAGCTCTGCAGCGGACCAAGCCTCACGTGTATGAATAGGATACTCAGATTCATCGGAAGGTTGAACAAGGTGAGTGCTGGCAATGTTCTTGCTGGCCCAGTTCTATCATGTGCGCAATCAAAAGTGTGCGTGTGCGGGGTCTAGTTCGAATAGACATAAAGAACGCATTTCGTAAGCAGCGTGCAGTGGCTGAATGCCGACTGTGACAAAGAAAAGGAGGCAAGCGACTACCGGGACGATCTTTGCGGACGCGCTGCATAGGAATGAGTTCGGTTACAATGGTATTTGTCGTAACGGTAATTGTTTCTGATGAGTGAAGGTGGTAGACTTAGTGCTTCTTCAAGACCACCCTTTCTCCTTTACCTTACCTCCAGGTAAAAACTCTAGTCATGAATGCCACTCTCTTCTGCCGAAATTGTTCTTGACGAATATGGTGAATGTGGCGACCTAGATCAGGCGGATCCTGTATTCCCCGGGTCAATAACAGTCGATGCCAGAGATTATGCGTATGCAGAGTGTTGTAAGTCTTAGAGGCAAGGAGGCCTCCTTCCTCCCCTGAGTTCCTTGATTTGAGACCATTTGCATTCTATCAATGTGCCTTCAGGTCTTGAGGCCTTGGCATGCATAAGGTTGGCATCAGAAACGAAAATGGGAAAACTCGAAGCATTGAAGTGCGTACATACAATGCATGCACCGTGCTATCATGCCCCAAGGTGTAGCTTCAGTACGGTATGCTACTGCGTGTTTTGTAGATCAGACCAAGGAACAAAAAAGATGGATTTTGCTTAAGTTTTGGGTCTTAAGTTTGTTACCTAATGCCAAATGGTAAATATGCAGTCAAATGATTTTCAGCCAAAAAGTTTTCTCCTCTCTCTTGCAATAAAGTTTTGACACATAAGTTTTAAGCAAGACGATGCGTGCTGGTTTTGAAGGGGTAAGGTTAATCACACTTTCTTCTAAGTTTCATTTGCCGACAGTGTGAATCAGTTGGGCATCTAGAACACATCTCAGCACGTCCACATCAAATTTGTAATGTTGACCTAACATCCTTATGTACTGTGTATATAAAACTTTACAGGCAGAGAGGGGACCCCGTTATCTTCTCATTCCACTTGACTCTTTAAATACGGCCTCGCACCAAATACAGCTCTTCGCAGGCGATCTAAAAAATCGGTCTGGTCTAAACTGTTGACGAAATGTACCTACTGTACGAGCTCACACTGTACATGTATGTACTGGTGATTTGCAGACATGACAGGTGACTGCAGCACAATACTCAGCAAGCACTAAGCCAGTTACGCACTGAGCAAATGTAGTGGACGGCCTCATCAGGGCGGAACGGGGAGCTTCCGTCGCTCCATGTTTTGTGCTCGCTTTCTTGTCTTCCATCTTGTCTTGTGGGGCACAGGAAAGTCACTACCGGCACTGAAACTCAATTGAGCTTTATCACGTTGGTGAGATACTCGTTTGGCAAGCAGTAGAGCTCTGTGTCTGCTATGTTCTGTGATAAGGCTGATACCCTGTTGCAAAGTGTGTTTTTTCACTGTCTGGGGCCTTCCTTGGCGTCCTCAGCTGTCCTCGCCTGCGTTGTAGCAGGCATAATGGTACGCATACAGTACGTATGTGCGTACACGTCGTTAGGACGTGGAAAGTTGCGCTGCGCGAGACTTTTGTGACACGTCTTGTTCTGTACATTTCCAGGTTGGACCCACCCAGAAAGTGTGTCTGTCTGCTTGTAAAGACCAGATCAACCATGTCGCCGTCACCAGCTCAGACTTTCCCAACCGTGAGACCTTCGTCCGCCGCGATGAATTCTGTCTCACAGTGGCCAAGCTGTGGCGGACGTGCGAATCCAAAAAGAAAGTCTTTCTTGAGGCCAAATTTCCTAAGGTGTGCAAGGCGCTCGCCAAGGTAAAAGAGCGAGCACAACCAGCCGGGGTTTCCGTGTGCGGCTCCGATCTGCGGTGGGACCCAATCCGACTCTGGGGCTTTTCTCCAACAGATGCCGACGTAATCAACCTCGAAGAGATCGTCTTCCAGTATGCCAAGCATAACTTGGCCGTCGTTAACGTGTACATCAAGGATCCGGTGGTCACCAGCATCCAAAGGGATCAGAAGATCCCAATAATTGGCTTCGTGGCCAACACGGGCGGGTTGCTCGGTTTATGTATGGGCTTCAGCTTGGTCAGTGTCTTTGAACTGCTCTATCACATGTTGGGTGCAGTGCACAGATTCTGGGATGGTCTCCTCAAAGGCAGCGAGGCTATCGCCGCCGCAGTGGCCTCCAGCCGTGGAGGCGGAAACCTGGCCCATGCTGCAGCCGGTGTCGCCGTCACCACCGCCGGATCCTTGACAGCAGCCCGCGATTGCGCTGGCGGCACAGCAGATATCAACGGATTATCGCCATCCAGAAGACGGTTGGGTGCGGAAGCCATCAACATCGAAACTGATGCCACTCCAATCACTTCTGTCACGTTCAAGTTGACCGATGACTGCGAAATTGTGTCCCACGCAGTCCCCCCGACGGACAGTGACGTCATCCCAGGTCAAGATTATAGAAAAGTCAATAAAGGAGGTAGCGGCAGTCCGAAAAGAAAAGAGAGGCTCTTATGACTATGTATGGAAAACTGTTATGGACAACCTGGTGCCTCCAGGTCCCGATCTAACGTGCGCTGTGACGATTGGCCCTTAGTTTTTACGAAGAGAACTTGGCGCAGGGCAATTTAATGCAACCGGATAGAAAAAAGACGATAGCATGTGTCGAGCGTGCTCCCATCCAATTGGCTTTCCACTCCCAATACCTTAAGTATTGGATGGACTGTTGGTCAATGTCCCGGCTTTGAGGCCAACCCCCTGTGAGGTTATTTGACCAATTTGTGACTGCGGGAAGACGTGACAAACTGCATGTCAGGCCTGATAGTACATATATGTGCCTACTACCGCCAGTAAATATGCATCGCTAGTGTATCAAGTTGTGCTTAATAACATTTATTCCTTTCTATGATGCCGTGTTCTCATTAAAAGGAACCCTTCTTTCACTTTGCTTATTATCGTCCATCAGCTACTAAAGTGCTGCTGATCTCTACCGTATGAAGCTACGCGTGCAGAGCATCTTGCGCAGAAGATGAAGCACGCGTCCGTACTGTCTTATAAGACACAGTTGCCATCGAATTAGGATCGCATTGACCATGATGGTTCCAACAAATAGCCATCTCCAAAGTTTTGCCAGATCCATGGAACGGTTGGGTTCCCGATATGCACGAAAGAGCAGACTGACAATTGTTCCAATGACTCGACCGATAATTAAAAAATGCACCTATTGGAAATAAGAGACGAAAACGTTTCCCTTCTGGACACTTGGTGCATCGCATTTGCATACAATATCTTTTTCAGATTGTTTCGGATTTTTTTTTGCCTTGGACACATTACTTAGACTGGAAATAGCAGTGAACAGAGCTGTTAAAATCTTGGAATGTTCTACTCTGGGTAGTTTGTGCAGTGTGCGGAAGTACTGACTTACTCGCACTGTTCCTATGTACTCGGACGGCAGCCGCCAAAACTATCACGCAGGAAGGAAGTCCGTAAACGAGGAACCGTTTGCATATTACAAAGAAGTTCTTTGATGGCGCCATTTGACGGGATCTCTCATGTCAGTGGAACTCTCCTCTTCAAGGGAGGACAAAATCTACGTATTGCGATACGTGCACATTGCTGTCAATTGTACCTGCACGCGTCCCCGGGTGTTCTGATTCGAGGAAAACTGCAGACGGAGCAACATCGTACAACTGACTGTACAGCTGAACTTTTCCTGAGGGTGCCACATTTAACTTCCCTTCGACACTCGCTACATTAAGAGATGCTTGAAGCGAAACAACGAATGCTAATGGAACAAAATCAACTGATAGGAGGTCTCTACACTTGCAGTGGGCCGAAAATTTGCATACGTTTTCATCCCTAACGTTAACAACAACATCGAAGGCTAAGACGATAGCTAAAACCCTAATCTATTTATTGCCAGTATATGCATTTAAATTCATAAAGAAGCGATCGGTCGATTCGAGCTCTTGCAGGTTATTCCGATTTCGATTTACCTATAGCCTGGCCGATTTCAGTTTACCTGTTACCTGCCGATATTGCTTTCTTGTCGACATCTGTTGTCAGTTTCGAAGTCAAACGTATAGTGCTATTTTTTATAACACCATAGAGTACGGCAGTACAAACATCCTATGACCAGATGACATTCTTTTCCGTAGTCTTCTCATCATGGTTGGAGATACCATACGTGCCCACATGCTTGATTGTGGTTCAACCCCTACCTAAGAGAGCTGGATTATTGGAGCCTGCCGGATTATCTTTCAACTGAAATGTAGCTGTAGAAGCTGTCAACAGTACTTCACGTGTAAATAAAACATGTCTGAGCAATCACAGCCACAACAGCAGCTCTGAGTGGGCCGTCAAGGTGCCCCAGCTTCTACAGCCACCATGAGGTCTCGTCATCCTCGAGTATGATAGATTATTTTTCAAGCCTTATCCAAGGGTGCCGGATTATTAGAACCCGCCCAATTATTGGAACCTGCCTGGTTATTAGAGCATTCACGAGAGAGATCCGAAGACAGTGGACTGCAAAGACGGACACTCTGCATGGAACGCTCATTTCGTCCGAAAAGCAGTGTTTGCTTAGCTATTTTGCATTCGATCATCCCGGCGTTGCTCTGAATTGTCCCGAGAAACTGTCTATGTACAGCAATCTTTCCTTATGCATTGCGCTTCTTGGAGAGTATTTAGTTCGTTTGCCGATCCAGAAGGCGCTGAGTGTCGCTATACAGAACTGACCATAATACAGGGTCTTTCAAGAACGGTGTGATAACTTTTTTTTCACTAGAAGATTCTACAGCTAACTCGCTCTCTAGTTGGCGTCGGTCCCTACACGGCAGCAAGGGCAAGACAATCAGTAACCTTGCTGGCATTGGCTTGAATACCCATGAGATGATCCTTTTCGATGACTACGCCGTTGGTCCAAAATCTACCGTTGACTCCTTTGTCCTTGTTGTTCCTCATGAGATGGCAGATTCCCTTGGCAACAGATGACTTTTGCAATCAGGCATTTAGTAATCAAAGATTTGTAACTTCTTTTTCATTTGCAGAAGAAATATCTACCCAAGCCTCTCATTGTCAGAGTAGCAGCTTCTTCTGCAACTTCATGTCAAGGCAGCTGATGCCAGAATGCATAGGGTAGAGACTTAATATTTCGGCTTATCTGATCATCTGATGGGCTCACAAGTCAACACCAATCTCAAGCTCTCAAGTACCATAGTCATTTGTAACTGTTTGTAAACATACCTAAAGCCACAGAGGAGTCTGCAGTCAAGTCTCAGTTGCAGATGCTTCAGAGAGTCCAACTTGATGCTCTGCAGCCATCACTGTTCAATACGTAAAATGCGTCATCTGCAGGTTTTGGTTCAAAAATGTACATAAGAGAAGACAGCATTCCTATAAATTCGAAGCTTCACTCTTAGGCGGATGTTGAGTATTTTTTTAAATAGTAATCTTGAAAATCTCTTTTAAAATAGCAGAGTCCATGGTCCAATCATTGGCTCGTAACCTTCTTCTGCTTCATGCTAATCCCCTGTAATGAGCGGTTTCAACATTGACTCTAACCAATTCTCCACCTCATGAACCTCGCGTTTATGAACTGTGGCGAGCTCATGAGTTTATGAATTCTTAAATGAAGCTTTTGAATTATGAACTGCCTCAAAGTAGATGTCTTTCAATCATGTCGAGGGAAAAATACCAGATATCCACTGTTCATTTTTTTTGCAACTTTTATTGCCCACTGACATTTCACTCTTAAGTTTAGGTTATTCAGCTATTATGTCGCTGTCATTTCAGGTAAAATAAACGACTCACCCCAAAAACTTAACCGAAGAGCACGTATCATATTTTTTAATTGTTTCAAATCTACGAACTTTTTGCTGTTGGCTGACCACGAATTGACAAAACTAAGATTTGACTAGACATGACTAGAAATTCGTTGATGACATGACTAGTTGTAATCTTTCTTGTTGTTTTGTCCGTCCTCCACCGACTTCAGCGACTACGTGAAGCTGATCCTGTTCGGGTCAGGCTCTCACCATACCCGACGCAGTCTTGGTGGTGGACAAATCGGCGGAAAAGACTCGAATTAGTCATGTCATCAATGAATTTTTAGTCATTTCACGTGTGATTCCACGTAATTCAAGTCATCTACATTTTTGTTTTCACACCCTCTACGCAAGTTAGCGTTAGACGTGCGTCAGAACGAACAATCAGGATCGCGAGGTTCGAAACAGAGTCGGTTCGGATAAAGTTCTTAGCTTCTATGGATCAAAGACAAAAAAAAGCGGAGTCGATCGAATCAAGTCCTTATATTAGTGAGAAACTATTTAAGTGAATAATTGCTCCTACCTGAATTGAGATTCTGGTGCCAGAAAACACCCAAACATCCGGGTAAAGATTTGATCGGGTCGACGCAAGTTTGCAGCCGTAAGAGTCACAAATTATGAACCATGGGGTCACGAGTCTCCCTCGGCTAAAAAGTAACTCAAGTTGCCTAGACCCGACCCGGATGAAAATCAATCCTTAGTACGTATTAGGTGTTTGCATCTGACCGATCCCAGGAAACTTCAACACTGGGACGTCTGACGGAGATAGAGAGGGTCAGAGGAGTTCTCACATTGACTTCTGTTTGACTGATTTGGCTACCGTTTACCCAACTAAACCGAAATTATCTCGCGATCCTCAATACTTGGCAGCTCTGGTTTCAGTGACCAATTGGTGACCGCTCCCGTCCCGTCCATGATAGGTCCGTACGTCAGAGGTCCTGTTGACGCCCCAAAATGAGACTAGGACCACTGGAACTCTGCCTAGGATGCGTGTCAGCTTCCGGGTTAGTCTCGTAGGCCTGGCAAGACCGCCTTTCTGGAGCGAAATACCTAAGTAGGCTATTTCCAGGCATACGGACGATCTACGAGATGCTCCAATCTGTTAACAAGTTCGATAACTCAGTTCTCTCAGGCCGAACCTAAGGCAGGATCTTCACCAAGGAAACTTCTGAGGTTGCGTGAAGTGGAAAACACCACGTATCGGCAGTCTCCGTCTGACTCGCTGTTCTCCTCGGAGAAGAAGTCCCATTCCAAATGATCGCACGCGCTCATCAGCGTCAGGTTACGTGGACTGTTGACGAACGTCGTGTACAGACATTCTCCAGTGAGACCATGCGTATTTGCTGCGTCATTTTTGGTTCTTTCTGTGACACTTCAATCAACAGGACATTGGGAGTGACGCTATTTTGCTACTTTGCTCAACGGTGAATGTGACACATTTTCCTTGAGCACTTGAAGTCAAGTCCGTCTGTGACAATTTATGCATCCTTGCGAAATCTGAGTTATTCTCGCACAGTGCAACAACCGCTTCACTGCAGTAACATCCGCCTCTTCATCTAAAGCTCATTTGGCGTAATACTTCAGGTCTTATTGAGACCTCGTATGTGTCCTCTACATACGAGCTTTTTCTGTAGCGGCGACTTCCAATGGGTTGGTCATCACTCATCACTAGTCGTTGGTAGCAGTGCACAAACTTTAAAAGGTACACGTGTCGGTAGCAGAAAAAGGTTATCAGCTGGCGCATGCACAATCAGGTCATGCTTTCTCATCTAAAAATATCAAATTGCTCAATGAAAGCGCTTAGAGCCTTTTTTTAAAGCTGTGAAAGATATTGTGCAAACACTGGTATGAATATTTGCGTGGAGACGCAGTGAAGGCGACAAAACGTAAAGCAATTGATGACAAAAGTGGCCGGAGAGAGATGTTCTGTCGGTGTCTGGGAGATATAGCAATCGGAGCTGGCAACCACGAAGGAGGCTGGAAAGGTCCGGAAGAGACAGTTCTTACCTTGTCGTCGACGGCTGCGTCCTCCTTCGCCACCTTAAGGCTCTTCTCCTCGTCGTCCTTCTTTCTGTCGTCATCTCTCTCTTCCTCCTTGTTCTCGTGATCGTCGCCTGGCGGAACCTCTTCGGCAATGTTGCTGTTGGCGGACCTCGCCTTGGCCTCGGCCCAAGCCTCTGCAAATTTCTGCATTGCGCTCTCAAAGTCCATCGCTCAACTATGACTAACGCTGGCTCCAAGAACGCTATTTATTTGGGCGGAGAAAGAAGATGGGCGGGATGTGCACGAAGGGGGAGGAAAGTTCGCTTATACGCTCACCGCTCACCGCTTGCCCGTTGAGCGAGAGAGAAAGCTCACTCCGAATGGGGCGGGGTTTATCGCGACTGTCGAGAGTTCGATCCAACGGCGAATGAGAGGCCGATTTGCCGTTCGGGGATGGAGGACATGAGAGACAACGCAAGATCTTCCACAGCGCCAAGACTTTTTGTTGCGCCTCCCAGCAAAAAAAGAGCCTTTCCTGGTTCGATGGAACTTGATATTGAGGAACCTGATGCGCTGGAAATTGGTACAAGCAGGCGGGGTGCACGAGCAGCCCGGGACCGGTGGATTAGGCCCCAAAATATCCTACGCATATCGGGTAAATGGGGAGAACAAGTATTCAAAACCACACGACTTCTGTGATAAGTCAGGAACTCTTCATTGGGGTACACGAAGCTCTGACTTCAATGTCCTCACAAGCAGTCCTGTCCTATAATGCAGTGGTGCCAGAGGTGTTACATTGGCGGAGCGAACGTTGTATTTTTTTTATTGCAACCCTGGTGATGTCGGCACCAGCCTCGGACTGACCTGACAGAGACATCAAATGCCTTTGCGACCTCAGTCTGCCTTTGGCCAGCTTCCACCATTTCAACTGCACCATGGCGAACCTCAACATTGGCAGTTGTTCCGCAATTTCAGACGAGAACACTCTTTAATACAGCTGTAAGAGGGTCATGTCTACCAAACACAGCACTGTTTCTGTTGAGTTTGGTGAGACAGGTTGACTTTGGGAGAAATTAGTCTAAATTTGTTCGCATTTTCGAAAAGAACGCAAAACCTTCGGGAAGAGACAAAGATTTTTGATGCATGTAGAGAACGCACATCCGCATATCGTTGTCACGCGCCAAGTTCATGCGTCTCGGTCCCCAAAAACTTGCAGCCATTCTGACTTCCACAGCCGCGTGTACTAGATTCGTGAGCGAGAAGAGACCGAGAGGGACACGGACAAGTTGCCCAACCTGTCCTTGGCCACCAAGTCCACATTCACGCTCTCCTAGCCGTGCCAGACCTTCCCTCCCCTGCGTCTCCGGGTAGATTTGAAACATTGTTTGAAGGAGATATCAAGAAATATTCGCAGGTGTAGCAGTTATGACAACAAGGCCACGTTATTGACATCAGCCTTGTCTTTTCAGTCCGCTCCCGTGTCAAATATTGAAATTCTCTATCTCTGCGCCACGTGTTTTTGTGGTCTTTAGCGTCGCTCTTTCTTCTGGTTACTTATAGAAGTTCCTTTTCTTCCTCCATCCTTAGTAAGCCTCTTTCTTACTCTCTTTCCTCTCGGCTAGAGAAAGAGATTTCATCCGTTCAGTGGCAGCAGCAACCTCTTTTCTACTGTTCTTTAAGCGGCAGCCGAGAGTTCTTTACAAAATCATATCATGCGCTCATATCATCCGCTTTTCTCAGTCTCATTCTCTCTCTCTCTACCCTATATCGAACACAGGCGCATGCATCATGAGAGGAGAAAAACCAACGCTTTCTCCACTTCATCATCACTTCACTTACAACATACGAAAGTTCACGACCCATTGAAGGTCACGCAGATCCGCGCAGTCCGGAAAGGTTACATCATTGAACCCAAGAGTCACTTAACATGAACTAACATGAGCTCAGTGAAGTCGTCGTGTCGATCGACTCGAACGGTTCCAACTTGTTCTCACGATAGTCCCATAGGTATCTTTTCATCCTCTTTCCCCCCCCCCCATCTTTCCCCCTCCCACCCGCCCACCCCAAGTGCGGAGAATCCTTAGGATGCACACACAAAGAATGGGGGGAGAGCAGAGAAAGAAGGAAAATCGGTTTTTACAACTTTTTAATTCCTCTCGTCGTCTCTTAGGAGATGGAAAGCCGTATGTGTATGCACGCATAGCGTTGAGTTGTACATACGACGCCACCAGGACTACCCTAATAATAGCTTACGGTATTCTTTCCCGACCCCCTCCTCCTGCTACATTGTTGTTTGCTAATGAAACTTCACAATCTTATCTCTTTGGCTTTGGCTCTTTCGTCGCGGCAGAGGCTGAGTAATCAAGGCGCTTGCACAGTGTGTTTGGAACTGAAGGGTAAAAAAAAAAATCAATGTTGTCGTTGCTAAGACGCTGGGTAGGGGAGAAAACTTCGGGAAAGGTGAACTTGTAGATTGAGAACTGATTAAGATGTACCGTGTGGATGGAAATTAGAGTCAGGATGATAATATTTCCTTTGGGCGGAGGCCGTACAGAATGGGGAGGAAAAATCTAGGAAATTTTGATACTGCCGATCTTAACATCTTTCACTTGAACGAAGGAGATGTAACTTTTCTTTGTGTGCCAAGTGCAGTCTTCGCACCAACTGTGTTTCTCAATACTTCCTCTCTCTTCCACAACATTGTCCACCCCGGTCAGTTTCTTAGTCTCCTCAGGATGAGCAGCGCAGTCACATTCCAGATTTTGCTGACCCCATCTGTGCCCATGGTTTCATTGATCCAGTCATTTAATGTGTATGAGTCATTATACTCGTCATTCAAATTTGGTCTTCATAATTCTGAATTGAACTGGGAATAATTTTCCTAGAAACATCCTTGGCTACCCTGAGTACAATATTCTACATGTTAACTTCAAATGTTTGTAAATCGGCAAAAATGCTGTCGATTTTGCTCGTGTGATATCGTATGCATTGAGTCAGCCACAAAATGTCGACATCTCACATTGGTAAGTACCGTCCACCCTGAAGTTGGGGCGCACGCGCAACACTGCAGCAGTCCTTCAAAAGCTGTCATACATCATTGACGCCATGCGCATCTCCTTTCCTTGTGTATTTCAAGTATCCATTGCACTAAATGTGTGGCAGCAATGCGCATATCAAATATTGCACTCCAGATCTCACTCAGATATTGCACATACAGTTATAGGTACAAGAATGGTGAATTGCACGCGGTCTTTGTGTGTACGTCAATATGTATGCGGCATGTCCACCAGTAAACTCCTGACGTCTCGTGTGTCTTCGACCTCGAGAATTCTTCTGGTTTACCTGATGTAACACATATTCCACAGCGTGTGCGTACAAGAGACAGTATTACACTACACGTACCTTGTACGTACGGGGTTGGCCGTTATAAGTGGTCACTACAGTAAGATACCACCGCACTTGCAACTCGAAGCTGTAGTCGAGGCCGAGCGAGGGCGGCCGAAAGCTTCATTGGCAGAAACAATCTTCACTTCTGTGTCACCTTTGAACTTTTGTACATAAGCTTTTCCCAGAACTGGCGCCTTCATGCGCCAAGGGCCATGCGCCAAGGAGCATTGCCGTTCTCAAGTGATCGGTTATAAAAGTCAACCCTGAACGTGCAAAAAAAACGTTTGCTTTACGTATGGAAAGGCTATAGAGAAGAAATTAGATACCGTATGAAAGGGGTAGTACGAGACTGAATGACGTATGGACGTAATGTATACAAAAGCCAGATTAGAAGACAAGAAAATCTTCTCCAGACCACATGCATGCTTGCGTTGACGTATGTACATCTAGGGCTTTAGTAATGACCTGAGATCGACATTTTAGGGGACAGTTTTTGGTGGTTGAGGTGATTTTTGAAAGTCAAATAGGTAAAAAGTCCCAGAAAAAGTTATTTATGTCGTCCACCACGTGCACCATGTTCAGCTTTCGCACGTTTATAGGTGCAGAGGTGCACAGGTCCTCGCACCCACAAGAAAGACTAAGTGCTTCACGAAGCTGCGGGCTACATTGTGAAGACTAAACCAAATGCGTCTCACTTCTCTCTCAATTTTTGAGTTTTCGAGATTGACCAACCAGGACGTAGTTGTGACTGTTTGGGCCCACAAAGCAATGTCGCCATAACTTTGTCGACAGTGCGGCACCCAAGTGTCCGCTCCGTGAAGTCTGCCTTGTACAAGGAGGACATCCCCTCAACGTCAGCTGTCGTCATTCAACGGAACTTAGATGTCGAGATATCAACAGTGGCGGT
>JAAUXU010010342.1_pt1 | contig 17759 bp, 13 predicted proteins | sample 7278151 | NCBI WGS metagenome assembly JAAUXU01 (sample SAMN14350113, study PRJNA611818) | marine sediment metagenome | isolation source: surface marine sediment (1.8m) | place: French Polynesia: Moorea | collected 2018-08 | reverse complement strand
GACAGACAGACAGACAGACAGACAGACAGGCAGACACAGAGACAGACACTCAGACAGACAGACATACCCACACACACACACACACACACACACACACACACACACACACACACACACAGACACACAGATAGACACACGCGTGCACGTAAGGTCAAACAGGTAGACATGACTGCAGAGAGATTCGGAGAGCGATGGAGACTCAGAGGGAGAGCTGGAGTGAGAGATCTGCATGAAACGCAGCCTGCAATTGCTCAATCTTGAGCCGACCAAAACGGTTGTTGACTCTCATGCGTCGGTCTTTGGCTACCGTTATTTCCTGTCTCATGCAAGAGGAAGAGAGTGGAGTTGGTTCCGTGCACTGACTGGAATGTTTTTACGCACACATACCCATCAAACTGGAGGACGAAGGAGTTGTCTGTTGCTCTGATCAGCTACACCTCATTGCCACAGTCCACTGAGCTTCAGACGACGCTCAGTTGCCCGTCGGCCTCCATCCTCTTGGGGCTGGTTGAATGTTATTGGCACCAGTAGCAGAATAAGTAGCAGCGCTTTTTTCTCTCTCTCGTTCGCTCACTAACTCTTCCTTCTCAAGATCATCTGGCGGTGAAAATTAGCTGCTCTCTACATTACTATCCAGAGAAGAAAGAAAGTCTCTCTCTCTCTTAACTTTGTGTCGCAGATGACGCCACACCATTTTCCGCCATCATAACTTTTTCTTTTCTCTCTAGCAGGTTACGTGGTTAGGAAGTTGTCCGCGTGCATGGAAATTTAATACTCGGGGGGGAAGCTGATACTCCATTCCCATTCCATGGGAGTGTGTGGATCTAGTGGGGTTATGTATTGAAAGTAGCCACATCCTTGGTACCTTTCGGTGCCAGGGGCTTTGACACGTGCTGTACGTGCACTGTGACTGCCTCTTCAACTCAATGAAATAACCCTAGAGACACAAACATAAGCCCCTAGCGAGGATTACAGCGTGGCGCTGTCAACTCTGTCACAGCAGCATGTACTGGCAGTGGAGGCAGTTGAGCGAGATTGAATGTTGCCATTCTGGTCATCACTATTGGAAGCGTTCAGATTAATTCATCTTCCCTCACTGACAGTGGCAGAGAAACATTGCGCCTAGTGCACCATATGCGGACTGGGCCCACGACTTTGTGCAGGACGTGAAGTATTGTTCATAGCTTATTCATGAACCGTATTCATGGAGTAAGGGGGGCAAGAATATAAATACGCGAACATTTATTTCTACGGCAGCATCCCATGATGGTAAAGACGGCGACGGCAGCGGCTGCGGCTGCTGCTGCGGCTGCAACGGCCTTTTGGCCTGCTGCAGCTGAGTGCTAGAAGGGCTTAGTCGAGGGCCTTAATAGGCCTCTGCCCCGGTGATTGCGCCAACCTCAGCTGCTCTCGGAATGGTGTGAAGAGAGGACTACTCGAGTATGCGTTGGTAGAACACAACTTTTCTACAGTAGAACTAGACAGCAGCGCGTAGTGGGGATCACTAGTGTACTCATACGTGTAAAGAAAAAAGCCAAGCAGCCATCCAGATAAGGAAGATGAATGCAAGCTCGGGGGGGGGGGGAAGGGGGGGTCTCTTTTAACCCCCCCTTTTCCTTCTCTCTTTTCCCCGGCCAAAGCGACGTCGATCCCTTCAGAAAATGATGCCCGCCGGTCCCACCTTCTGACTTGCTTGTGTACCGACGTCCTCTTCTTATGTACGTGCGGACGGATCGGAAATGGTGGGCGGCTCTTGTGGGTCAGAAGTGGACATGATAGCCATTGCAAGACGAATAATGTGCGTGTGTCCGCTAATGTAACCGCACACAACCCTTCCCGAACGAGAAGCCGAGGTATATGAATGAAAAGAAGCTCTCGTGCAGCATGTAGAAAAGGGTGGGTGGGTGGTGAAGGCTGAGAGAAATGGAAAGCAAGACGGCCAGGAGGTGTTTTGACGGCCCCACTTTTTTTCTTCTCTTCTTGTGGTTTCTACATTTGGCAAATGGAATGTTTGCGGAGGAGGTAGAGGAGGCCTTTTCTCTTTTTTCTGTCCAGCAGCGGCAGCGATGCTTGACTGAGCAATTTATGACGACCCATATATCAAGAGCATCGTTCCCATTCCTATCGAGCGTTTCGCACACTTTGCTAAGGGGGGTGAGGGCGCTGGATGTCATCATTCACTGCCTGAGAGTAAGAATAATGGCCGCACACACATGACGAAGGTAATCCTACGAAAGAAGAAGAGCAAACCAAAGTGAAAGGGTTACCAAAGCTCCCGTTATGTTGACTTACCTGGTTCCTAAAGTCACAGCAATATGTTTCGAGAACAATGATTGTGTTCTCGTATGAGAGGCGATCACATGTTTTCTTTTTTAATCGAATCTCGTGTCCTTCCATTCAAACCTTTAACTTCACTTGGTTCACGACGTGGAACCATTTCACCGGTACGTGACATTTATCGTTGTTGCTATGCGCAAGTTGTGCAGTAATTTTTCATGACATCGACGAAATACAGGCATGTAGTGTTTTAGAAAGTCGTCTTCTCATTCCCACCCACCCAAAAAAATGAGAAAGCAGAGAATGAATTATTGCGTGGAGTAAGTTTCTGAATATTCATGAGGCTAATGAAAAAAGTGCTTGGTACTCATATACTGTGTACACAGGCGAGTACAACATAAAGAACATTGTACGTGCTTCAAGCACGAAGCTGGTGCAAGATAAACTTTGGAGGTTCATAGTTGGCGTGAGCAATCCTCTTTTGTTTCGATACCCCGAGCGAGCCTTCCATATAATTTTCCTTGATTAAATGACTGCCTTGCCGTCGTCGGTAAAAAAAAGGAAGCTGTTGGGAGGGGCGCATATCTGCGAGGACTACTTATCAAGGACCAGGCAGACTAGAGGATAGTCATGCACCAAAATATCTGGCCATCACTGTTACATTGAATCTGTTTGTTTTGCTTGGCTTTTTCTTCTTCTTTTCTTGTCTTTTTTTGGCAGCATCAGTCCTTGTGTCTTGGCAAATCCGGCTGTACGACCTGGCCACACCGAGCTGAGCCAAAAAATCGGGGCCACGCTATACGCACTAGTAGCTGGATGTGAGCCCAGAGACCCCCTCCCTCCCCGCAAGACCACCTCTTTGCCTAATGCTATCCGCAGAGAGACAGAGAGAGAACATAAAGATGATTTAGCGATATATAATATTTCCTCTGCTGTGCAGGAATTGAGTAGATGGACAGAGTGAGAGAAAGAGTGGGAGCAGAGCCATTTATTGGCTTTGCAGGGATGGTTTTACGAGGGTCCAATACATTTGTCTTCAGACGATAAGAAAGCCCAAGATCAAAAAAGAATCGAGGAACCAAAAAGAGAGCGAAGCCGTGAAAATCGGGAGAAGGAGCTTTTCTTCAGTAACGCTCTTTACGGCCATGGACGGGGGGGGGGAAAGAGTTCGGCTCTTTCTTCTCTCCCCTGAGGCCACTTGTGTGATCGAAGTATGGAACAATGGTATCATTCTGGAAAATGCAGCCAGGGCCTCCGAGACTCATGACAGCCCTTGAGAAAGTGCCCAAGCCCTGAGCGAGCGAGGCAGTGAGTGAGTGAGCACAGACCAGGGGAGAGAGAGAGTAACAAGATCAATTAGGAGGGCAACGGCAACATTCGTGCAAGGAACAATGCGCACACATTGCTTGGTCATTGTTGGCAAGGGTTAGCGTGCACTTTTGAGAAAGTGTCTCTATTGAGGAAAACGGACAGATTTGGCTTCAATTTCTCGGCCTGGGAACTCTGAGAGAAGTAGTTTTTATTTCTTCCGGAAACTGCGTCGTTAAGGGGGGGAAACTTAAGCAAACTTCATGATGACAGCAGAAAAAATGGAACCGGAGACAATGCCAGAAGGAGAAAGAAAGAAAGAATGAAAGAAAAATCGTGCTGCACTGTAGAGATAGGTGCAAAAGAGAGCATACGTTTGTGGTATAGAATTCTGAGCACACTCTCTTTCTTCGTACGAACACGTTGCATTCCCCCCCCCTTTCCCCCCGTCATCTCTCCGGAATTAGGTGGTCGTCGTTTGGAGAAAAAAGAAACTCTCCCAGCACCCAGGGTTGGGTGGGTCCTTGTCTTTTTTTTCTCCCTCCCTCTTGGGACATCTCCTTTCTCGCTAGACCAGCAACTCCACTCGATCTCTGGTAGAGCTGTCCACTGATTAATCACCGTACAACGATTTATTTCCCCAAAGTTTTGCCTTGCCTTGCGTGACTTCTCCATTACTGTGAAGTAACTCCACCTTCTCTACAGATAAGAAGTTGTTCTTTACGCTATCATCTGCGCAGTAGACACACAGAGCAAGAGTGAGTGAGTGAGAGAGAGAGAGGGGGGGGGGCAATGGAGTTGAGATCTAAAGTGATGCAAAACTTGAGCGAATCTGATAGCCCCAATCAATTTTCCCTCAGATTTCGAGGACTCAATCGAGCACGTTTCCACCCAACTCTTACGTACCCTCTATTCCGAGAAAGCTGATCCCCTTAAACATCACTTCTCAAGTTCTGAAGAGGCATTAGTGCTGTTGGAGCGCGGCAACGTTGCAGGTTGGGCACTTTTTCTGCTGTCCTGGATGACTTTTTTTGGGTGCATCTTGCAACAGTGGGTGCAACCTAATTGCTTTCTCCCAGATTTGTCAGTGCCGTCAGGCAAGTTATGCCAGCTCGAAGTATGAAGCAATTTCACTCACTCATGGTAATACGGTGCTATAGAGTGTTCTTTCTTCTCCCTCAGCCTTGCATGATCAAGAGCGACCGCAGCGGGATCGTGACCCGCAACTGTGCTACCATCATCAAGGCCGAGGAGGGCTGCGAGTACGACACACATGGGGCAGAACTTTGCTATTGCCTGACAGACTTCTGCAACAGGGCTGCCTCCTCGACGATACCAACTCTGCTGCTCATAATGATGCTGCTACCACCTTCAATGTCGTGGCGATGGCGATAATAAAGATGTCTGTTTCGCATATGTTCATATTTTCTGTACGGTTGGAACTGCTGTTACACAACATTGATCAACTCTTCTGAGAGTGCCTTCTTCTTGGGTCCGCCTAGAGAGAAGAGAGAAAGATCTCGTCATGATCCAGGGCTCTCTGTGTCCACAGCTAATTTATGGGTGCACCCAAATCATCATACGACGGAATGAGCAGACAAGACCGATGAGGTGTTTCTGCCAGCATCAGTCACTGTGCTCTGTCCTCCCATTTCTCACCGTCCTCCAAAGTCATGCAAAACATTCTAGTGCAGGCCGACAGCGACAGGTCCAACTTTCCCTCGTCGGAACACCCACACGGCCTGCACCAGTTGCACCCGTCGTAGCAGGAAAAGCCGGAGGTTCCGAGGGAGAATTCGTTGCCCGCTTTGTCCACGCACACGGCTGAAAAAGTGGTGACAGCTTGGATCGTCGACGGGATGATGATCGACATCCAGGTACTTACGTGTTTTCCGCGTGGCAGCAGCGTCGGTCTTATGGCACCTCATAGCTGTCGACAAGGTTGAATGAACGCGACTCAATAGTAATTTTATTTGGTTTTTTTGGTTATCTTAGTTTAAAACTTCATACGCTGCAGCTGTAAGTGGGATGTTGTCTCACCAACCATGATCGCCAATATGCAGATAATGGTGGAACCGAATCCTTCATGCATAGCGAAGAAAAGATGTGGGCTGTTCCTAAATTCCTAATCCTCGGTGCTCTCTCTCAACATTGAACAATTACTGTGCGCCAGGTTATGTTAGAGCCAAGTTGACGTCAAGTTCAAGCTTTTCTTTCATGCTTTGGACCTCAGGCTTGACTCGACGTACCTAAGTCTGAGGCACGATTTGGCTTGACAAGCTTGGTAAGCCCGAGGCGCTAAGTGACTTGCCAATTTGGAGAGACTCATTTATTACCCATGGTGTTGTTGGTGTTGAGCGTGATGTAGCTTAATAGACCAGTTCAAGTCAGGTTATTCTCCAGCGACAAAACCCTCGACTTGGACTTTCAGGCTCGATAGCCATCACGAGCGTCAGCTGTAGTCCTGCATACTCAGTGGACGCATGCGTACAGTGTCCGGTAACATAATCGCCTCCGGGCTATGCAGCAGCCTTGGTCGGTCGGGAGCTGAGTGCGTGAATGTCTCTTTTTATGCTTTTATTAATGCTATGCCAGCTTTTAGTAACTTTGTGTATGCATCCAAACTCCGTTGAACTTTTTTTTTTGCTCACGTGGTGAATAGGGCTGTCATCCCTGGTAAGCCCCAAGCATGTTTTTGTTTTTATTCACATATGTACGCGATTGCGGTTGAATTTAACGATGGAAGTCATATTAAGCAGTACTAGTACAGTCACTTGTGCTGTGAGTCACATATTTTCTCCTTATGTATTTTTGAGGTACGAATGACTGGGGAAGAAGGTTTGTGCTTCTAATTTAACAATTGTGTGCACTAAAACGGTGCGCTTGTGATTTAAACGAATATGGTTAGGTCAGGTTAGATGAGGCTCAGTTAGGTTGGGTTACATTAGTTGAAGTGGAGAGGTTCTTGAAGTTGGAAGTTGACTTCTTCATTAGAAGAAGTCAATGTGAAGCACAAACTGCAAATCCAAGCAGGATTAGTCCATGTGGGGCGCCACTAGTCAAATTCATGCACAACTAGAGAATTTGTGTACCTTCAGTCAGTTTGGAGGATGTGATTTTCGCACCCATCACTGAGCAAGAAACATTCATGAGCAATTCTCCTCTACTACACTTTTTTGGCAACAAAAACATCATGAAACTTGAAACATCAAGTCAGAGAATGGCAACACACGATACGTAGGAACTGCGAGTAGTTTCCAAATACTTGTGACTACAAGAAAACCAGCAACTAAAAGCCATGGACCAGACACTTTATTTCTCACATCCTTTCTAACGCATGTTGATATTATCTTAGCATCGAATCTTGTCCACGTAAGTCGAGCTGTGTACCACGAACGCACGTGCGATTTTGTTGCAGCTTAAGCTCTGGAAATGCACACATTGTTACCGTGCTACTGCCTAGGATCCATGACCTTTCCTACGAAGAGGGGCACACCGTTGTGCTTGTCCCTGATGATGAAAAAGAAAGGTTTGTCGATCCTCACGGGCTTGAAGTCCGTGAAGCCACTGAGTGGGGTCAGCTCTCCACCTGAGGGATAAACATACAGGTTGCTCAGTTGACTTGCCGCCCGGTTGTTTTTATTGTATTCAGTTTTTATGTGACAGGGACGCATGTGAAAAATCTTGTTTATACTAAATCAACGTGCGACCCCATGTGTACATACTGATGTCAGCGCAGAACTTGGAAATTTCGGCAACAGTTACAAGCAGAAAACCTTCCTCATCTAATTCATCCTACAGCATCTTCATTGGTGACTTCTTGTGAAAAACCTTTCAGAAAGTGCTTACGTATTGTGATCTTCAACTTGACGGCAAATATACAAAAACTTATTTCATGAAATTTGTGCTTAAAGACTAGACGGGAAAACGTTGCAACTTAATCGAGACAACCTGTAACCGTATAGCGTGACGTGCATTGGAGTCTGTCGGTAACAGCAAAAATGTTACTATCGCGGGACCTGTCACTATCGGGAGCACTCACTGAAAGTGGCGGAACACTTTCAATTTCCGTGCAAACCAATATTTTCACTGTATTTTTGCATATATGCTTATTTGTGGAACACAGTAGACGCCGATTATATCGCTACCGTGGGTCCAAGGAGAAAATGGGAGGTGCGAACGGCCTGACGGTGTAACCGACATTACCGAAATTTGCGCTTGGTCCTGGCAGTTCCTGACGATATCACAGGCGTCTGCTGAAACAAGCTTTGTGCGTCTGATACATCACGAGTGTAAGCTAGAGCTCTTAAGTTAACGTTAACCACGGACAGAAAATTCAACTTCTGCGTCTCTTTTTCATATGCAAGTACTTAAAATGAGCGATTTCCGGGCATCCACATTGAGCTAAGACTTTCTGTGTGATCAACGTCGGGTTGGAGTCCGTCGGACATGGATGGAGCAAGGCTCGCTCCCAATTTGAACTCAAAATCCCAACTTTAGGCGGCATCTTCAGCATAACTCCTGGCACAACAGCAGCACAATACAGTCCACTGTAGGGTCTACTGCTCCGTGCCAGCTGCGTATCAAATTGAGACGAAGTGTTTGAGCCGTGGGGCTCGCATCTCCTCCCACCTTTAGTGTCTTTCACTGTGTCTTTCTATTTCCAGCTCATTGGGAGTAATACATTATTCTCTTTTTCGTACTTGGAGTACATACGAATGACCCCAATACTAGTGCTGGTTTTTTTTTTTTTTTAAAAAAAAAATGAGGGACTGAAAACTCAATCTCTCTTTGCTGACAGTGCTTGCAAGGAACGGCGGTGAGAGCAGTCCCTGCTGAGACTTTGTTGAGGCCTCTTCTTCATCAGCTGCACCAGCATTGTCCTCTATTTTGCCCTGCTCCTCTACCTCTCCTCTCCTGCCTCCATCTTCCGACCATCTGCTGCGTCGTCATAAATGTGTAGAACCTCCCCTGCGACTCTCACCTCTCCACACTCTGCTAAGTGAAGAGTTGGCGTGTCATCATTGCGAGAGCAGTTCAAAATCTTCCTACCGTGATCACGAGGGTGTTACATACCTGATGAAATCACTCTCTAGCCCACTCATCTCTGGTAAAATTTTGCTTCGCAGCAAAAACATGGTTAGTACTTGAGTGCGTCATTTTCACGAGACCCATAGCGAGTACAGCGAGACTTTTCCGTTAGTCATGGGCTTATGACTATGCCTAGTTGTACGTGTTTAGTATTGCGCAGTGTATGCACCTACGAGTTCGGTGCATGCACCTACGGACTTCTTGACGGTTTCGACAGTACTGAGAAATCTGTATACGAATGTGTTCTAAGTGTTGTTTGCACACACCGTTTTATGTAAAGTGTCAGTTTGTCTTAAGATGGTACCTGTTGCCGCTGCTCCGACCGTTCCCTGTCGGTCCACATCCACAATGGCCTTGTGCTTGACCTTGCTCACCGCCAAGGGAGAATCAGACATGCGGTTAAAGTCGCCCGAAGAAAAAGCGGCGGAAAGACCCATCTGTTGGAAAGGTCCCCATAAGAAGAAGCCATGATCATTGGTACAAGCATTTGCAGGACTTACTCTTTCAAGGATCTTTTTCACGCCTAGGTCAGAAGAGACGCTGAATGTCGGCATGACGAGATTGACCTACAAGACTTTTTCAAATTCAGGCCTTGGGCTGTACATGCGTGACATTGAAGTAATAGGGAGTCACCTGAACTTCTTCAGAGTCACCGAGGTCCCTAAGGAACCAGTCAAGCTGATCGAATATGTTGTTAGAATAGTCAAAACTACCAGTCCCCATCTGAAAAGTGATAGAGTTAGTGATCTCTTTTACTCAGTAGTTCATACAATCGCCCCCTCACCTTTATGTGGTTTTCCAATATGAGGATGTCTGAAGGTCGGTCCTCTGGCATCAGCAGCACCATTTCAAAGCGCTCACCATTCTCAGTCTGTGAATCATTGCATGATTGATAAATTATTTATTAGGTCCTTTAAGTTAAATGTTGCTTGGCCAGGGACGCTTATTGCTACATGGAGGATGTTTCTGCAGAAAAGTGGTTGGCTTGGGGCCATTTTTTCAAAAAAAAGGTTGTCCCAATGCAATTGTCCTCGTGATATTTTTTTAAAATTTTGATAGCCCACTCAGTACAAGGCACTGAGAGAAAGTCTACTTGCTTTTTTCCTCGTCTTGACATATAAAAGGGTTTGTGTTGTACTAACGCATGCCGACCATCAGTACTCTGCTCTTGACCATTAAGGACAATTTTGCGTGCCGGCCCTGCAGTATGTACTGAGGGACGTGAAACCGCAAGGACAAATTATTTATAAAGCAGTATCCATGGACGTGCGTTCGTGTACATATATGAGTGTTTTTCAAATGGAAAATAAAAGTTGTACTAGTGCAACTGCTCAAGCAGGAGAGAATAGTGAGAAGTGTAATCATCGTAAAAGTGTCCACGCGATTGTTTTGGACCCTTTCCTATCCGTTGGAGAGCAATTTTCCCTGAAAAGCCTCGGCTAGCAGGTCCCCCAAAAAATGGACGGTCACAGAAAAACGAAGGCGCCACTAGCCCAAAATGCGTCGCTGTCACAATGTCCGACCAAGAACAAACTTTAAGCACGTCCAAAAAAAATTGTTTTCGCAAAGTCATATTTTTTCCTCAGCATCCTCTGAAGACGTTGCTCCTTGTCTTTTATCACTTGGCATGGTGTCTTTCTTCCAACGCACGTACCTAATTCTGATTGATAGTAAGCCCGTGAACGAGCAGTGCAGTTCGCATGAACAGGACGCGGCCATCACCGCGCAAGCTATTTTCGTCCAGAACGACCATCAATTATTGCTGCGTGATTGTTAACACACCGTACAGGGTGGCGCGCTTTATTTATATTCAGTCAACGCACCATTGAGGTGCCGCCACACGTGCTACAAGGGCATTCAGAATCCAAAACATTTGTAAGAGCCCTGAGCGGACCTGCTGCAGTTAGGCATGTTAAACATGTTTTTTCCAGCCCCTTTTGCCCACTAGCTCGGCCAGACACAGGCCCAGCAGCCCAAGGCCGGCTTTGACCTTGGGAGTCTTGATGACGACAAACACGGGTTTGGTGGCAAAAAGCCGACCATTTTCTGGTCTGGCGCTCTTCAGAGAGATTAAACTTGGGTCATACAACTTTTAAATCTGAATTCGGTGACTTTTTTGTCCAAAAACACCCCAACCCTGACTGAAGAAGCTAAATAAATCGGCCTCTCTACATCGTGAATCGATTTTCTCCTCCCCCCCCTTCTGTGTTGCTCCCATCCTCTCCGGCCCCGAGCACACACAATAGCATGATACCCTCATCATCATATGTTGAAAGGGTCCAAATTGGGAAAGCTTAGGATGTTTCTGTCAGCTCGGCCATGCCTCGAAGCAGCTCGATCCCTCAGTGGATTTTCCACCCTGCTGCAGGCTGCTCGCACCTAATTCCGGCATGCTAATTGAGAAGAGCAAAGTAAACGAAAAATAACAACAGGGACGCGAAGAAGCTGCAGGATGCGTTCCGGAAGGCATAATTGACGTCATTGCTGGAATGAGGGCCTTTTTTTTTTTTTTTTTTTTACAAAATGCTCTCCTTTTCCATCACAAGAAGGCCATTTTTCGTCTCTAGTCTTACGTACATAAATCCTTCGTCGCCTCTATTGTATCTCTGTCACTTTCCCCCAGGGAGAGAAAGAAGGAAACTTCAGGGGAAAATGGATGGACGCACTTTGAAGTAGTGGGAGATAGTTTGAACAAAGCTTCTTCCGATTGCGCGCTCGCTCGCTCGCTAGCTCGCTCAGGCGCTCGGGCGCTCACCTCGTAGGGAATCGCAACGGTGACAAAGTTCCTGTTCGGGATCCCGTCGAACTGAATCTGCCCCGAGACCAGGTCGTACGAGCTCCTCGTCATCCGGTCCACTCCCTCCGTCACCTCGGTCCCGTCCAGGAGGTAGAACTGGGGCGCAGCCTATCGGGAAGAAACCCACACCCAACCTACGCATTATGATCATGGCACAGATGCTTGGCATTCTTTGCTGACCAAGTCCGCTTCGTCGTAGAGGTCCTCAAAAGGAGCCGTCCAAGAGTCCTTGAAGTAGATAGCGTTGGTCAGCACGAGCACCGCATCAGGAGAAAGCTCGTCTTAAAAACAAAGGAAAACAATTTTGTGCAGCAGCCATAGGATAATTTTATGGCGAAAACGTCAATGGCAGACGTCTTTTCCCTTATCTCTACATCATTTGGATGGCCCAAGAAAAAGCGGGCGCCTCTTTTTTCCTCCTCACCATCCTTCCTTTTCCTCTTCTACGCCTTTTTATGCTCCTCGTCAAAACGCTTCGTTTTCCCCCGCTGCACTCATGACTCGGACAGGATTGCCAAGGCTGCACCTACAGGCCAGACTTTGCCTGCCTGGATCAGCCAGGGCGTAGCCGCTCACCACGTCCGAGTGCGCGAGCGAGTCCGCGCTCGGCCAGTCGGACATGGAGGGTAGGGCAGGAGGGAAAACATGGGCGTGCACTTGTGCTAGCAAGTGTCTTTAAAGACGGACTATGCTCTGCAATAAGAAAGTTCCCTTTTTATTAAACACTAGAGCCATGTCGAAACTTTCCTATTAGCTGGGACATTTCTTCCAGCCAGACAGCGCAGTCTGAATTTGGCAACCTTGCTCCTTGAGCTCTCTAATGACCCATCTTGGGGCTTCTTTCGACGAAGAGAAAAGCTCCCCAGAAAGCTACTAAGGCCTCCTCAAATAGAGATTCGCCTCAAGGGGTTTAGGAGCAGAGATCGAGTCGAAATCAAATCATAAAGTTCTTTTTATGCGCAATCGCCATGACGAGGCCACAAAATCTTCAACGAGAAACACCCTCTCGAGGGATTTTTGCAATAATTTGCCACTTCGTTCGTTCGTCATGTCTACAAGATTTCTTACGCTTACCCCAGGAAATGAGCGTACGATAGTTTCGCTCTGAGACAAAAAGAAAACTACTGCGAAAAAAAAACTGTAGCCTGGTGTAGACAGCATGGCATTCTCACCAGTAACTTTCCGCACTTTCGCCCGCCAAATTATGGCGAAGTTTCCTTCGGACAGACTTTTCCAGATTTAGTTGGCCACAGAAGAGAGTCAGGGGGGGGGGACAAACCCTGTCTCCTACAGGGCGTCAAAGTCCGCCATCCTCCTCCGGGCGGACGGAGAATGCGAAATAAAGAGATATGACGACGACGACGAAGAAGAAGAAGAAGAAGAAAGTTTGGGGCAAAGTTTTCCTTCCGTGAAAGAGGCAACACGTTTCTTCCATTGGGAAAGACGGCAAGAGAAGACTTTTCTTCCAGACACCCTTGAGCTAAAGCCTGGGCTCGCCCACCCGATCCTCCCGACCAAGCTGCTGTTTTGTGCGGCAATTTCCTATTCACAGACTGTCTTTAGTTGTTGTTTTTTTTCTTAGGAAACAGAAAAGGCAGAGTATTAATGTTAAGGTCAGACAGGAAAAATGTGCTTCTACAAGCATGTAATGTTGAATACCATTTCAGGGCAAAGACGTTGAAAAGGCTGTTTCGATGATTTGCCGGGCGAACGAGAAGTCGGGCCAGTAGCAGAGAGCGGCCCAAAAAAGAGAGACCCATTTCCATTTTATGATCGCTTCCACCAAGCACTGGCAAATTGCTTTATGGCATCGATATTTCCATTTCCAGGATTCCCTCCCTAAAGTGGGACGGGAGTAGAGACCGAGGAAATAGAGGAAGTGAGGCCAGTGTGTGGGACGACTGTAGAAGAAGGCCAATTGCAGCAGTAACAACACGTGCCAAAAAAGGGGGGTCTCGTCGGCCCGCACCCCCCCCCCCCCCTTCCCGCTTTCCCTCGTACCCCGCCCCCCAAAAAAGTCCGAGGCGCGTTTAGCCATTTTGGCGAGGCCGTCGGTGGTCAGCGCGGCCAAGCCAATTGTGCAGCAGCAGGAAATGGCGGCAAAAGCTCCAAATGATCAGAGTCACTATAAAAAGCGCACAGCGCAAAACTTTTGATGTTCCCGATGTCCCAATCATGCGATGAAGCGACCTCTCTCTGCTACATGTTTCTCTCATGTGCAGCTCACTGACGGTGAGCAAGGAGGACTCGTTGGAGAGGTTTAACTGTCTTTAACCGACCATTTGCGTCCTCTACAGCAGCGTAAAACAAGAGAGAAAAGTAGGGGCGGAAAAAAATGCACCAGGAGGAGGAAACAAGAACAACAAAGAGCTAAACAGCCATAAAGCTTTCTTTTTCTTATCAACGCAAGCCTCTTTCTCTTTCTTTCCATTGACAGATCCACCTGCGCTAAAATCCCATTCTTTCTCACTCTCAGCAAGAGGGAAAAAAAGTCTAGCTTGAGAGAAAACCCAAACACGTTGTTCGTACCACTGGTGCTTTCGTGAAAGTTCTCAAAGTTCGCGTCGCTTGTGAGTAATTTAAACTTGTGCTATTTCACAAGCGAAAACTTTGCTGGCCTATCCTGAATAGCTGGGTTAGCCTTCGGATTTATGGCGTACGTGAGCGTGCGCGCTCGGGTGCGTGCGTGCGTGTGTGTCGTTTTCTTGGAATGAACAATTCACGGTGAGGTGTTAATGAACGTGGCCTCCACGTACTTCGCGCTGTAATCACATCCCTCGTGTACATGTTAATGTCGCCATGTGTGACTCCGTCCAATTCCAGAACTCACTCGACGATGCCAGGTGCAGTATATTAAGAGCCACCTGTACGGAGAAGCAAGCCGAGAAATCTTTCTCTTTTCGGCAAAGTTTAATGACGCCTTTAGGTGTGCCAAACATCCGCTAATCGTCGCAGTTCCAGTTGTAGCACAGAATTGACATTCATTCTGCATCTGCAAAGTCATGACTCTTTCTGTGGTTGTCCTCTTTGCTCTCCTGTCGTGCACTGGTTCGTAAATACACGCACCTAAATGCGGTCCTTGCGTTTTTTATAGTGTATGCATCGATGTCATGTAGTGCACGTGTTATGCTAGGTCGAAAATTGGGATTCTCGGTGGGTGTTCAAAATTTATATTTGATGTATCATATGAGGACTTTGCAGTCAAATAGAAGAAAGAATTTTATGCATTCCCCAATGCATGCTCCTAAAGTTGCATCATATTGTAAAAGAAAGTTGAAATTATTTTTACAGGACCTACCGGACTAATATTTTCGTAACAAAATTCAGCATTTTGGGGGAGCGATTTTCACCCAGCTTGGCTGCTTCAAGAGCTGGAACCTTCTTTCAGGTTCCAGCTCTTACAGCAGCTTACTACATAAATTTCAAATCAAATTGGGCGTAGGTAAATGCAATCCTTTTTAAAAACTTTTTGACTGCATCTTCATCGCTCAGGTAAAAATAAAACCAGATCCCATCAGTGAGTTTTCGAAATCGATCCCTTTGCGAGCTAGCTTAGTATGTATATAGATATCCTGGAAATCAGCGTCACTGATTTGACGCCCGCAATCATCAGTTCGTAGCAGTTTCTCCGACATTTTCCATTACTCAATTTTCTGTCTAGTTTTGAGTTGGTTTTTCGCGCTGGAGGGTCTAAAAAAAGGAACGTGCTCCATCCACACCTTAGTCCAAAGTGATCCTCACCCTCAACACTTCCCAGAAGTCATTGTCACATGGACATTAACCCTCCTCCGACGTTACTGCAGGAAGTTGCTGCAAACGTGCACAGACTCACCAGAAGTCTACGGACAGAGTAGTCGACAGACATGGATGTTAAGACCCATGTGTACATAGTGTTACTCCATCTTACCGAAGAGACTGTCAATCTTTCCCTTCGTGACTTTCCTGATCCACTTGTTGACTTGCTCTGTGGGGTTCTCTTCCCTAAGCCCCTCCACGGCTGCTTGGTAAACCTCGTTCAAGTGATCGACGAAATCCTCCTTGATGTTGGCAGAGATATTTGTGGCAGTCCAGATCTTGTTTCCCATCCGGAACGTGTCATCGAAGTTCTGCAAGATGGAGGAAAACTTTTCGATCATTTCCTTCCCAGCTTTTTGCGCCACCAGCCTCATCCATCATTCAACTCTTTTCGCCGAGGAAAAAAAGACAGCTCAGATACCATGAAATCGGTCACTGCCGACTCTCAAATGATGCTTCTTACGAATACTGCACATCTGTGGGGCTGCAAACAAGATCTGGCCTTACCCGATATTCATCCAGTAGTTTCTGGTAGCCTTGTTCTAGGGTCGGAAGGTTCCTGCTGCTTCCCAGCAGCGTCTTGAGCAGTTGTTTCTGCGTATCAGAGCCGTTGCTGGCTCCGGAGGCCAACATGGCCAGAGTCGCGTGGAGGCTGAGGGGCGAGAACACCAAGTTGGAGTCGCCCGAGTCTGTGGAGAGAACCTGAAAAAGAAGTCTGCATTCACAGATCTTGTTAGGTGTGGATGAGGTGTTTATGCCTGTGTGGCTCCAAACACCCTCTGGGCGAACAAGTGAAAAGTGTCCAGAGCATTTGGAGCCAACCTCAATCAGTGAGTCTTGCACGCGAATTCATCCGAGAAAAGTCAGTCCTTGAAGGGTCTGCAAATGCCGAGGGGCCCAGCTTAAAAGCAATGATAATCGAGGTTGCTGGCTGTGGTAAAGGAAAAAGTTTGCAACGAAGATTCATTGTTCTAGCGGCGTTTCATTTTTCCCCGCACATACCCTGCTTCTATCTTGTGACGTACCCACGTTTCAGAGATTCCCCTATGTTGTTGGTAGAAACAATTCGTCATCATCCGTCTCCCGTTGAAGCGGAGAGGAGTCGACAGAAAGGCTCGGAGCCTCCATTTCCATTTCAAACATTTTCGATTTATGTGTCGTTGAAACCCTTTTCTCTCCTCATACTTTTATGTTGCTGCCTCGAACATTTCGATGCGCATATTGATTTTATCGAGGTGGTGTGGGCGGGTAAGTGATGCAATCAGCCTCAATCCAATATATACTCGTACGACGACTACTACTGGCAGCCGAGGCGAGCGGGGAGAGCGAGCGAGAGCTGCGTGTGTGTGTTCTCCGGCACGTATTGAGACGGCGCGAGGAAGAAGAAGTCAGTCCCAAAAGAGACCAGCTGCTCCAGACCTGTTCCAATGATGCCTACGTGCACAGGATAACCACTCGTCTACGTGAAGCATTAGGAGAAAAAGGATGATATTCGTGTACAACAGATCTGCGCAGAGCTTCATACTAAGTCAAAGCGGAGACGGGTGGTGCGCTACTTACGAATGTTCTTATATGTATAACGTTAATTTTGCTTCACATGTCCCAAGTAAATGTGTGGGAAAGATTTACTTCAAAAGTCACATGCGATCTATATCTGTAATATTCAGTCGGTCTGTTCTCTACGCACGGCCAAACCGCTGGACCGAGGCGATCCAGATTGGGCAAGGGCATTTTCCTGGGCCGGATCATGCTGGGGTAACCGGTCCAACCTTCTCCTCACCCAATTTGAGGGGGTTCCCAAATAGCGCCCGAAATCCCAAAACAACTATTTTGGAGTGAAAGAGGTCTAAATATGTATGTATATTAGACTAGGTCAATTTTTTTAATCTCCTGTGACGTCCTAGATTTGTTGCAAGAATCTACGTGAGGACCTTCTAGTCAAATGGAACGAAAAAATAATCATGTTATGAGTCCCCGCTCCCAAAAACGCTATGTTATGAAAGTATCTCCAATTGAGCTGAAATTTTAGGTGCCCATACCAGACACCACCTGCCATAAGTGCCTGATATTTCAGCTCAATTGGAGACACTTTTATAACATAGCATTTTTGAAAGTATGAATTCAGGTAGTCTTATGTACTGTGCTACTCATCTAAAACTTCAAGCCAATTTAGGCATGTCAGGAAATCATGAAAGAAAATTTTTTTAGTGAAACATGCATGTTTTGACCTGTTGTCACTTTTTAAGCCTGAAAAAAGTTGAAATGCCCTAATCTATATAAATAAAGCTGTTTGGGTATGTATGTTTGTGCCCCTCTGGCGCTCTCAGTTTTTCACGGATTTGGCTCATTTTTGGCATGCGAGACCTTTGGGTCAACGAGAAGGACATAGACTATGCAAAGTTGCATTACGAGGCTGTTTTGAGTCCAAAATTGAGTTCAAATGTTGCATTTACTACATAGGTCATAGATAGCTGTGCCAATAGGTACAGCT
>JAAUXU010005889.1_pt1 | contig 17759 bp, 15 predicted proteins | sample 7278151 | NCBI WGS metagenome assembly JAAUXU01 (sample SAMN14350113, study PRJNA611818) | marine sediment metagenome | isolation source: surface marine sediment (1.8m) | place: French Polynesia: Moorea | collected 2018-08 | reverse complement strand
CTGCTCGGCACTGCTCGGCACTGCTCGGCACTGCTCGGCACTGCTCGGCACTGCTCGGCACTGCTCGGCACTGCTCGGCACTGCTCGGCACTGCTCGGCACTGCTCATCTATCTATCTAGATGCCCGTTCATCTATCCAGTGAAGCTGTCATCGAGCAGTGGACAGACGTATTTTTCTGCAGTACATGTAGCGCTACATTAAGTGCGTCTTCGTTCGCGAACAAAAAGGCTTTGCTTACATAGATATGTACAGTGTATATTGTGCGAGTGTGTGTGGTTGTACACGGCCCAGCGTAACGAAAACATGCTGACAGCAAAGATAAATCTTGGGACTTTCTTCAAGTTGTTTTTTTCCTTAGGGAGCAATGAAGGTTCGGTTTGCTTGCTTTCCTTGCCGTCGTAAAAGTTTGGACGCGCAGTAAAGTTTCGTAAAAGAAGTCAAAATGGAACCTTTCTCTCCGCTTACGCACATATATCTTCTCTCGAGGAAGGAGCTCACGCATGACCCAAGCAAGTGCACACCTACGCGTTCCACTTGTGCCGACGTCAAGGGCCGGCCAACGGGCAGAACAACACCAACAACAACACCCCAGTCCCCAACTTCATCACCCAAAAGAACAGACTCATGGACACGCCACAAACCAGACTCATGCGGGGGTCGCTTTGACCGGCTTCATTGCTACGGTGCACGCATGGAGACCGTCAGCCAAGGCTGCACATGGACGTAACTTTCTCTGTGCGTCCAGAGGCCGAACTACCTTGAAGACTTCTTCAGAGCAGCGGAGGCTTTTTTTTTCCTCTTCTCCGCTTGCACTTTTGACTGACTGGTGTAAGGAGAAGAAAGGGAGGTAAAAAGGGGCCAGGGAGTGCGTGCGTGTCGGCGTCGGGGGCAAAAAAAACCCCGACGGCACCAAAAAAGCTTTGAAGAGAAACGCGCGTGACCGAGAAAGAGCGGAGAAATAATCGCTGCAACATCTCTCACCGAGGTCGTTGCTGGCCTCTGAAGAGAGCCCACGATTAGGACGGGCGGACGGGCCTTCAAGCAAGGCCTCCGAGCAAGGCCTTCAAACATGCGGCACCACTTTTTTTGGGTTTTTTTTTTTTCATTTACACATTCTCGCATCATTTCACTCGCTCGCAGAAAATGTCAAACGCATGTGCGAGAGAAGAATTGAATGAACAGGAAGGAAGGGGGAACAAAATCGAACCCCTCACCCAAAGAAAAAAAAATTGAACGACCTCCTTTTCTTTTTGCGCTTGAGAACACGAGACAGAATGAAAATCTGTAGCTTAGCGCCTGGGGCTCCTTGGGCTCCTTGGGCTCCTTGACTGCCTTGGCCGCCACCTTCGTCGTCGTCGTGGCCGCCATCGCCGCATAATGCAAGCGGATCCGCCAACTTCCGAATTAGCAGAATAGGCGATGTTGCCATGGTCGTTCGCCAGGCCGCGTTCGTGGAATGGCTGTTGCAGTCGCGCTACACGCACGTGGAATTGCACCTTTGTATCAGTTCGTGTCCCTCCCCTTCCCTGAATGCACTTTAGTCACCAGCACCAGAAGAAGTTCTTGCATTTCGCTGAACACGCGCAGTGCAGGACTGAGTACGTACAATACGCGCACGTCTCGGGCGGGGGGGGGGGATGGAGGGGAGCCCAAAGGTACAAAGGCCTAAACTGTCCGGATGAGGGGAGAGAGAGAGAAAGAGAGAGCATTATTATTCAGGTATGAAAATGCCAGAAAATCCCCTCGCCAGAGCTGTGAAAAAAATCCCAATCCCTGCATAGTAGCAGCAGCAGCATGATTGGTGAGAGGACTCACGGCCAGATTCGCCCATAAATCTCAATGCCTCTCCTTGTTTTAGAGGAGCTCCCCTGCCTAGCACAAATGCACTGTTCTTACAGTGTGCGGCAACAAAAACTGACGCCTCACTACTGATCTACTTGGTGGTGGAAGAGTTGCGTTAGGAGACCCTCGAGCCCATCCATCCATCCATCCATCCATCCATCCATCCATCCATCCATCCATCCATCCATCCATCCATCCACCCACCCACCCACCCATCCATCCATCCATCCATCCATCCATCCATCCATCCATCCATCCATCCATCCATCCATCCATCCCCTCCGCCTGCCTGCCTGCCTGCCTGCCAGCCAGTCCGCACCGTGCGTGAGTGTGTAAAGACGCGTTCATGTACTAACCGCTATGTACTTCTTCAGCTCCTGTGTACACCAAACGCACGCAGACAACGATGACGTAAGTACAATACGTCTTTACGCTCAAGTTAGAATCCCCCCAGCACCGTCTCCTCAAAGTTTTCTCTGCAGTGGGAGTAAGTTTGGCCGAATTTCGCGTCCCCCCCCAATTTTTCTCCTTTTCCATTTAATCGGAAGAGACCCTCCTTAGCCCTCGAGGCCCCAGAACGCATGCAGAGAAAGTTTTGAGGACGGCCGAGGCCAGAGTTGCCAGCGAAATGTAGCTGTTGCACCTTCCCGTCAAGTGGCGTTATACTAATCCTGGCTAAACTGCAATAACCCCCAGGAAATTTGCGGCTTTCGCCTTTACCAGGGACAACACATAAGCTAATTAGGCCCACAGGTAAAAGGGGAAAGTTTCGTCGTAGCAACAGGGCAGGGTAGAGGAGAAGCAGCTAACTTTTGCGGCGAGTTTTTTCGCCAGTGGGAAGTAGTGCCAAAGTTGTCACAACCGGGAAGACACTTCAAGTCGCCAGCTCCAATTTTGAGCCAAGTTCTGCGAAAATTTGGCGACGGAGGAGGCCTGGCTGGGCGGGCAAGAGGGCCTCAGCCGAGAGAAAAACCTCTGTAGCGACACAAATTTGGGTGAAGACAGCGTGAAAGACACTTAAACTGAAAGTTCGCACACATCTGCAGTTTGCTTTGACGCGCCCGGACGCTGTACGTGATGTCTCTACTGATGTGCAAGCACGAGAAACTCTTTCGAGGGCATCCACGGCTAGCTGCAGTAGCAGCTCCTGCTATGCCCGCAGTCAAGGAGGAGTTGACACAGCCAACTCACATTATGCAGTATTCGTACACCATGGACATGGTGCCCTCCGGGTGCGTCGACACCATGCTTACTTGCAAGCTCAATGGATCTACTGCAGTAATCCTCAATGTGATCCTAATAATAAACTGGCGTTTTCTGTCAGTCAACGCCAGTTTACACAACTCTGCGCCATTGATGCTGGGTCCAACTGGTGTATTCAGGTGTGCCTAGCTTGCATGCAGAAGTGCACATAGTTTCAAGGGGTTCCATGATCATCTTACGGGCAGCTAAACGCATGTTCAAATTTGCCGCCAAAACATGTGATCCTGGGGAGAAGCAGCCAGACCAATGAGTCGTGACTTGAGCTGGTGGCTGAAGGAGAGGTGACTCCAGTCCACTCGAGCCTCCGAAGGCGCCCTTTAAGCGAGTGATTTCTAATAAACGATTACTTTATCCGAAGGCTGTCTCATTAAATCAAGACTCCTTTCTAGGTGAACTACAAGGCAGCAAGTTCATAGTTCAATTTCCTCCTATTTTGGTGGTGTTCTGTAGAACCTCCATATATGAGATAGTCTGGCAGGATGGGATGCAAAAGTGAAATGTATGGAGCACCGAACATCTCATCGGGATGTGTTGGCAAACTGGCCTTTGACCCCTCCAAAACCACTGTGCAACGTTCATTTCAGCTGAGTGACTCGAGGCAACCCCGGGGCAGCCTCAACCGGCTCGAAGCAACCTCGAGGCAGCCTCCAGTGACTGCGATCACTCTGCAAAGGCAAGAGTGTATTTTCTTCACTTGTCTCAGAGGAACCAAAGATTTGTCCGAGGCCACCGGTTCCTCTGGGCATCAACATTTGCCCGTAGGCAGTTCAGGTTGCATCAGCAAAGCTGTGAAAGTCCTCTATGACTTTGATCTTATAAACATTGGTCAAAAATGTGTGTGAGGATGCTGCATTTTCCGTGCCAGCATTTTTCTGAATTGACTTAGTCACATGTATTAATTAATTGTGGCAGCAAGATTTAAGTTAGATTAGTGGGCTTAGCATAGATTAGGGGAGGGGGGGTTTAGAGGTTTATAATGAGCTACAGGGTGTTTGAATATGCCTTGCTATTTTCGAAAAAAAACCAGGCCCTGCGCAACGAAATATGACACACCCGGTATATGACTTTGCATGTAGATACGCATACGGTCCTTGCCGTAAGTAATGCCTTCTCCCGCCCCCCTCAAAAAAATGAGCCATTTTCATCAACTTTTACCCCCTCAAAAAGCCAAAAATTCCGGCCTCTCTGGCGTGCCTCCCTCTCGAGCTGGCTGCCCTTTTGAGCACTGTAGTATCAAAATGGGCACTCCCCATGTTGAACCTCTGCACTCAATATTGGGTCTAAGCATCCGAGGGTTACACCTTCTAATTCAAAATTCCACCTCCACACCATCTAGTACAGCGCGTGCAGTGAAGAAGGTCTCCCCGTGGAAATTACCCGTGGCAAGGAAGGACTGTGCGCAACAAAAAACGGTCAGGTACCTAAAAAAAACCTTTCGTTCAGTTTCTTTAAATTTCGTGGAACATCAAGCCCGTGCAATGATCACACAAGCAGGTTGGTCTCGGTCTTGAGACAGTTGGGTCAAAAAAAAGGTCACAGATGAAAATCATAAGCTTTATTAGGAATTGGGAACCAAAGTTCAAGGCACTTTGGCTCCAGGATCACTTACTTTCTCCTCACATGAAGACAATAGCTGAAAAAGTCGCAGCTAATATTTCTTATCTTTTATTGAATAACAGCGAACTCGATCAGCTTACCTGATCTAGACTCTGAATATGTAGTAGCTGTGTCGGGAGTGTCTGTAGTAACTGAGTATGTAGCAGCGGCTATGTTCTAAGGCTGCACTGCTGGCCAATTGATAGAGCAATGAAGTCAGGCAGTCTGTGACAGACAGACAGACGCAGAGGGGGTTACTGCTTTTTAGATTAGATTACGATACATTCGGTCTTTTTTTTTGAATTTTAGGAAAGAAAGGAGAAAAAAGTTGAAGGATGGAACTAGAAGTGTCCGCCAAAAGATTTGCCCTCTCTAATTTTGACACAGATTTTGCTGCGATTCTCATGTGCTGTTCAGTGGCTCTCACATCAAGGAGACCGTTTCCTCCCCCAACGTGGCCAACTTAGTGAAACCTCTGATCACTGCTGCTTGAGATTCATGGGATGCAACTTCATGCAAAAGCATCTGACCTGAAGTTATGAGCAACCTCTGGGTGTCTGATCTTTTTTGTTGGGCTAGGTCAAAAAGGGGTCATTCTTTGGAATTTGCCTGAGTGCACTCGGAGTTTGTTACCTTAGAAGTCAACTGATGGAGGCGGAGTTGAAGACTTCTTTAAAAAAGTCCATTTAAACCCTAGTCCACAAGGTTTTACAACATAAGACACGTGCAAAAAGAACCGTTAAAAGGCTTCAGGGGCAAGCATTAAAATCCAATTTTTCCAGTTTTTCCCATTTCCGTGGATTGCAGTGCCTTCACATGGCATTTCACATTTGAGGTTGCTGACCAAACATATTTACGTATGTTCTACGATTATCAACCATATAGTGTCGCTCGGGAAGGCTGAAAGACTGTTTTCATTTGAAGAAGAAGTCGTCAAAGAACATCTGACAGCAAATTTTACATGTCCACGGCGAATCCAAATTTTTGACCTACCCTTACATAACTATTTTGAAGCAAACTCTTTTTTTTCTGTCCTCCTCTTGCCCAGGGCAGACAATGTTGATGCACTTTATGCGCCGCTCCATTCAATACATTTCAATTGTGTTGCAGTAACACAAAAATTAGGAAAGGAAAAAAGTTTGCTTTAAATTGCAAAATGCATGTCCATAACGAGCATGATATTTTCTTCGTTTTCCTCGGTGTCCTCGGCACCTTATTGTCCTCGACTAGCGACCTCGGACAATATGAGGCCTTGGACACGTCGAATCACCTCTGCAAAAAAGTCGTGAAATATGTTGCTACAATACGGAGATGCGATAAACTGTGCAAACAAAAGATAGGAACACCCGGGATTTTGCTTTAATTCGTTCTACTTAAAGCACAGCATTTGGCTGAATCCAAAGCTCAGCTCAGCTGCTTTGATTGCCTCAGCATCAACTGTCTAAGTTGGACTCTGGCTCAAAGCACATGCAGCACCTGGAAATTTAACTTTTGGAAGCTGCCTTTAAAGAAATGATGGGGACTCGAGTGAATTCTTGACCTTGTAGTTGGAATTGTGAGATCAAATATGGAGCGGTTCTAGCTTCGTATGTCCACTGCTACGACCTAAAACTTTGAGGTCCATCGGACAAAGGTTTAGAAAATAACACAGCTCAGTAGCACTGAATGTGTGGCTCGTGAGATCAGGAGTCCTTACAATAAAAAAATATGAAGTCCAAAGTCTAGAGTAAGTGCAGCCATGTTGCTCTGGCAATTTTTCTTTCGGAACTCGTAATATCGCAGAATGTGGGGCAATTTTGTGGAAAAAGCAGTTTGGCAGCGTTCGTTCAAATTTCAATTTCACCGTATATAGTATTTTAACTCCTAAGAAAAGTATAAAACTTATTGATTGAGCGATTCTGGATATGCAAAAACTTTTCCCGAGCAGTAAGTAATAACGCGATACAGCTAGGTAAAATGTGGTTAGGATTCTTCGTTCACCCTGAACGTACGTCACATTATATAGATTTTAGGTTAGTTGGGAAATGTTTATTTGGGATGGGAAATTGCCCTGAGACAGTTATGGCTGAGACTAGCACTATTTTTTGAAGAAAAAGAAGTGGTTTACAATGCTCAGTTTTTACTCAAAGTTTTATAGGGTACTATATGGTGTATATGGTGGGCATCTCTTTTTTTGGTCATAACTTTTGACCGGATTGAGCTACAAAAGTGGTTCACCCCTCTACGGAACCCTAAGACTACCCGGTGAAACTGAGCATTCGTGTGCACTTCAGCTCTAGGACCACTCAGTCGTTCACAAAACAGTCAAACTTTTATGTACTAAACTCTGCTACAGAACGTAACTTTGCCCGCGTTGCGAACAAGTGAGTGCCAACTCTGGACCAAAGTTGGAGTAAGAAGACCTGTCAGTTCGCATGGGGAAAACCCGGCTCCTGGTCGAACCCGACTCAAAGCTTTCCCGGCCGATCCCGAATGGACTTGGGAGGGAACCGAATCAAGATGGTTGAAATCTTGGAATGCAAAGTGTTGATCCAAAAAAGTGCCAAAACGAGTGAAGGCTGCTCAGTCATAGCGTGATTGTGATAAGGGAAGCACGATGTGCCCAACAATGGTTGAGATTCCAGGAGGGGGCTACTTTACTGCAGCGTCAGTGAGGCACCCTGTAGCCTCTACGTAGGACTGCGTACAGGGTCAGCCAGCTAAATTGTGTCACTTGGATCGATGAAGAAGGAGGAGGCCGACACTGCTGTCGACACGTTCCGGAAGCGTCCATAGGCTGCAGTCAACGCCAATCGTGGCCAGACAGAATGAATCATTGATCTGCATACATCTTCTTAGAGCAGCTATGTCCTGGTCTGCGCGCTCGTTCTGGTTCTGGACGCAGTTTTGCACGACGCACAACTAAGCTGACGGAGTCTGCACCGGACGTAGCTCATGTGTGTACTCACCACTCTTCCACTTGCACGTGCATATGGTGGGGCACGTCTGGAAGGCGTCGGCCACCCACAGGAGGAAGATGAGGAGGAACCACATCACGGAGCCGTTCAATGAGTCATTGTTCAATATTAAAAGAGGCCCCCAGGCAAGGCCACTTCCAGGCCCCTTTCTCTCTCAGGCCCGTCCGTCTCCGCTCCCGCCCCGATGATGGCAACTTATTTCTCACACCTTTCCTCACTCACTTGAAAGCACTTCCTTCCACTCCTCTCTCCGCTTTGACCATTAAAGGACACTTCTCTTTTTTCTTCCTTTGTCTTCTTAAAAGGGGTGAAAGCTCAGAGGAAAGCAAAAGAGAACTGGAGACAGATGAAGTTATGAAGAAGTCCTCTTGTCACTTCCACTTGCTCCTCATGTTTGCTTAACCTATTCTCTTGTGCAACAGCCATCAACAATAACAAAGCCGTATTCTTGCTTTCCCTGCAATATCCGGACTGCCTAAGGGCACATAAAACACATTGTCGGTATTTCTTGGAGGATTTCCTCGGTGCTAATCTCCTCCCAGAGACTTTTTTGCTTGCTCACTCCAGGATCTGCAAAGAGAGACCGGGAAGAAGATATAACGCTTTCTTCCGAACTTGCAAAACTTTCCAAGAAGGATCGTTTTGTGCGGGGCAAGACGAGCAGAATCGATTCTTCACGGCAATGATTTAGCATACCTTTTTCTCATTCTCGCGTCCCTTCTTAATCACATGTTGACTCACTGTGAGCGATGACATCCGAGGTCTTTTCCTGCAAAAAAAGAGACGGACTACATAAGGTGGGGAGGTATAAAAATCTTTTTGCTCAACCTTCATTCTTCGATTTCCCCTGCCCATCCTAGATTTATTCCTCACTCCTGTCATCGGAGGTGAGGTTTAGAGGTCTGTCTTTTTTACCGCCATGTAGGCCTGACCAGTCATGACCCAACCGACCACCCAGGTCGGTTCGTATTTTTGCCATCTGTTGTGCGTGTAATCCGAGTTTGTTCGGGGGCCAAAAGGAAAAAAAAAGTTGATGTCGTCGTTGCAGATGTTACCGATTAGTACAAAGTTTCCCCCCCCCCCAAACTTTCTTGTATCGCCCTGATATGTAATTTGGCCCGAAGACTCCCCGAGCTTGACACTGCTCGTTGCTCTTGTTCCAGCTGAGGCCACTGTGATGACCGCCGGCCGAGCAGAGCAAGCAACCAATCAGCTGCATATTAACACTGGTGGAGCCGCCCCAAGACAGATTCCCCCCCCCCCTTCCCGCATTTATCAAAAGAGGTTCATAACAGCCCTGAAAGGAAGGTTTCTTTGGAGCGAAGACAAGCAGAAGAATACATAATATGAGGTAGGAGCAGGAGCGGAGTCTGCCAAGCAAAAATAGATATTGGAAAATATCTTCCACTCCAAGGGAGAGACTGCCACAAAAGGCCTTGTAGCTGGAGGGTAAGCCTCAAGAGGCCTTATCAGTTTGTGGCCATCTCTTTTCTCCTCCCTCTTATACACTTAGTACTTTTGAATTTTTCACCGAAAGAGGCCATCTAAAAGGGGGTCGGTCAGCTGGGAAACCTTGAGCAAAAAAAAGTGTCAATATTTTCTTCGCTTAAAAAAGAGGGATGTTTTTTTCTTTTTCAGGATGGAAGAAGATTTTTCTTATGTATTCTGAGGAAGAAGAATTCCTGAAAGTGTCTGAAGCCAATTTGTTGTACCGAATACGCCAAAATGGCTTTCATGATTTGGAAAGCTTCACCCGCATCCCCACTCGCTCGCATCTCTTGGTCGACTGGAAAGGTGCAGAAAGAAGGGCTTCCTTTCCTTATCACGGACCCTTGAAAGGTGTTGGTAGGAGAACAATGGAGCCCCCCTCACCCCAATTAGGTTGCTGGGATCTGAGCCGAGGCTTCGTGGAAAGATTACACAGACAGACAGACGTACTTGCGTGTTTGTCTTATTATGGAGTTGCCACAATACCAACGCGCAAGAGTGTTCTGCTCTCAGTACATGTGGAAAGGAAAGAAAGAAATCCTTTGCCACTTTCTTAGGGAGATATATAAGTGTGGACGCCGAGCTGGTTAGCTGGTTAGTTGACTGGTCGGCTTTTTTTCCTGACTGGTTAGCTGTATAGTTAATCTGTTAGCTGTTTAGTTAACCAGTTAGCTGTATGGACAACCAGTTAGCTGTATGGACAACCAGTTAGCTGTTCAGTGGACCGGATAATAATTTTATGTTGACCATTTTATGCTGCAGTTTTCGACTCAACCGGTCAAATCGAAGTTGACGCCAGTCTGGAGTGATACAAATGCAGCATGTGCATTACTTGGGTCAATTTAACCCGTCCAAGCATGGTTTACTAGGCTTTCGAACCCAACCGCGCGCATCGTCAGACATGATCATCATGAATGTTCCCGAAGTTCTCCCCCGAGTTCTCCTCGTCCGAGATCTCCTCCTTCATGCTGCCTTCTTCTCCGAACTGGAGAAATAAGAGGAGGAAGAAGAGAAAAAACTGTCAATATTGATTCTTCTATTGACAAGAGGCTCCCGTCGTTTCCCCCAAGCCCAGCACACTCGTCTCAATGCTTGAATTCACTTCTCTGATGCCGGCTAATGACGAAAAGCAATATCGATTAGAAGAAAAATCGTGCGTATGTTGACGTTGTCGACGCTTAATTTGAAGGTGATTCGATATGAAGGCGTCACAAATAAGCTGGGCTCGTTTTGGTGAGCAAAACTTGGTACAATCCCTCCCCCCCCCCCCCCCAATTTTATCTAGGAGCTCAAAGAGTGCAGCTTCAGCTCCTCCAGGTTAATTTTTTTCTCTCCTGCCTTCAGTGGCAGCAATATGCATATTTTTCAAAGTGCGCTATTCAATCACATCCATCTCGGGAAGCTTTTGAAGTCAAAGGAAATCTTGAATTTCGTGTGCATGAGGACAAAAAGAAGTCGATAGCTAAATTCCTTCCTCGATCAGAAATATCGAAATGATGTGAGTGTGGACGGTTGAAGGACATCGTTCTTGTGTCTGCACAGAAGTGACATCTTTAGCCTGCGTGGAAAAGTAAAGGGGGTTCCCTTTCTCCACGGTCTGGGGCTAAAAAAGTCAGGGGTTCTCTTTCTATCCTTTTCTCCGCGGTCTGGGGCGAATCTCACTCAACAGGAGTTGGGGAAGGAAGAGCAGAGAAGCCTATTAAGTCGCTTCCTCCCACAAAGCTCATCCCACCTTTACATCCCAGGAATGGGAGCCATTTTAATTAGTTCGAATTTCTTTTCGCCGGATTTTTCTGCTCGTACATCTTCTCCTCAGCGTGCTTGTGCGTGCGTGTGTGCGTGTCCGTGTGTGTGTGTGTGTGTGGGTGGGTGGGTGTGAGAGAGAGAGAGAGATGAGAGAGGTTTAATAAATTCCATCCGCGGAGGGGCAGTTTGTCTTGTCAAACTTAATGACGACGGAGGGGGGGGGATCTAGGGGGAAGGGGGAAAGAGTAAAAGAGAGACAAAAAGTGTAAGAGTAGCCAATTTTATGGTGACCTCTGGCAGTGCATAAGAGAGGACAGAGCGGGAAGAGGCGGGACGGAGCAGGAGCAGAGGTGCATGCAAGTCTCCCTCCTGACCGTTGGGCAAGTACACGGATGCAGTGCATGACGCTACCAGATGTGTTCCAACTATTGCTTTCTTTCCTGCAACTCGAAAAAGGTCTAGCTTGATAAATGTAAAAAAGAGCTCTGACTGAAAGGCCTCCCTCTCTCCTGACAGAAGACCTTTTCCCCCTCCCAACTTTGCTTTGGGAGAGAAAACTGGGGAAAACAAGTGGGCAAATCTGTCCGGATCTCGCTTTTCGCCGATGATCGATCGAGGGAAATCAATTCGGGGAGGCAGGCAGTCGGGCAGTCGGGCAGGCAGGCAGCCAGGCTGAGAAGCCGGCCGGCCTGTGGGCAGCCACACAGGCAGGCAGACTGGCAGCCAACCAGGCAATAAAATAGCCTCAACAACATCAGCAAACTGCTCACATGTCAGGTCAAACTTGAGCTTTTTATAGAGGCTTGACACAAATGTGATCCCAACGTTTACGTCGACAAGACAAGTTTTGTTTTGAAAAAAAAAAGTGCTCACTTTCCCTAGCAGTTTGGGTCAGCAGTGCTAAAGTGGCGTGCCAAATGTAGAAAAATGCTACAAAAGTAGCATTAGAAACACGCGTCCTTAACTGTTACTGTGGCGCTCACTCTCACCGATTTAGTCGAGCCAGACTCTGGCTCCCTCCCCCCGCCGCCCCTATCCCAAGTACCAACCCAAAGTTTTTTTGGTTCTTCTGAAATGCAGAGTTGCCACGCTGCAAGTAGCAAGTGCAGTCGATGGAAACTGATATCTCTGCCTGGGAGAGAAAGTGATGTAGGCCCCGGTGTATGTACTCAGACTGAAAAGGCTCACTCACTCACTTCTGCGGGGAAGGGTAGAAAAGAAAAAGAGTTTTCTACAAAAGGTGAAATCTCTCTGGGGTTTAGCAAGCGTAAGAGAAGAATGGGATCAAGGCAAGTGAGTGACTCGTTCCGATCCGACTAACACAGAGAGGAAAAAAGCCTTAGAAAACCGATCAAGAAAGAAAAGTAAAGAAATTGCACCCCCCAAAAAATTAACTAGGAGAATGAATGAATGCTTTCCCCATATCTTCTTCTCTTTGAGGCAACTTCTCCCTATCTGAGTGGGCCCATCGATCCACAACCTCCTGTCAGGTCAGTCCCGCGTAATGGACAGATACACTCACTCTCATTGAATTTAGATCACTCCCTGCATCGAAGAGAAAGACATTCTTTGGGACACTGGAAAAACTTGAGCATAGCACGGGAAGAAAAAGATCGAAAGAAGGAAAACAAAGAAAGTCATTCCCAGTTCATTTATGAGCAAATTAGGGAGGATATGAGTTTGATGCCAACAGCACGGAATCGTAGCTCTCGGGCAATCTTACATCACTTTTGGTGTGTTCACTTACAGGGTGGGCACAACATATCCCTCACCTTGAGCCAATGATACCACTTTGATACCCTTCGGAATCGAGACAATAACACATAGTCGACCGTTCTCCTGAATAATGAAAGGGATCAGGATTGCCACATCGTCCGGACTTGTGAGGCCTAAGCCCATCCCGTGCCTGCCTGGGGAGGATGGCTCGAACAGGGTGCTCTCCTACGACGTGCAAGGACAACAGGGTGCAGCTCGAGGATTTGTCAATAGTACGTGGGTGGAACAGGGTGAACGTACACTTGAGCAATCGCAGCAGTAGCAATGTGAAAGTAGCACCTAGTGCTGACACCGTCACTCACACTTTTTTCCTCCCTTACATCAGCAAAACTGCTAATACGCAGACATCAGCCACAGGTGGACTCGCATAGAGTGCAAAGAGCTCTCAGGTCCAAAACACACTTCAGCACGACGTACTCGTCGTTCGCGTGTCTCCTCAGAACAAGTATGAAGCGATTGAGAAATCTAGTCAAATTTGGTCGCATTTTGGCGTGCAAAAAGCTTTACTGGGAAACCGTTTTCACGGGTATTGGCACTTTTGTTAGGTGCTAAAGGTGTCTCGATCGAAGCAAGAGGCTATTTCACGCTTCATGGAAACAAAGGGGGGGAGGATGGCGAAGGATACCAAGGAGGAAACCCCTGGCTGGTACTTACAAAACATCACATCCATCCCGGAGAGGCGAAGAAGATTGCTTTTCACGCAGAGAAGAATTAGCCAGGTGCGCGCGAGCTGCCAAAATGAAAATTGCTCGCGTGCCAGCCTCTAATTTTCCCACGCGCTTGTGTTTTCCCCCAGGGAGCCGTCATCAAAGAATGGGTTCATGTGTTAAAAACTGGCCAAGGCCAATTCAAGACAAGGTGGAGGCTTGGAGGCCGGGAGGCCGGGAGGCCGGGAGGCCGGGGGGCCGGGAAGACAAGGGAGGTCGGGAAGACAAGGGAGGCCTCGCCCGGCCCTGCCCGGCCTCGTCCGAAGACGCCCGAAGGCGCCCGAAGACCCCAGCACAGAAGAAGACGTCCTCGGTGTAACCAGGATTTCAGGGGCTTTGTACACGTCTCTCTTTTTAACAGCAACAATTGCACATTGTTCCAGAAAAGCCTTCGCACTCTGCAGGAGTTGCTGGCAACAGCAGGGATCTGTGCAGTAAAGTACGTAAAGCTCGCACTAGTCTGGCTTTCACTGAGCCCACAGCTCCCCCCAAAGGTGTGTAGAGAGAGAAAGCATGTTGAAATGATCGCCTCTTGGCTTCTTCTTCCTGGTAATAAGAGTACGGCGTGATCAGAGCAGTTTACGTCCCTGCAAGCAGGATCGTCAGTGCTAAGAAATTGCTTGAAAGTGAGCCAAGTTGGTCGTCGTCGTCGTCGTCGTCGCCGCCGTCGCCGCCGTCGCCGCCGCCCTCGTCGTCCTCGTCTTGGTCGTCGGGGCCTTATGGCAGAGCAGTCCTTTCTCCTCTTTTTCGAGCTGAGAGAGAGAGAAAAATGAGCTGCCATTCCCTTCCTCCCCTCTTCCAGTGAAGAATAATTATGCATTTCCTCTCAACAGCAGCGAAGACTCCGGACAAACAACTTTTTAGGCAGGCGGTCTTGTATTCATCAGGAAGACGGAGGAGAAAAGTCGAAAAATGCGAGCCCAGGAGACGAGCACCAGCTGAGGGATCATCTCACCAGAATCTATTTTCCATGCATTTGTCATCTCTAATGTAAACGAGTCTTACTCGGTGGGTGAACGCGGACGAGACGGTCAACAACAACTGTCTGGCTGGCGTGACCGACGTCGCGTTCTGCTTTGGTGAGCAGAGTCCTTTTTTTTGATTGCCACTTGATTGAGGCCCGGTAATTTCCTGATAGTGCTTTACTTTGTGCACCCATTACTGGAGTAAACTTTCCTCTCCCTGCTGGACTGGCCGGCAATTCGGAGGTCCGTTTGGGGAATCCTTGTATTTTAAAGTAGGCCTGAAATGGGGCGCTGGGTAGGCCTGACAAATATAATCGAACCCTTGTCAAGGATTCGAGATCTCTCCGCCCTCCCTGAGGGCCCACAGGGAGTGGAAATTCGAATCCCCAAAGATTCGTTTCCCCATCCCTAACGTCAAGCAAGCAAGCAAGCAAGCAAGCAAGCAACTTGCGTCTTTGCAGTTATGTAAAAATAGGCGACTTTTTTTTCTTTCGTAGTCTGTCGAAAGCCTTCCAATAAATCCAGCCCAGGGACTCGAGCAAACGAGGCCTCAAGGATTAGCGTCAAAACCAACGACCTTGAGCAGAGTAAGCACAGATAGAGGCCAAATTGACCTTTGGTGGGAAGAACTTTGAAGGCTAGAAAAGGCCTCTAAATATTTCCCCCGCCCTATTGCATTTATTGGACTTGGCGAAGAGGCTCCTCTCTACTAAAATGGGGGCCAGAAGCAATCGTTAAAGGATCTGAAATGGAACGTCGTTTCCACTTCCCCCCTTGCCATATTTCGCTAGCTGCTTCTTCATATCAGCAGCCATTCCGTTATGCATGAGAAGAGAAGGCATTTTTGCGCAGCGGCGCCAGCGGCAGCGCCAGCAACGCCAGCAACGCCAGCAGCGCCAGCAGCGCCGGCAGTGCCAGTCGCACCAACAGTGGCAACAGCAGCACCAACAGCGGCCACAGCAGCGGCAACAGCAGCGCCAGCACCAACAGCAGCGCCACCAGCAGCTTCAGCCGCAGGCGCTCGCACGCATGTTCGCTCATTCTGGTTAAATAAGCCGAGCATAAATTTCTGTCGAATTCGCCCTCCCCTTGAATGCAAATTTGTGTTTGCCTCTCAAGTAGGATTTCTGCCCCATGGCTCTCAAAGAGATAGTACCAAGTACTAACGAGGCCTGGGCTGGGTGCAGCGCAGTAAAAAGCGGAGGCGACACAAAAAGAAGACGTGCGTCAATTCCTGTCGCTATACAAATGTTGGCAAGTTGGCCCAGAAAAAAGTCCTCCCCAACCCCGGAATGAGGGAGAAAGAAAAGATTGCAGGGAGAGAGAGAAGAAACGGGCGAACACGGCAGAGAAAGAAAGATACCATCTTATTTGGCCCTAAATTTATAGCACTGTTTCACCCCGGGTCTGGGCCCTCCTTGGGCGCAACCCTGAACAAAAGATAAGCTTCGTCTGCGTCTCGCGCTTCAAAGCCTTCGCTCGCGTGCAGTTCCCAAGGGGTCGACAGCAGAGACTCTTTTCATTCAAAAGTTTCTGGTCACACGAATTAGTTTTCGAAAACTTTGATAATTGTGTCTTGTTTTGAGGGAAGATCTTCATTCTTCAGGGAAAACGCCCCAAGGAACGGGCCGAGGAGAGCTTCAGCCCCCGCTCGTATAGGGCACCTGACAGCGCCCTCTGTGCATACCGTACACACATAAGCAGGCCGCTCTGCATAGTGGGAGAGCCATATCTGCGCTAGTCCAACCTTGAACGCCGCTTAGTATTTCGCAAATGAGAAAAGTTGCTGCTGCCACTGTACTACGACCAGGACAAGGAAGTACAGAGTACAGCTGGTCCTGGTACACGCATACTGTGCGTCGACGTAATTGGTGTGTGCCGCTCCTTTCATAAAATACCATGCCTTCCTTCCCCCTGAAGTTATAGAAAGTCACTCGCCTGCCTCGGACCCCGAGGTTGGCCGCAAGTTCACGACGACGTCGGACTAGTTGCTTCTGAAAACACCCTAATTAAGTGGGGCCGAGCATAGAGAGCTGCTGGTCTGCGACGGTGTTTGGTGCTTATTCGGAGCCTCCGTCCAAGTCGTTTGGTAAGCCACAGTCATCGTCACATTTCTCCACAAGGCAAAAGTTTTTCCAGCAACTGTTGTTGCCGCAGACCCGCAACAATTGAGTTGCCTTGCGACTGTACGCAAAAGTGCTGCAAGGATCGAGAGAATCATGAATGCTCCTTATCTTAGTAATGTGGTGGTATCAAGTGCAACCTTCGGCCAGGACAAAAGGGCCGACCAGGCAGGCGGTGTCCTACTTTTCCAGATAGACAAACAGCCAGTGATGGCTCGGCCAACACTTTTTTGGCGCTCGACATCGAGTGGCCGGCGAGGGAGATCGAGCCGAGAGCGACGGAGGGAGCGAGCGAGCGAGCGAGCCAGCGAGCGAGAGTGTTTGCACGGACGAGAACTCACAAAGAAGGAGCAGATTTGTTTGCCAATCCAAGTCGACCTGATAAGAAATAGCAAATTAATATCACAGCGTCGCAGCAGCATGAGCTCCTTTTTTTTCTTCGCTCTCAGTGCTTGCTCATGAGAGACATTTCCGTCTCCATCTCCGTCTCGTCCGTCTCCTCCGCCGTCTCCGTCTGCTCGGCCTCCGCCTCCTCCTGCTCTCTCTTTTTCCTCTTCCTGCTGCAATTTCTTCTTCTGTCTGTTTGGTTCATGAACCAATTTTGGATTCAGCCCGGAACCTTTCTCGACAAATATCCGCGCGGACTTTTAAGAGCTTCTTCTCCTCGTTCCTTCTCTCTCCAAATGGAAAGATACTTCCCGCGTAGTTTGTACGTATTGTAAGTATCCACCAAAGTTGAAAGAAGCGTTGTTGAGCAGCCTCGAAAGTTGTATCAACTTTGCTTGGCCTTGCGACGTCGCTTGGTGTTGCCGAGAAGAGGGAAGCGGCTACTCCGTACCTCGCACTGAAGGACAGGGTTGGCCTTTTTTAAGGGGGGGGGGATGGTGAGCGTGAGCGCTGGCAACTGTGAACCTCCTGTCTGTCTATCTGTCTGCCTGCGGCGACCTCACTTGGTCTTCGTGGTCCCCTTGAATTCGAAGAACAGTTACTTTCTCCCGAATATTGGCCTTGGCTCAGCTCCTTAGGGAGGAGCAGTCAGAGAGGCTGAGGGAGAAGAAGAAAGAAGAGACCGCTGCTACAAGAATTTTTAGTTTCCATCTTCCTTCTGTTTTATCTCTAAGGATGTGCATGTATGAGCGAGAGCGAGAGAGAGAACAACCAATGTGTCTAACCGGCGCGGATTAATTTGAATTATGCGACGGAAAATGTGAGCCAGGAAAGAGGAGAGCCATTTCCGGAATGGTATTATGCGCCATCCGCCGCAATAACCCCGACGACGGCGGCAGCCACGGCGG
>JAAUXU010176679.1_pt1 | contig 17770 bp, 24 predicted proteins | sample 7278151 | NCBI WGS metagenome assembly JAAUXU01 (sample SAMN14350113, study PRJNA611818) | marine sediment metagenome | isolation source: surface marine sediment (1.8m) | place: French Polynesia: Moorea | collected 2018-08 | reverse complement strand
TTTTCATGAAGTGTATGGCAACCCTGAATTTCATTATTTCGTCAATCGTTGGGGTCAGCTGATGTCAGCTGACGTCAGCTGAAAGTGGGACTCCATAACTGAGTCGCTCCCCTCCTTTATTTTCTTTGGTATTGTTCCCCCGCTCTGCCCGACTAGTGCTGCTGCCATGACAGCTCAAGGGAAGGGCAAGCGTATAGTGCATGCACCCTTATTGGTCCCTACTAGATACGCTCTAAGGCATGTGTGTGGTGCCATTATGTTCCTACTATGTACATTCTACACTATGTTCCTAGCCTCACTTCAGGAGGTTCATGATAATCTCTGGAGATGCTTGTCCAATTCTCACAGTGACCCAGGCACTATCATGCTGCTTCTGTCTCAGTACAATATATCCATCTCCAGACATGAACACCCGTTGTTCAGTCATGGATCAGCAGTGGTGCATCGCCACCTATCACAGATAAAATTCTGGCCTTTCGGTCACATTTGAGTTCAACCCTAGATCCCTACTGGATTATTTGTGTGATTACTATGACTCAACAGCCAGCGGCGCAAGTCCACTAGCACCTCTTGGCCAAAGGTTCACTTATGATCACTCATGATGGTTCTACAGATCCAGGAGATCACGTCCACTGAATGGCGCATTGCTGCTCCTATCCAACAATGCTCATTATGGCCAAGGGTGCAGCCCCAAAACCTCTCATAGTACCGATCCACTTACTCAGTTGATTCAACCAACTACTGGGCAGCGCTGATGGGCTATGGTACTCGAGTACAGTCTCGTATCAATGGAATTTCTTCTGGTCCTTATGCCAGCTACTGGTTTCAGTTCTGTCACATTCTCCGCCATGCCTCAAGGATCGTGACTCTGAACCTGCGAAGAACGGTATGCGATGGCACAAGACATTTTCTTGTCTGACATTAACAAAACCAACTAGGACAGGATGCTGACATACTGTATATTCTACACACTTACAATCCCAGCCAGCATCGGACAATCTGATGTGGGGGGTGGCAACACTGTTAAGTTAGAAGATGAATCCCATCTTCTGGTAGTATGATACAAAATAAAGGTACAAGTACAGAGTAAGAAAAGGAGTGAGAATGCCCCTGAGGCAGGGCATGTCACCTCATATAGGGGGGACAGTTGCCAGCCTGCATCTGTTGATTGGTGGATCTTGTTGTCGCTGGTGATGACTGGCAATGTGTGGGGTGGGTGGTAGTTCCCGAGTATCCCAGTAGAGGGCAGCGTGGAGTAAGCTGGAAGTGATTGTGTTAGATGATCCACAGGTGGCATTGTTCAAGCCAGGTTAGTTGTAATGAGTTTTTCAGGTGGTCCACAGATGGCATTGTTGCGTTGGCCCTCCCACTGTTGGTGATTCTCCACGCTCGTTTATTCAGCTGATATGCAAGGGGTTATTCTATGTCTTGCAAAAATGAAACATGCACTATGATACATGGTTACATTAACATATCAAAAATATAGTGATATCAATTATTTGGCATCACAGACACCGACACATGCAAAATATAACATTGTATTACAAATACATTGATCATATTGCAAATGTGCATATAAAATACATAATAGCCGCCAGTGTTCACTAAAACAAAATGAACATGGGTCATGGCTAAAGGTACACCAATACTAAATAGATTAGTTAAAACACATAACTGGGCATGATTGGAGGGTCTACAAGGATGCTACTCCAAAACGGAGGTCACTCAACCTGTCAACCAAGAGGTTGTGTGCAGTGCTAGTGCTAGGCGCTATTGGCTTGTAAGAGCCAACCTCGAGATGTGGGGAACATTCGTGCGCAGCTCAAAGTAAGAGTCCGAAAAGGCTATTGCCGAGAAGAAGCTGGACAAAACCATAGCGATGGAAAGGACAGCATCTTCGAGTCACTGGGGAACCCAAAAAGGCCATATCAGACAAAAAACTGGACCAAGCAATTGGGGGTTGACCAGTAATCTTCGCAATGTGTTCCATGATATCAAAATGGATCACGTTGATCCAACACATTGGACTTATCCATCTGAGAACTTGTTCAGTTCCCACACTGGCCAAGTGTACGCATCATTACCCCATGGAACACATTCACGCGTGACTCGATGTCATGATGTGAAGAGTAGCATCCAAAGTGATTGATCCGCATGAACTTATCACAACCAACTCTGGATATTGAATGGAATAACTTGGTCTTATTGGACTCGGGAACTGACTCCTGATGGTACCACGTCAGGTCATCTACTTCCAAAGGGCTTGGTAATATTCAAGCGCAATGATACTTTCGAATGTTCCCTACAGGTTGCAATTTCAAATTGTTTGTGAGAACTGTCATGAAAACGGGCTGTGGCAAGGATGACTGCCAACACTGAGGAGTGTTAGCAGCAGGGACAAACAACTCTAAGTCCAGCACTAATATGGTAAGAAAAATCAATTTATTTCAAAAATCATTTCATGACTTATTGCATGAGAAATAGGGAGCTAATACTTGGTAGATGGATCGAGATGATGCGATCAGCATTGACTTCAGTTGATCTGACGAGGATGGCAGTGTTGGCAAAGGGGACACAATGGAGGATGCGGAGCCTGTGGCCTCATCTTCCAATGCAGTAGGTGTCACCAAACAGGACCTGGAGCCTGCAGCTTCATCTCCCAACACAGGAAATGACATTGGACAGAACCTGGAGCCTGTGGCCACATCTTCCGATCCTTCTGTGACTAAATTTCGTGAGCGGGCCGACTGCTAGAAGTTTTTTCAACATTGTGAAGATCATTCTGCAATTTGTTTGATATGCAAGAGGAAGTATGCAACATCAGGTGGGTCAACATCTGGATTGAATCGACATCTGAAGCACACCCATCCCTCTGTCACTGTCTCATCCAGAGGAAAGCAAAGCAAGATGAAAGATTTTTTCTCCAATGATGAGAAGTACCCCGACAATTCCTGGAAGAAGAAGGCTACTGACTGCAAAGTGACAATGTTTGTTGCTCTAGATCTGAGACCTGCTGGGACAGTTGAGGGAGCTGGCTTTCGAGCACTTCTGCATGAGGTTGATCCTCAGTATGAGCCACCATCATGATTCTCCATCATGAGAAACCATCTTCCAAATCTCTATGCAGAAGAGAGGAAGAAACTGAAAGAAGAACTATCATCTACTGACTGGATTGCACTCACAACAGATATGTGGATTTCGAGGAACAATGCTGCCTTCGTGAACATTTCTGTTCATTCCATTTATCAGGGCAAGTTGACAACAAAAATTCTGGACTGTTCACAATTTTCAGGTTGTCACACAGGTTCCAACATTGCAGCAAGACTGCCTCAAGTACTTGAGTACATTGTCAGAGAAAAAGTAGTTGCAGTAACTACCGACAATGCTGCTAATGCCAAAAAAGCAGTCAAGGAAGCAAGTTTCCCCCAGATTGGGTGCTTCGCACACACCATAAACCTCAGCTCGGTGGACGTCCTGGAAAGAGCCAACCTTCCAGAGTTGGAGGAGGTGAGGGCGAGAATATTGTTTTGACTGTGCATCAGAGTTCCACCCTTTATGAGACTTTCCAAGACCGCTTGAATCGTCTGAGTATGCGACCCCTGAAACTACTTAGATGTTAAAACTACGTGGAAGAGCACCTTTTTAATCGTGGAAAGAGCCCTCAAAGTCAAAGATGCCTTGGTGTTGTTCCTGGAATCAGCTGCTGTCCAAGAAGATGAATCACTAAGAGATGTAACAATGACTGCAGAAAACTGGGCAGTGCTTCAAGTAGTGGTGGACTGCTTACGACTCTTATATGATGTTGCAGCTGAGATATCTGGAGAAAAGTAAGTCACGGGCTCAAAAGTCATTGCAATGACACAAATACTACTAACCTGGTATGCAGATCTAGTCCAGGCTGAGAAGGATAAAATGAGCATCACCTTCAAGCTTGCTACAGCTTTGAGAGACTCAATTCACCCTCGGCTAGATGTTGTTGAAGATGTCAAAGAGCTGGTGGTAGCTGCTATATGCGATCTGTTTGCGATGCGACCTGGAGTTTCTGCAAGATTGGAGATAGACACAGGAGGAAAAAACTTGATTGAAGACTGGGCAAGGGCACGTAACATTGTGAGAGAGGTGTACAGGGGAGGGACCACGGAGGGAAACAAATGCTGAATATTGCTGAAGCAGGCGGTCAACCTGGGACACCAACTTTCAGACAATTACAAAGTCTTTGCCGTGACCCTGCATCAATTCAGTGAAGTTGCCGAAGCCTGCTTTGGCAAGGAACTAAAACTAGCTGACAAAATAATATACAAGGACCATATCATGAGCTTCCATCAAGTATACCTTGACTGTGGTATCACAATGACCCCTAAGTATGCAGGTACTGTAGTCATCATGCATGTCCATGAGCGGTTGCATGTCCTAGTCCTTTTCCCACATACTGCCTCAGCAAATTTTAAACCAATAAAAAAATTCGGCCCAAATCCCTGGTATTCGAACAATATGTAGACTCAATGGATCACAAAACACTTTGACTTGAAATCCTATAACTTAATTTGCTAATAATTCTCAGCACCTTATGTTTTAGCTACATATATCATTCATTCTTCAGCACTTCTAAGCCTCACATGTCTTTTGCATTAATATGAGAAATAATAAGGTATCTCATGAAGCAAAAAAGAGTGGCAAGCCTGAATAAATATGAGGCTTTGGTTTGGTTAACTGGTTTTTTAGTGAGCTGAATCAGAAGAACAGCTTGTTCTTGAATCACAAACAACTCAAAGCCTCAGCCCAACCCATTTGGTGTGCATCACAATGCCTAAAAAGAGACCCCATGAGGAATATAGAGCACTTCTCTGTGCCCTGTGCTTTCATGTTTGTGAGAGGCTGCTAAACTCAGTGGAGCAAAAGGAAATTCAGGTCAGACTTTTCTCTGATTTCTTCAAATTGAGAGCCACCTTCCTGGAGGAATCTGCTCATCATGCAGGCAAAGGATTGCTTCTCTCTTGGCTTTGTTGCCAAAGACCCTTCCTCCATGACTCAAATATGAAACAATGTGGCTTGATATGTCATCTTTACCCAAATCCACGCGAACAAACCCTGAATGCAGTTGTGAATAATGCAGGCTGGGTGGTTTCAAGATAGCAAAACCATACATTCAGAGCAAGTATTACTCACAGCCACCCAAGACAAGAGGGAGGGCAAGGACGAGGTCTCCTCCCCCACCACCTTCTGCTGAGCTCAAGTGCACCAGCTGCTTTACTGAGATCGGAAAGGGAAAGCCTCACACATGCACCACAGCATCAAAAATGCAAAATCTTTTGACTCTGACTCCAAACACAAGGGAAAAGCTGGCCTCAGCAACAATTAAGGAAAAACTACATGAAAATGAGTCAACTACGTCTACTTCCCTCAAGCAACAGCATGGAAAGTCCCTAACTGTGGAACAGGGATGTGCAGAAAGGAGGCTGGGCTTTCAAGAAATCAGTCATGATACAATGATGCGATTCAAAACATCTCTAAACTTAAGCAACAGGCAGACTTTGGAAGCTGCAAAGATTCTTCGACATGGGGCTCAAAAGAATACTGTTGTTGAGAAAAATTTCAAACAGGCACTTTCTAATCAGGGTCAAGCTCTGCAGTCTTTCTTTAGGAGCAAGAAGCTTACATTTTCTCATCAGCCAGACACAAGTGGTGAGGCAGCAAAAGTTCAGGAAGACTGCGTCCTCTGCACAGATATTGCAGCCCTTGTTGCCTATCTAACAGAGGCAAGAAATCTCTGCAACACTGAGGAAAAATTAATCATAAAGTCGGCCTAGATGGAGGAGGAGGCTCATTGAAAGTCTGTCTCAATACAGTGTCAGTGTAAAATTCAGTGATCGAAAACCAACGTCAGAGTTTTCAGGAAAGTGATACTTTATTGATCTGCTGGAGGGGACAGACAAGATGTCCGACAAGAATTGGGACAATGAGACCAACATCTTGTACTTGACCAATCTGCTCCGGAAAGGGCGTGGCTTCCTCCAACTCGACCATAACGGGGCAGGGAGAAAAGTGTTGAGGTCGGAAAGTTTGGCCAGAAGATAGCTTGGCCAGCTTTATACCCTGATGAGAGTAGGGATCAGAATGCTGGTTGGACGGGAGTCGATGCAGGAGACCTCAACCAGGAGAGTTCCTCCGGATTGCTGTCTCAGGAGTCAAAATTGTACCCCCTCTTTTTTACATAGAGACCAGAAGACCCCTCTGCAACTGAATGGGAGCGGATTTCCCCGACTCAACCAAACAGAAGAAACTTGTGGTGTGACAGAAAAGAGCTTGCCAGAAGGGGCAAGGAGTTTCAAGCTGAGTCTTGCAGTGATGGCCTTGAATGGAGGAGTGACCCTGGACAGCATCTGGCCATGATCACAGCCCAAATTCTCCTCTCTTTGTACTGTATACCTCGAGACTGGAAAAAGTACTTTCTATCCCCCCAGTACAAGTCCTTGATCTGCTGCTTTTCCAGCAATAACATCAGAGACGCGCAGAAACGATCGCGAACGAATTTCTTAACGTGATGAACGGAGGTGAGGTGAGAAATTAGATAATTGAGGTAGGAAAGTGCGCTTCTCTGACAATATCATTTCCAGCCACTTCGTGATCAGACCTAAAGAACAGAGGAGTTAATTGATGGTGCTGATTCGTAAGAGTCACGCTCTGATGTTGCCAAGTCATTTCTTTTTGCCAATTGTACCTCAGTCCTCTCACCACTCAGCTGGAATTGTTAATGGGCATGTGTAGCGACGATAGCATCGACCTCTTCCTCGTCGATGCAACTACTAAATCCTCATTGTCAAGAGTCACAGGTATGAATTATGCACGTCCGTCTCGTGTAAGAAGCTCTACACACCCGGGTTGAATGTTGCAATGTTTGCACATTGGAAAGGGGAGACCCCGAGGGTCGTCATGACCCGAGTCCTGCGAAACTCGAAGAGGATGTAAGGTTTGTAGTTTGACGTGACTTTCTTGACCATCATTGCCCATATTTTCGGTAGGCTCATTCATTGATCCCACATTTACCAGTAGATGGCGCCAAAGGCGATCGACACATTGAACAAAGAGAAGCAGCCTCTGTTAGTCCCATGCCTCACTTAAGAGGCAACTTAGGAGCTCAATGGTGACTTGCACTCATCTCCTACCTTTTCAGTCACATCTTTGGTAATTTGCCAGAAAAATAGGTGATGGAAGAGGGTGGAATCGAAGCCCAGACCCCTGAGGGAGTGTTCAGACTCTGTGTGGTATGAGACATAGTGTGAATAATTTTTTACAAAATATTCTTCACTGTCGATTTTGCGATAAATTTACGATACACACGATATTTCATGTGCATTGTACTGTTCGCTGAAATTCTTCTAGGAAATAAAACATGCGTGTAAAGTAAAAAGTGTGTGTTCCAGTGCCCTGTGTGCCTTGGCAAAGAAACGTTTTGTAAACTCTTTGTCTCTACGGTCTCTATTGCTGTCCTCGTGCCTTGGCCAGCAACACGATCAAGCTGGAGAGACGTAAGACGCTACTTTGCCAAATGCACGTTTTATTTTGACCTGTACCGCTTATGTCATGAGAGCGTGTGGAAAAGATTTTTGCGACCCGCTGGCAAGAGGTGCTGTAAAGTAGTTCTTTTCTAGAAGTCCTAGGAACAAACGAAATGAATGAAAAATGGACAATTTGACGCAAAAGTCAATTTGTTGCAATATGGACAGAGAAGAACGTTCGAAACATCAGCGGTCATCAGCAGCAATGACTCAGCAACCGATTTTAACTCTGACTTTTCAATGAAAACACTACAAAGGCTGCTGTCAAAGAAAAAAATGTACTTGTACATCTGAGCAAAGCCTAAACACACTCTTTTTGTATTTGGCAGCTCTGTGGGCCCTGACGAACTTCGCATAGGCTCGTCAGGGCCTCAGGGGCTGCGAGGGCCTTATTTACGTGTGTCAGTCCACGGTCGAGTTTCTAGTTTTTTGTACGTGGTGAGTGCGTGCGAAGCTCGTGGTGAGTGCAGAGCATGTGGTGTAAGAAACAGATGAATTGACTGACTGACAGACAGACAAACAGGCGGACAGACAGACGCTCACACACACACACGCACACTCAGCGCTTTTTAGTTGTCCCATTCCTTCTACCCTATAGTAATTATTAATCATTTTATTAATCATTAGTACTTAAAATATTCTATAGATGCAGATGCACCCGGCGTTGCCCGGGTTCATGTAGTCACCGCTAGGAAGTCACCGCAGACTGACAAACAAACAGTCCACTTCATACAAAGATTGATGACAGGATTGGTACTTTCTTGGACTGCACACAAGAAGTTGCTGAAAGTTGCGGTCCTTCTAGAACTGAGCACACTCAAAATTGAGACCAGAGGCTCCAAAAAAAAGACTGTTCAAAGTCTTCATCACCCTGAGATGACTCACGAAGGGTGGTTACTGATCACTTGTGAACGGTGGAAGAAATTGCTGACTTTGTACTCAGTGTCCTCCTCCACATTGGGTGTTGAATGTTGGCTTTTGCAAAATGTTCATGAAGTAAGTGTCGTGAACGACACTCGTGGCTTTCCAGTGACATTTTGCCAGCTCAATTTGAAGCATTCTGTGCGGAGTTATGTAGGCGAAGAAGCATCATTCAAGCTCTCTATGCCGCAGGATCACCTGCAGAATCGTACAGAATCTTCTCTGAGTGATGGTTCTTCACCAATGACTCCTGACAGGATGCTTCAAACTGAGCTGGCAAAATGTCACAGGAAAGCTGTTAGTGTCCTTCACAACATCTATTTTTTTAAGTTAACTTTAGGAGAAACTTTGAGTGATATTTCTTCCATTGTAGGGGGTGATCCATCAGCCTCTGCGAGCGGTCTCTCACAGGTGCTCTGCCGCGAGTCATCAGCATCTTGAACGCTCTTTCTCTCTGTGAACTATGATTAATATATCAATGAGTGTTACAAGTAGATGGATTTTAAGTGTGCACTGTGATAGAGTAGCTCCATAATTACAGTCGCTGTGCATTGCTACAAAAAGTGTCTAGTTCAGAAGTTTTTGTCGAGAATCTCGATGTGTTCCTAGTGCTTTTGAGCCTGACTGCATATGTAGGTGTACATTTAATACACGCCCCTTGTTGGTGCTTCGGACGTTTCGTTGACTGTAACCGAAGGGATTGAATTATTCTTGTTCCATTAGATCCTTCAGTTACTTCACCTCAACGTTTGGCCTATCATGTATACAGTTTATGATACCTGAGAGTTGTTTACAATTGTTCGTGCTGTGCAGTCAGTGCTGGGCCAGAGATTGGACTACGCATGTGTGTGTGTGTGTGTGTGTGTGTGTGTGTGTGTCTTATATCACGACAAAACGAGAAAACAGCAGTCAAGGCCACTGAGGTCTCACTTTGCTCTCCCTAGCTCATTGCTTCAAGTTGCAGGTTTGGCCAGGAGAAAAGTGATGGTCAACGGTCGGAAGTTGATGTGGCTGGACAAAATCAAGAAGCTCATAGCGACATCTCCGACAGCTTCGTCAAGGCGGATATGAGCACGTGAGCCTCGTCACACCCAGGTCACTTTACACCTGGATGGAACAATACGACGTCGACGGCTCCCGGAGCATCAAGCTGGATCCCGCCACCCCCGGGAACTTCCTTGCCGCCACTGACGAGATCATGGCGTCTACGTGAAACAAGCGGCCCGTCGTCGTCGCTCGACATTGCAACATGATCATCGACAGTCACGAAACCTCCTATAAAAGTGCACTCGGCCCGGAGAAGTCTGACAATTTGCCCGATTTCGCATGATGAAAGACTAAGTTCTCGCCGACGCAATCTCCACGGGTCGAGAAGACAACGACAAACCCGCAGAAGTCGTCGTCGTCTTCGCCGTCATCGCCTAAATCGACCGCAAGCGCAACGCGGCCGCTCACCTGGCCGGCTTGAGCGCGATAGAAAAGGGGGGGGGGGGAGGAAGACACCTTCCAACTCTGAATCGATATTCTTCCTGCACGAATGGTGCACCACCTTGCAGAAACTGAGTGATTTCTGTGTGTGCCTGTGTGTGTGTGTGTGTGTGTGTGTGTGTGCCATCAACCTTATCTGCGGCATGAGTACACAATGAGCGAGCAACAACCTCTTCCAAAAGTGTTTCGTCATGTCGGTAAATGACGTTTCCCCCCGCACTCATCCATACATACACACACGCACCCCTGCTTTCGACAGCCCCCCCTGTACAACCCTCCCAGTAGGTGCGAAAGCGCGCTCGCGCACGTCAGTCTCATTGTGCGTGAGGAAGCGAGCGCTCTCGCCGCTCCAGTCGCCACCAAGCTTGAGCTCTCCGCTGACTACGGACGTGTAGTCATTCTCCCCCCAACCCCTCTCTTAATTCTTCTTTCTCCTCTTCTTGTTCTCCCGGTCGTCGACTCTCCTCCTTTGCCGACATATGTAGCACGTAGGTTCGAAGCAAAGGGTAGGGATGGACTTGTGCGGAGAGTGCCAAGCTTGAACATTTGTTCACGGTGTGTGCGGACCAGGGGGTTGCGCGGAGGAAACCGTCTCGAGCGCAGTCGCTCCTCCACCGCAGTGTTGTGGACGTCCAGAAAGTGCAGCCTGCATTCTCATGCATGGCAACGGACACAGTGGCCGGCAGTGGACTGAGTAGCGACGAAGAAGCACTCGGCGTACACGCTGAACACGCACACGTCGAGAGCGTAGAAAGCTCTGCATTCTCATGCTATCGGCCCGAGCCTGCTTCTTTCGTCCGCCACCCCTATAAATCGCAGTCAGAGAGCTGGCAGAAGTCAGTCGGGTGAGACCATCGGCGGAAGCCACATGCTGATTATGCCCGGAGAGACGCTGAAGCCGCTTCCTGTGCGCCTCGGGAGATGGCAGTGATTTAAGGAGTGCCGGGCTAAGAAGAAAAACTAAACTCCAGCTTCTACTAGACGATGGAAAAAAAGAAGATGATGCCCGTGCCCACCTTGTTGGACGTGTGCGCCCGCCGGGTGGCCGAGACGATGCCGTTCGGCGGGGTGGAGGCTCGCTACAACCGCATTCCCGAACCCGTGCAGCGCAGGATCATCTTCTGGTCGTTTCCCAGGAGCGAGCGAGAGATCTACATGTACTCGTCCATGAGGAACAGCAGCGGCAACAGTAGCGGCGGCGGCGGCTGCAGCAGTGGCGGCAGCAGCAGCGCCGCGCAGGAGCACAGGAACTCCTCGTTCTACCGAGGAGGCCGACTGGTGGAGCAGGGCTGTGTCAGCGACGTGCTGCAGATCGGTAAGAAGGGGAAGGGGAGCGGGAAGGCCTGATGGAGGGAGGCAGAATGATCATACGTGTGTACTTTGGAGTCCGTAGCGCACCGTTCGTTCGTACGTACAGTGTGGCAAATGCGTGCAGCTCAAAGAAGAGAGTGTGGGACAGGGTGGTGCTTTCGAAACGTGCCAATAAACCAAGTTTTCTCTCCCTCCCCTCCCTGAGCAGAGTAAGGTTCACTCATTCAGTCACTACTCGGGGCGATGGCAGCTTTCTCTTATAGCAGTTGTTTAGCTACTCCGCCAGACAAGACAAGCGAAGAGACCCAGCATGAGGCAGCCAGCTATAAATTGTGCTATGCTAAAAAGACAGTCGATTTCTGCTCTTTCTTCTTCTATGGACAACAGAGAAGCCTCATGTTGATGGACGTTTGCGCAGTGAGCGCATTCCTCGACTCTGTCTGGCGGACGATACAACTTTTCTCTTCCATTTCCATCTCCCTGTACTTCGATCGACTAAAGAAGTTTGTTTTTCTCTTCCTCTCCTGCTGGTGCACACTTACTTTCTCCCCGATCTCTCTCGATGCGATGACTCATCTGGCTCATGTTCCTCACCAACCCCCTTCGGAGCCTTCTGCTCCTCCTGCTCCGCATACATTTTTAACGCTGATGCCAACTCCAGCGTCTTGAGCGTGGGCGCCAGCAACATGAGTGCGCTCGTGGACGGCACTGCTCACCCAGCCAGTGCAAAAATTTCACCAACTCACGTGCACATGCAAGGCAAAAAAGAATATAGTGTTGGGGCTGGTGTGTAAGTACGTCTTCTACTGTATATGCGTAGTTATGTACGGTAGAAAGCCTCCCAAGGAGCTCTCTGTATGGGAGGCCTCGACTCTGTGAATGGCTGAGGGGCCATCGGGGTTCGTAACGGCTTCATCCCATTGGCTGCGACTCTGGAGAAAGTCTGCTGGAATCAGGGGTTCAAGGGATCATCTCTGAGCGAACGAGATACGATAACTTCGGGCAATTTACCATGGTAGACGTTAAGAGAAACGTTGAAGAAGAATTTAAAAGACAGCCAGAAATTGCAAAGAGTGTATAGTATTTCTAATTTTTTTGTCTGGCTTCATTTATGTGTTAAAAAATAATTTCTTCTCCCCCCCCCCCCCCGCTGTGCGGTTCCTCACGTACTCTAATGTAGCCTTGGCCACGATTGCGACAACACCGGCGGCGGACGCAATCAAGTGTTTCCTTTCCTCAAACAAAGACACCTCTAGGCGCATTCACTCTGCGTACGTCAACAGTGTGTACGACAACAAGAGCAGCAGCACCCGGTATCAAAACACCAATGCTGCAGCGCAACATCTTTTTTGCTGTTGTTGTTATTGCTGTTTCTTAGGTCCTGTTCGATTATGAGCGGCCAGAGCAGGCAGTAAGAAGACGCTAAGTCCGCTATGATGGCTCATAATTGCCCCTCATCAACCTCTGACCCTCTCTTCTCCCTCTTCTGCCAAAGACGTGATCTGGTGACTGAACCCACGAAGTAGCCGAGACCGGGCGAAAAAAAGAAAACCCTCCCGGAGTCCGTTGAAGACCAATGTTGTCTTCTTAGCATTGTCACTCCACTTCTAATGCTGCTATTTGCGTATGCGTTGAGACCAACGCGTTCTCTCTCCCCTCCCTCTCTCATGACCGCGTCTTTACTCTCATGGTCGAACAAAGAGTTAAAGAATTGCAGCAAGAAGTGGAGGAAGAATTATTGCCTAGTCATCAGTGTCTCGAGGAGAACAAGCACAGGCGAAGTTGCGTTATCTGGAAAATGAAGCTTACACGCATGCCTCAGTTCAAGAAGCACTGGAATGTCTTATCGTCAAGAAAGAAAGGAAAATATTTATGGAATATGAAATGAGGAGAACCCCTCATCGACCGACCGGGTTTGCAACAATCGGCTCACATTCCTGACCCCTCGGTCACTTACTCCGGTTGCCCAGAGGCGCTCTGTGCCGTATGAATTAACGCCAAACCAGCCAACTTCCTCCCAGAGCGTTGTTTTCCAGTGGGAAGGAGAGGAGGAGAGAGAAAAAAATTCCTCCCTCCTCGGTATTTGGTGGACTAAAAGACCCTCCGGGTGTGGATACGTACCAACCTACCTCCGTATGTAATCCCCCCCCTCCCGTCAAAGCCGCGTGGAAGCGGAGAAGAGAGGCATTTTCTACGTCATGTCCATGAAACCAAACCGACAAATTAACGAATACAACTACGTAATGCCACTGTATGTACACTTCTTCTTCTCCTCGCCCGCCCCGCACATGCGAGTGCTCACCACGTCTGTGTGCACGAGAATCAACGGTTATGTGCGGACCTCTTTTTTTTCTACCTCCTCATTTCACCATCCAACCCTGGGAGCTGCATAAAAAAGAAGCCTTTTCATTCTTTTAAAAGCTAAATGTGGACTGCCTGAATGGAACGGGCTTGCTTGCTTGCTTTGCTTTGCTTTGCTTTGCTTTGCTTTGCTTCTCCTCCCTTCCTCACAGTCTCTTTTTTTGCCTCTCTTCCTCCCCCTTTGCCATCCCTCACAGCTTGGGTATCAGTTGGTGCGAGAGGAATTAAAACGTGGGGCTGGAGCGCAGCAGAAATGGCCCCTGAGTTGAAAATTGGCAGGAGGAAGCTGTTCAAAGCTCCACTCACTCCCTGCTGGCACCAGAGCAATGAGTTCAGCATCGTGTTGCTCTGTAGACGTACCAAGGAGTCTTTAATTATCGGTTGTTTTTTGTTATTTCTGCCGCAAAAAGACTGGTGCAAAAGTTGAAAGTCTCATCAGAATAGGAAAGTACTGGGGCTTTGACTGCTGAATCCCCCCCAGACAGGGGTGGTGGATTGAATGGAGCCTGGGCAGCGTTGTTTCCCACGCTCTGCCTCGGCTCCATCTGCCCAAGTGAGCAACACACCTGCCTCCTTTGACACATTAGTAGGGTTGCGAAGCACATAAGTGATGAGCATGTTTAAAATACGACCATGGGAAAGCGATCTGACATGACACGGTCGTGCTGAATGCGACACTTTTCCCATTCCTACAGGTTTCCACCTGAGCGGCGAGGTTGGACCCGGTCGAGATGCCTCGAGACTCCTCGTGGACGTGGACGACGCAGCGCACAGAGTCTCTCTCAGCTTCGATAGGTGGGACGCAGTGGAAGGGCTCAGTGACGGGGTTGAACTAACAGAAAGTCCACGTTCTCTGCCTTGCAGGTGTAAAATCACTTCTGTGACCTGTAGCTGTGATAGGAGAGACATCTTCTGGTGTCACCACGCTGTCGCCTTGGCACTCTTTAGGATCAGGAACGCTGACAAGGTCAACCTCCGCGTTCCTATATCAGGTATGCATGCGTCTGCATAACGCCACTCGCGTGGTTGTGACTCGGTACGCCTATGCTGACCTCTTTGAACAGAGACACTACTCCAACTGGACAGACAACAACTGCAGAAACTGGTGCAGTACATGGTGAGCGAACACTCGAGTGCTGTGCTGCCTACGGCCCAGAGGTTGGCCGACCAGCTGTTGCACAAAACGTCGGCGATTGACAAGATCGCAGGCGCACCCGATCCCACGGCTGGCGCATGCGCCGACGACGTCGCTAGCGAGTGGTACCTCGACGAGGAGCAGGTGGGACGGCAGGTCAAGGCGGCACTGGCTCAAGGAGGATATCACAATACCAATAGACAACTTAGCGCCATGTTTGACAAGGTACGTTGCAAACTGACAGTCGTGGTCGGTGTGACTCTTATTGTCGTCAATGGACGTGCAGTACGGGCACAGGTACAGATCTGCTGGGAAGCACGTCTCCAATGTCAAGTTTGTGACTGCCAGATCATAGAAGATCTTAACGTACTCTCTAGGCGACATCCCCGATCCACGTCGTTGAGACTGGGTTTCCGCACACGCTCCCGGTCTGCTCACACCACACCTTCCCGCCGGGGGTGGTGTCGATTCCCCCCTTTTCTGTCATTGTGACTTGAGGGGTTGTCGACACAGCGATTCTGATATGCTCCTTGACGAATGCTTCCAGTCCACCTCCTCCCTTGTACACTTTTGTTTCCTGCCTATTGGTCTCCCTCAGCGTCTGGATGTCCATCTCCTAGTTCCACGAACGTCATAGGAGTGGACGACGTGTGACTGTTCCATGACGAAGACGCTGTTGATCGTGGCTTTTCACTCACGCCTCCAGTCTGCGAGCAAGTATCGCACTTCTCGATATTTGACACGTTGGAGAGCGAACGATGTCACCATTCTTTGGTCGATAATAGGTGCCTTGTAATTCCTCCGGGTTTTTTTCAATAACGTACCTAACATAACATAAAACATGTGTTGTGCAATAGATGTTGATGTTATTCTGCAGCCAGTGACATTTCTGCTAATTCTTAGGTTCGTGAAATGCTGTACGTTCGTGATTCCAACGGTCCCAAGATGCTGTCGCTCATGACTGAGCAATTCTTGTCGGACCAGAGGCTCGTGCTGTGGAAGTCTCAGGCCACTCCTATGACTGACAAATGCAGGCAAATCTGGGACCAGCTAGGTACTAACGTCTCCTCAACAGCGGTGGAAGTTATGAGTTATTTGCACTTTCCTCTTCAATCTAGGGGCTCTCTGGGTCTCCGTCGTCCTCAACCCTGCCAATACCGGAGAATGCAAAACGCTCTTCAAGAGCTGGCTGCAAAAATGGGCACGATTCGACATGTGTCCGACGGAAAATCCGGACTACAAGCTGTTCAGGAGTCACCGGAACAACACGGAGCAGCACCACATCAACCACCAGGTTGGTGTCCGTAAACCAGCACTGATGGTCAATGCGGAGTCGACTAACACTGCCAATCTTTGCCAGGTCCCCAATTCTGACGACGAAGGTCACTGCACCATCAGAGAGTCTTCGCCATCGTCCTTCTCGAGAAAAAGGCGCCGCAGGGGAAGTCAAGATCGGGGTGCTGATGACAGGCAACAGCACAGTCCTCGGACGATCTTCCATAAGGCCATTGACGCCTTGAGCATGACTTGGGACCATCCGATTCTTGACCTGCTGCTCTCCAACGACCTAGGCAAAGATGCTCCCAAGAATTTGCTGCACAAGTCCGGATACCTTTTGTGGAACGGTGAGTCGAGCACTCGTGCAAAAGGAAAAGAAGCCTTCGCTGAAGAAGCCACTGACCCCGGGTTTTTCTTTCCAGAGCATGTCCCTACTGCTTGCGCACGCGTGGAAGCGCTCCGCTGTCATGGCTTTCGGACTGAGTCGCTTCGCCTGGCCGTTGCTGTGGTGCGCACTATGCGAGAGCAACAAAAAGCCGGCGTTGAGCGTTGGAACCGTCTGAAAGTCAGCGACAACAGAAAACGTCGTCATTCCACGTCGGCCGCAGCCTTTGCGTGCTTCGAGGGTTGGGTTGGACATTCCCTTGATCCCATCAATTCGCTCGTCGACCTCTTGATGGCCGAGTGTCTGCCCGTGGAGAATGACAGCATTGGGCGCGTCATAAGTGATAGTGCTGACGACACTGACAATAGCAAAGTAAATAATGTAATGGCGCTCAAACATCGCCACACGCCTGTACCTGACAGCAACAGCAGGGAGAGCTATCTCACGTTGGCGATGGAGGCGGCTCTCATGGGTCTAGGCCAACAGAGGGTGATGCCGCCGGGATTATACGCGCAGGAGAAGGCCTGCACACAGGAGGAGAAGCTCCTGAGCCGCTTGAGGAAGGTGGAGCTTGATTCCAGGCTATTGGCCACGCTGTGCGACCAAACAGTATTCCAACTGGATGAAAGTGGGCCCCTCTCTGGACTGGGAGAGGAGCGGCCGCATCCAGAGACCGTGCCCATGCACACTTTCGCCAGGTATCTGTTTACGGCTCTGCTGCCGCACGACGAAGCCCTCGCCTTCAGGGTGGGCCTGAGGGCCATGAGGCTTCCCGTGCAGGAGACGCTCCTGCCATCGCCGTCGACCCTCTACGCAGACGCGGGGAACCAACAGCACAGAGGACCCGTGTCTCGGTGGCCTCGGTGGTTCACGCTTGGTCACCTCGAGGAGCAACAGTGCGCGCTCGCATCAACCATTTTGGTAGCAGCGAAAGGTCAGTACCAGCTTCATTAACCTATTCTGTAACGAGGAAAGTTAGTGGCCTTGACGAAACTTCAGTGGCACTTGTGCAACAAGTGATCCGTGAAGGCGTTTTGAGCTCCATTTGAAATTGTGCTTGAACGGATCGCTAACTTGCACCGCTGACGAGGTCACGCGGCAATTCTAACCTTAGTGATCCTGAGGCACTACTAAGCTTTCTTTCTCAGATGATTTGCTTCGTTTGCGGACGGCGTTGGAATCGGCGCAGGGTCACATCCGCTCGCCGGCACACCTCTTCAAACTGGCACAGGAGACCTTCCGCCACGCCCTCTCGTCGTCGTCGTCGTCGTCGTCGTCGTCGTCGTCGTCGTCGTCGTCGTCGTCGTCGTCGTCGTCGTCGTCGTCGTCGTCGTC
>JAAUXU010163047.1_pt1 | contig 17774 bp, 21 predicted proteins | sample 7278151 | NCBI WGS metagenome assembly JAAUXU01 (sample SAMN14350113, study PRJNA611818) | marine sediment metagenome | isolation source: surface marine sediment (1.8m) | place: French Polynesia: Moorea | collected 2018-08 | reverse complement strand
GTCCACAGCTGAATCAGCTGCCACTAAGCCCCAAATGGTGCCAAGCACTGTACTCGGGCCACTGTACACTGTACACCGTATGTAGACTGATCTCGCTGGTCACCAGCAAAGTGGTCACGCTGGTCACCAATTGGGGCTTAGTGGCAGCTGATTCACCTGTGGACTTTGCGTTCCACATTCGAAGGGCGAGCGTATAAAAGAAGCGCGTTCTTCTCTCTTTTCTCTGGCGGCTATCATAAAATACGCCTGCGACAGCTGATCTCCACTCAAGAACTCGAGCGTTTAACGCCACCTCTGAACACAGAGGTCGACCGAGCTTGTGACACAATGTCCCTTCATGGCCCGATCCAGCAGCAGACCAGATGTGTTGGGGTCGACGACAGCGCTCAAAGTGGTCAAGGGGATGAAGCACAGATGACAGGGCAGAAGTTGGGCAACTTTGAGGACCTCCCTGATCGCACCGAAAGGACCTCATTCATACCAACTACACGAAACAGTACTGGCGACATCCATTAGCACATTGAAAATCAGATAATTTTTAGGTCAGGGTGAGCTACCTGATAATGTTCCCCGATCTGCTCTAAAGGTAAATGGAGAGACAGAGTTCATCAAATCTGACGTTTGTCTCTCCCAACAAAGAATATGGACCAATTTCTGTCAAAATGATGCACAGTAATATCTCGTGTGCAACTTCATGAGACCTTTCGAAAGAGACATCATTTAAGTCCGTAGCATTTGTTAGGAGACGATGAGAACGTCTCAAAGTTGCTCAACTTCTGCCCTGTCCAGTTGGGATATCTCTGCTCTTTGACCGCTGGAGCGCTGTCGTCGACCCCGGCTCAGATGGCTTGCCTGGATCAACCCTTCCAGGCCGAAGTTATCCAGTGGTTCCTGCTCAAGCAGCTTTTGCGGCAGATGGAGATGGCACAGGTCGGCGCGGCGTTCGGGCCAAAGTAGCCCTGTCGCGCCTTGGCCGAATCACAGTTCATGTTTCTCCACGGGTCAGCCCCCAAATACATTATGGGGTGATTGCTTTGATCCCCCGTCATCTTGCTCGGTTTTACTGTTTTGCATCAAATCAACTTATTTTTGCTTCTTACCATGTTCAGCTGTCGCCTGATCGCCGGTCAGCTGTCGCCTGCTTGTGAACTGGGTGGACTCTGTGACTCAGTCTTTGCCACAGAAAGTCAAGAAGAGGAGTTCAGGTTTGCCAGGCCATTCCTCGACATCATTATCACTGAGCTACCATACAGGGTGAGCGATGACACATTTTTCACAATTCACACATGGAATTTTGGACACATGGGTGTGTATCTTGCATTAACGAAACCTGAATAGTGGGCTTTTTGAAGAGGAGTCACTATTGCAGCTCTGACTCACTTTCCACATTGTGACTTTTCCAACTTGATGTTGTGGAATGGCTCTAATGCCTATGGTTCATCCCTTGAACTTTGGGGTTTGGAAGTTCAGCCAGACGCGCACCCTTGAAAGCCCAAGGTGTTGGAGGACGTCAAGGACGAGGTGGCAGGCAAAGGTAATACAGAAATTCGGCGATCTGCCGCAAAAAAAACAAGAGGAAAAGTGCTGAATTTTGTGTTGCCGAAAGTGGTAATGATTTAAAGTTAAAAATTGTTGAAATGAGGTAAGTAAGAATCCGTCATGCAGCCCTTTATGAACGCATAAAACACACCCACTTATCCAACATTTCCGTCCCCCAATTTCGCCTCAGCTAACTCAATCTCACCTCAACTAAGTGGCAAACCTGAGCACTTCTACCAATTTTCAGGGGTGTCGATGAGAGATACCCGGTCAGGTCCTCCTTCAAAAACCATAACGTAAGTAGAGGTGGACGCCGGCCTAAGGAAAGAGGCATGTATCGGCCCTCCCTGACCACGATCTTGTCGGTGGCCTTCATGGGCTACATGGCCAATTCGATCTGGACGCTGGCGCAGCTCTTCTTTCCGCCTCACTGCGCCGAGAACTGCATGTCCAGCGTCTTGGTCAACCAGCCTGCTAGGAGGATCTTGCTCTTTACGTCTCTCAAGTCCCACCCTCGTCTCGACCACGACCTGAAATTCATCAACTTCCTCGACGTCGGCGACGCGACGTCGTCCGACGACGTCTCTGCCAAATTCGAGGTCCCTCTGCCGGCCAAGGTGAAGAAGAACGGCACGATGTACCTGTGCGCGTTCGCCACTCCGCTAGACCGCGAGCAGGACCCGAGGAAGGACTGGCTGGCGATGATCACTCATCCGGAGACCTCGTACACTCTCATCCCGCTCACGCAGCACTATCCCAAGGCCACCGAGACCTTTAATCTGTTGGGAAAGGAGGAGAAGGAGAAGTCGAAGAAACCAAAGGAGAATAAGGAGGATGACGGCGTTCCTGTGACGCACTTGCGGTCGAAGGTGACCCTGAGTCTCATGTCGGACGACGTGAAGATGCCGACGAAGAACATACCGCCGGAGTTCTTGTACATACTGAGGAGGTCTCAGGACAAGAATTCTTACCTTCCCATTTTGTACGTGGACGAGTTGAGTCTGAGACTGAGGGACCTGGTCGTGGTCAACGCCACCGATAAGAACGGCACCGTGGAGTTTGCCTACAAACCAATCTCGTACGGGAAGCTGAGGCTGTTCCTGCAGTTCACCGGCGCTCTCAGCACCATGCCCGGACTGGGCTTCAGCCTCAAGGACACTGACGAGGTGAGACGGAGAGAAAAAGCGATCTAAAGCAGCTATGAATCAAGAAGTAAAGGTCTATTGAGTAGTATAAATTTGAAAAGAAAATCATAATGATATGGCAATGAATGATTTGTTGAGGAAGGCCTAAGATGTTGGAATTCTTCACCCACCTTAAATGTCCAGTCCTGGTAATGGGTTAACGCAATTTTCAGGTGAAGGGCATTTTCGCCGACACGAACATGACACTGCTACTAGTGACCTTTGCCGTGTCTGCCGTCCACCTGCTGCTCGACTTCTTGGCCTTCAAGAACGAAATCACCTTCTGGCGCACCCGCAAGTCCATGGAGGGCCTCTCCACCAACGCCGTCCTCTGGAGGGCCTTCAGCCAGGCTGTGGTTTTCCTCTACTTGATGGATGAAGAGACGTCGCTCCTTGTGCTCATTCCCTCTGGTATAGCCGCTGTCATTGAGCTGTGGAAGGTCACAAAAGCCTTCAAGGTAAAAAAAAAGGACTGGATCGTTCGCGATGCAGTTCGTGGCAATTACCTTTCGTACCTAAGTATGGCAATTAATTACGTGTCCCATGACTTAGATCCACTTCACGTGGTCTTCTGGCTGGCTTCCCCGGGTCTGGGTTGACTCTGCCTCGCAAACCGAGAGCGAGCGCTCCACGGCGGAGTTCGACGCCAAGGCCATGAAGTACCTCTCATACTTGCTTTACCCGCTGGTGATCATAGGGGCGGTCTACAGCCTGATGTATTTGCCGCATAAGTCTTGGTGAGAAAGAGAGATGTTTTGCTTGGAGACGAGACACTTGAACAAGGTCCGTTACTGCAGGTACTCCTGGACTATCCAATCGACCGTGAATGGCGTCTACGCCTTCGGATTCCTCTTCATGATGCCCCAGCTGTTCGTCAACTACAAGCTGAAGTCTGTGGCACATCTGCCGTGGCGTGCCTTCACGTACAAGGCCTTTAATACGTTCATTGACGACCTGTTTGCTTTCATCATCACCATGCCCACGACGCACAGAGTCGCCTGCTTCAGAGACGACGTAGTCTTCTTCATCAACCTGTACCAGCGTTGGCTCTATCCGGTTGACAAGACCAGGATCGACCCCAGCGTTGGCGCTATGGTCGGCGACAGTGACGTTGGTGACGTGAGCAAGAAGAAAGAAGACAAGAAAAATAAGTAGGGAAAGTCACATTCACTGGACTTCCCTTGTCCAATCAAGTCACGTGATATCTGGCGCATGGTCCAAACGACCCCGACACAAATGAAAACAATTTTAGTGTGGGTCCGAGTGTTTAGTTACCATCATTTGTACTAAAAACAGTGATTGGTTAATACTTTCTTTGCATTTGTCGTTGATGTGTTTTAGTCGCTGTTAAAACAAGGGCTGCTGGCATTTTCTAGTTCTGAACTAGTGGCTCATTATGATTGTGTTCCTTTTTTCATTTAAAATCTTGCAGCTTTAGGCGGTAGCGGGATGAACGAGATATTCTCGCGCCAAGAAACTTTGGACCACTTGCTCAAGGTATGGAACATGACAGCGTCAGGCATGCCGAATATGCAATCTTTCTTGCCACCAATCAATGCAGATCCCTGGCGTGAACCCGGAGAGGCTGAACTGCTGGTTGTCGACTCCACCAAGGTTCACAATTCTTAGGTTTGATCCGAGGAAGCAAGACAAGAAGGAGCTGGAGAGAGAGATTGATGAGTTTCTCGTCCAGGTAACATTAGAACCTTATGAAGCAAGATGCCGAACACTTTGTTTTCTCGACTCTTTAGCAATATGCAGAAAAGAAGGCTCCCCGACCGAACATCATCGCCCAGACCGTTCTTCCAGACATCTTGGTACTTGAGTCCGGCGGTCCTCAGGATGTCCGCCCCCCAGCAGAAGACGAGGAGGTGATGGTCGGCGCCCTGTGCGCCTGTGCAGTGCTTCGCGGCGCAGATGTATTTGCGCCGGGCGTGCTGGGGTTGGCGCACTCCGCCAGGAGAGGTGACAGAGTAGCTCTGTACGCCGACGTCGATGGCAAGTGCTTGCGGGGTCACGCCAGGAAGACGTTTGACGGCGGCAGGAAGAAATACATCGGCAACGGCGTCCTTCTGAAGGATCGAGGAGACCTTTTTAAGCGAGAAGGCAGCGACAACGTCCCTGCAAGCGGCGTTGCCGTTCGTGTAGATGAGGCAACTTTTGACTGTCCCAGCTTGGAGATGTTCACCAAAGAGGGCAAAGTCACCCTGCAGAACCTGCCTTCTGTACTCTGCTCCCACGTGTTGGCCCCAGTGCCTGGAGATCTGGTCCTGGACATGTGCGCTGCCCCCGGAGGGAAGACCACTCATCTGGCGGCGATGGTCCAAAGCTCATCCTCCTCTCGCCCAGGCCAAGTCATAGCTTTGGACAAGTCCAAAAACAAGATGTCTCAAATTGAGGCCAACTGCGAGAGGTTGGGCCTCGGGAACGTGACGTATTTCCCCTTCGATGCCACCCGCTGCGTGCGGACCGATACTGCCAGCAGCGCGTCCGCCATTGGTCAGGAGCCTCCATTTGTCCCCAACTCCTTTGACAAGATCCTGCTGGATGCCCCCTGCAGCTCTCTGGGTCAGAGGCCTCAACTGGCCAATAACATAAGGATGACGGAGCTCATGTCTTTCCCGAAGCTACAGAAGAAACTCCTAGCCAATGCTGTGGATCTGCTGAAGCCCGGAGGCACACTGGTCTACAGCACTTGCTCATTCACCTTGGGCGAGAACGAGGAACTAGTTGCCTGGGCCCTGAAGAGCTTTGGCCACCGGATACGATTGGTTGAGGCGCTGCCAAGGTTGGGACAAGATGGTATCCTCGTCGAGGGCTTGACCCAAGAAGACTGCGGCAAGGTGCAGAGATTCTTCCTGAGCAATCATAAAGAGCGGGAGGCGTTCTGCACTGATACCATTGGTTTCTTTATTGCAAAGTTCATGAAAATGCGGTTGAAGATTTACCCTACACAATCTTATCTGTGAAAATGTCTGCAGCTCTTGAACCTTTTGCCTACTCTCCAACGTTGCTGAGTTATGGCTGTTCCAATCACCAGAGTGCAGCCACGAAGACTGACAGCTGTAGCCAACGCAACAAGATGTGTAATGTACTTGAACAATCCAAGAAGGATCTGTCAGGTTCATGTGGATTTGGGCTGGCAAAGCATAAAAACTTGAGCACTGCATGAAGCACATTGGCTCGTATTTTTATTTTAGTTCTATTATAACCCGAGCACCGTTGGTTTCGGCTACTTTTTTTGAATAATTAAGGCTCATGAGCTGCTAGCCAGTCCAGATGATAGCCGAGACAGCCGTGAAGGCCAGAGAGAGAGAGAGAGAGAGAGAGAGATGTAGTCTGAGCGAGGACACCATGACCAACGGAACTGCACGTACGTCCATTGCTGAGGCAAATCGAGTACTGTACGTTTGCATCATGCGCAAGTCTGGCAAGGGTTCAGCTGCTACGTGGACGAACAAGGTGTATTTCGAGTGTCATTCTTGGTATAAAAGTAGGTACTGCCTGGATAAAGTTTTGATGAAAGCCTTTGACACTAACAGTGTCAAAGGAGTCAATTGAGTTGTCCGAGGTTGTCGTGAGGTCCTCGAACTGAACGGAATGCACGTTTCTGATGCTAGACAGCACGAGGAGCTCCGTCCCCGTCTTATTCCTCTTCCCCTACTTCTACTTTCCTCACCACACCTCGTTCCTGTTGGCTCTCCTGTCCTCTGTCCCATTACACATTCGACATAACTCACACATATGAACGTCAAGAGACCTACTTCATCTATTCAGACACCATGACAAATTCACGGGGGACCTGTACTTTTTGACAGGTGTTGCGCTAAGAGGACACTTGTTGGTCGGTGTGCATCTTGCCGTACGCATAGCCCACATTGCTACCTCACACGGAGTCCAGCGTGAAGAGCTAGATTAGCTTTGTGTTGGGCAGGCCAGAAGTGCGAAGACACCCAGCCAAGCGGGTCAGGTCCGCCATCGTTGTATGTTTCTTACCCAACGAAGTGCGTCGCACGTAAGTGGTGGTTAAAGATAAGAGGAAGCGACTATCTGTAGTTTACCTAGGGCCTATCTGTAGAAATACGTGGTCTCCAAAATATCATTGATGCTGCTGGTGGGTACGTATAACTGACATGGATCTTTCTTTGGTCACATCGAGGATGTCACTGAGGGACCCTCAGTGAGGGTGCAGGCAGGGCACATTTAGGATGACTTTGCCACTGGACTGTTGTGATTTTTACTTTTTTCACGAAGGAACTGCGAGAGTTGGGACTCAGTGATCATGACTCTGTGAATGCAGAACAATTTGTGTGATGTTCAGCTTTCAGTTGAGCTATTGCACACTAATCTGCCCCCCCCCTAAAAAAAAGAAGGAATCTGGCAGGACAAAGAACTCATAATACCCGTTTTAGGAGACCCTGTAGTTGACGGGAAGACGAGGTTGCCTCGCACCTTTCTCTCTGTGGATGGGGAATAGTACGAGCAGGGCGTACTGGGGGAGAGGGAGCAGCAACAACAGCAATTCCAATATGAGAAGGACAAGACCGCTTTTGCTTCTGTTGACTCTGTCTGCTCTGTTGACTCTGTCTGTGGACTTTGTCGCTGTTTGGGGCGATGAAATGACCGCCAGCGATGAAATGACCACCAGGTACTCCCCGAACTGGCCCAGCTTGGACTCGAGGCCGCTGCCCCAGTGGTACGACGAGGCTAAGATCGGCATCTTCATGCACTTCGGACCGTACGCGGTGCCAGGTAAGAATGGGTTCTCAGCCACCATCATCAGTACACTAAGACTCCTGGCACGTTGTGCACCGGATTCTTCTTCTTCGCGTCATCCTTCTCCGACAGGTGTTTCCTCAGAGTGGTTCTGGTACCAGTCAGTCCGCAACGAGAGCGACTCGGATCACAAATGCTCCCAATATCTGCGGGACTACTTCCCGCCGAAGTTTACCTACCAGGACTTCGGTCCTCAACTCACTATGGAGTTCTTTGACCCCGAAGCCATCGCTGACATCGTCAACGCCTCCGGAGCAAAGTGAGTTGAACGGCCATTGATTTGAAGTCGCGTAATCAAAGTATTTGTGCAGCTACTTGGTCTTCACGAGTAAGCATCACGACGGCTTTTGCAACTGGCCCTCCAGCTACTCTTATGGCTGGAATTCAATGGCTGTGGGACCTCAGAGAGACGTGCTCATGGAGTTGAAAGAAGCATTTGCTAGGAGGCATCCTCACATCCACTTTGGTCTATACTATTCTCTGTTTGAATGGTTCAACCCCATCTACCTGAAAGACAAGGCCAGCAACTACACGAACAAGTAAGATTATTTGCTGGAAAAAAGAAAACTAACTTGTGATTCTCCATCCAGGATGAGACAAAGCTGATGGCAAAAAACCTTTCTCTCCTCCTTAAAATAACTTTCCATTTTAAACTTTCTTTTCCTGCAAAAGAACTCACATTCTTGAACTTGATGAGTTGTGACCATTTGCAGGGATTATGTCCAGAATAAGATGATTCCAGAAATGAAGGAATTGGTTGAAAGATATGCTCCGGATGTCCTCTGGGCGGATGGCGACTGGGAAGCGGAAGATGAGTACTGGGAGTCCAAGAACTTCCTTGCTTGGCTTTACAATGACAGTCCGAGCAAGGACTCAGTGGTCACCAATGACAGGTGAGCAACATGGATGGTGGCCTCACGCCTCTGGATGACAACTCTCTTGAGACAGGTGGGGCAGAGGCACAGCCATGACCCACGGAGGATTTTACTCTGGTCCTGACCGATATGATCCTGGAGTGCTGATACCACACAAGTGGGAGAGCGCAATGACCGTGGACTCTGAATCATGGGGCATCAGGAGAGACATTAGACTTTCTGACCTCCTCTCCACGTCAGATCTGATCACAAAGGTGGGACAACGAACATGCAGTCGTCGTACAAAGTAATTCAAGGAGTCTCTTTCAAGGTGGTCACGTCTATCAGCTGTAACGGTAACATCCTCATCAACGTGGGACCCTCGAAGGAAGGCACCATCATCCCCATCTTCGAGGAGCGGCTGAGGGATCTCGGCTCCTGGCTTAAAATTAATGGGGAGGCGCTCTACAGCTCCAGACCATGGACTCATCAGGTAGGCAGTCGAATAAATAGATAGTCAACAATGTGCTCAAGTTATCATTCATTTCTCAGAATGACTCTGCCAATGGAGATGTTTGGTATACCAGGAAGGAAGATGTTGTTTATGCCATTGCCCTGAAGTGGCCGGATGACGACGTTTTGAAGGTAACACAGAATCGTATGAGTGTTGAAAAAATTTCGTACGCAAAGTTTTTTTTTTTTAAAAAAAAACAGGTGGCAGATGCCAAGGTAGAGGAAGGAGTGACAACGATCACCATGCTTGGACTGCCTGATCAGCCCTTGACCTACACCACTAGTGACACTGAACTGAGCATCAACTTTCCTTCCATGAGTAGCTTGATGAGAGCTTGTGGTCCTGGGTGCCAGTGGGGCTACGTACTCAAGATTGAGGGCCTCAACCAGGTCTAATCAATTTGATTTCTGAGAGTTGAACTCTGCTCTTTTTGTACTCTTTGGGAAAAAAAACTAATGCTCTTTGAACTGTAACAGAGCGGAGATTTTAAGCTTATATTCCCATGACTGCAGCACAAAGTTCTTTTTTCACCTTGCACCATGGTAAGTATCACCTAGCAATAGGAAACTTCTCTAGTTGTTCCTCCCGAAGCGAAAAGTTGTTGCTAGTGTGTATATATTGTCGAAATACATCCTAACATATGCACTACGGGCAGAGGCTTCCTTTTGGCCGCACATTCTGAGGAGCTTTATTCACCATGCGCATGCATGCGCTTCAGTTCTTCAATTCACCACTTAAAGGATGTTGGACTCCTTGGTACTGATCAAATCTACTTCTCGGGGAGCTTGTTTTTCCTCTCGCTTGTCCTCTTTGAGTAGCTGCTCTTTCTGGCAACTGCAGATGCCTTTGACAGCATTGACAGCTCCCGTGCGCGCGTCCCCCAAGTACGAGAAGTAGACTATGGGATTGAGGACGAGGGGGACGTACGTAACCCAGATCAGCACAATCTCGTACTCAATCTCCATGGCGTCCCGGAGGTAAGAACCTTCCCAAGCAGTCATAAGTGCCTTAAACTGCACGATATCCACCGGACACCTGCGGGAAATTGTCGTATGAGCATACTCTGAGCTAGAATTAGTCAGCCAGAGGAAGCAAAGTCTACCTGGAGAGAACAAAGATGACTCCTAGGATTAGAAACATCTTCACAAAGGTAGTGAACTTCTTGTTCGCTCTTCTATGATAGCAGATGAGTGCCAAGATGAGGGTGATGGCAAGTGCTGGAATGAAGAGGGACACGATGATGAAGGCCAGGAGGAGGTTGTATCCAGGGTCGTCGATCGTGTAAGAATGGGGATTGGAGAAGGGATTGGCCAAAATGCTGCATCCAGGACGCCTGAAATTACAAGCCACTCTCACAATCTTCTCTTTGATGTTGTTTTCAGTCCTTGCACCTGTGTGGGAACGTTTGCATCATCATCGCCGCAGGCACACCAAACGCCAGCGGCAAGAACGCGCCAATGATCAGCAGCCAAACGTGCCATGAATGGTACAACACCTCGGGGTCCGTCATGGGCATGTTCTCGTCGTCATCAAAGGCCATGGAAGGCGACTCCCTGCCGGGGTAGTCGAGCGAAGCGGCGTCCCAGAGATCCACGTCGTCAAGGCCGCGAGTCTCGTCCACTTCTCGCAGAGGTGAGCTCGCACGAAAGCCGCGTTGAGGACCGACCTGGGGCACAATAACCGTCAAGAGGGAATGTACGCATGGGAGGGAGTCTTCATCATCAAACATGCGAGTGTTCCACGTTACTGTACTGGCACGAGATGGAGTGCGTTGTGGCTCCGTCGTCCAGGACGAAGTGTAGGTACCTGGAGTGACGTGTTCATAGGCCTGTTGGGCGTTGACATGGCCCTCTGCTGGTTCAGTGACCTGCTCATCCTCCCCGCGGCGAGCCTCCCTTCAATGGACCCGGTCACAGATCCCGCCCGGTTTGGAGCGGCGTAAAATGGAGCCCGATTCGATCCTGGAGTCATCCGTGGACGGCCATAACCGTTGCGGTAGCCGTCGACTGAACTAAAATACAATGATAATAACACTGGTGTTGTGGAATGCTGCGAGTACACCGACAGCTTGTACTGACCCAACTACTGATGGCGGCTTCTGCTGCGGCGGCCTATGCGTGAACGAATTTGCCACCGAGGGGGGCGAGGTCACGTCCAAGTCAGCCAAGGGCAGCTCGTCCCCTAGGTACATTGGTTGCGGCGGTACCAAAGTTCGGGTGTACAGGGTGATGCCGAACACCAACAGCAAGACTGGGTACGCCGATGCGAGCGCGAAGTCCAGGAAGCCGGCGATGGAACACCAAATCTGTTGTCACCGAACAAGTCTGTTTAGTCAAAGATCAAGGCTGTTTTCGCCAGGGCAAGGTTGCTAACTTGCACTCCTTGGTATTGGCCAGTGCATGGAGGTAGCAGCACCACCGACGGTAGTACAAGTATGACAACGTTACTCTGACGAACCACACCTAGTCTTCCGTCATTACCTGTCCTGCGCTCCATACGCCGAAGCTGACCACCAGCCAGTCGACGGCGGTGGGGATGAGTATGAGGGTGACGGCCAGGTCTCTTATGCACAGTGCCAGAAGAGGCCAATGAGGGGAGCAGCGCAGCGACCGGTTGACGACGAACGAGCCCACGAATGCCGCGTTAAGCAGTAGCGAAATGGCCAGCGTCAACAGGAGCAACGCCCCAAAGCCCCATCGATGGAACATGAACTGAATGTACAGCTGCGGACATACACAGACACATGTGTGCGTAGAAAGTAACGTACGTTTCATGGTTGACGTTTAAATGCCCAGTGGTTCTTATAAATTTACCTGACTGTTAAAGGGATCCTCCGGCCTTTGCAGGTCATTCTGACCTGTCCATGATCGGTAGAAGAACATGTCTTATAAGAGTGGCATCGATATGCGGTGCCAAATACGCTGTTGCAGCTTTGAGTAGTACCAAATCAATGGTGCAGCAACTCTCTGGACTAAAATAAGGAACGGCCGGAAGACGCCTGCTTTTGATTTTTTTTAGTCCAATGTTGCTGCACGCACATAAGGCTGCCTAGAAGCCAGGTATGATTCCATTCTCTCCCTCCTGCTTCTGTTGTTCCCCAATAGCCTAGGTATTCTTCGTTGTCTCGTGGCGCCATCTTGACGGCGCCGGCGGAATCATTCGCTGCTCTTCGGATACGCGCGTGGCAGTTTGCTTGGCACTTGGGTGATCCTCAGTAGGATCACTTGGTGCTGGCCAACATTCTCCTCGGTGTGTCAAGTGGAACACGTCCAGATCACAGGTTCTCTGGAACGTTGGTTCATGCTCGGCAGCTTGAAGGGGGTTGTCTGATCCATCGGCCTCCCTCGCCCCAACTGTGGACAGCGTCAAGCAATTGAGGATTGGTCGGTGCATCTTCCTGGAAGGCTGCAAGGAATCCCTACCCAGGACTTCCACGATGTCAAGCATGTTGTTCTGCTTGGAGATGCCTTAGGCGATGTGAAGCTGCTGCAGCTTGCAAGCTTTGTTGTCATGAGGCTGACAATGCTCCACCGGTGGCACTCACGGACCTTGTACTGGCCTCGGTCAGTCTGGCTGTGGACAAGCAGGGAAACCTGGACTTTTTTGACTTCTGGACCAGAGTGGTGCCAACTCAACTGCTTCGAGGCTTACACAGCTAGCAGGCAGCTCTCGTACTGCGTACAAGTTATGAGAGGACCTTCTCACCACAGCGAACTCGAGCGGAAAGTGAATTTAAGTTTATTTATGCAAAACAAAAAAATATTTGCCTTCAGTCAGTCAATGAAAGTCACTCTTGAGGTCCGTGAGCTTTTTCGTCTGAATGTCCTCTTCGTCATAGCCCGGAACGACCGTGCAGCCCACAAGTGCAAAGTCCTCACCCCGTTCGAAGTCTCTCCCCTCGCAGTCCTTCGTCTCCAGGCGGCGCACGAACCAGCGATTGCGCGGGATAGCGTAAAACAGGCGATGTCCGCAGTCCGGATCGGGGCCCAGCACCACTTCGTCCTGCCAAGAAATATGCATATCAACCCCGTCACTTTGAGTCTTCTTCACGCACCATTTTGTGGGGATCGTCCTCTGCCAGAACGTAGACAGTGAGAGGACAGCCCCGGTAGAAGTGCAGTAATTCGCTGTTCTTCATGCGGAAGAACACGGTCTGGTCGTCCAGGGGAGTGGTGACTGAGGAAGGTAAAGTGAGAATGGCGCTGATACTTGACGCACATGCAGGCCCCGGAGCTGAAGCCCCCATTGTATGCAGAGGGATGTTTTGTCACACACCCTTAGGGGCCTTATAAATGGCCGTGGAACGCAGACAGTGGCAGAATCGCCATCATTTATACACACCTCCACCTCCCTTGACGTTCATTGGCGTTTTGGCAAACTTGCGCAGGTCCACGTGAGTGACAAAACATCACTACTGCGTGGAAGACAAGCAGTAGAAACAGCAGTTCCTACCTATCCTGTGCAAGAAGTAAATGTTGGAGGCTGCGTTTCGGGTGTCGTCTGCTGGTCCCTGGACCTGATGCTCATCCCGGAACACCTCGGTCAGGAACCCGGTCTCCAGCCCCGGATGAGGGAAGAGACCCAGGGTCTTGATCCAGTAGCAGGCAGTGTCCCTTTTGTCCATGGGGGAGCCTCAGCTCACGTGACGTGGATGCGAACGCAGCCGTGAGCGGTACGGTACTGATGAAATGGCAAAACATGGCAACAGCTTGTGTTGAGGAAGCTGCTGCAGATGTCAAACCGGAATGCTCACCGGGGGTTTCTCTTTGTCCAGGCCGCAGTTCAGACGGCGGACAAGACTGGACGACAGCTCAACTCTTGGACAAGACATCCTCAAGCAACCTCGCGATCACGCGCATATGCTCGAACCTTGAAGCAAGGGGCAATTGCAATGTTCAATCTCTCACTCTTACCTGTGTCCAAGAGTCTGTATTCTGTTGTTGGATCTTGGGTCACCCAGAGCGAATTGCATGGGGTGATGATATCGAGGCTGGCAACAGTTACCTGGTTGCAGTTTCTTGGCGTGTTCGCAGATGAAGCTACCGAGTGCGGTGCTTTCAACGTCCTTTACGTACGAAACATTCTGAACTGCTGCAGAAGGCGATGCCTGCAGGTATTTTCTCGATAAAAAACATTTTATTAGTCATGGCACAACAAAGCAAAACATCCAATGGAGTACCCGAGGTGGGTCGAGTCGCTGATGGGCGACTCGCTGATGTCTGGATTCGACTCTTGAGTTGTCGAATCGCTGAACACGTCTTCCACCTTGAACAAGATGATTCGAGTGACATGGAGTGGTTGAGCAAGATGCTACCAGGGCATGATGACAGAACTCTGCGCCTCTTCGGACTGCACCTTGCTGAAGTACTTTTCCGGTGTGAGCACCGTGAACTTGGTCAGGTCGAACTCGGCCCTGCTGATGAGGCCATCGGCATCCATGTCCGATGCCGCCAAGATGCGTCGCGCCGCCTCCCTCGCCCACACCTCTCCCCTGGGGTTGAGCGAGGGAAACAGCTCTTGCTTGGTCAGATATCCATCACCATCGTGATCGCAAGCGTCAAAAGTCTTTTCTCGAATCTCGCGCTCTTCGTGACTTGGTGCTAGATACTCTTCTTTGGAGAGCTTCTGATCCGAGTCCTTGTCTAGGACAATGATGAGCAATTCTGCCTCCTGCAGCATGAGAGGGTGGCTCAGCTCTGGATGAAGAAAGCCCAGAAACTCGTCGATGTTGAGCTTCTCCGGATTGGATCGGGCGGCTTCCGTCCAGGCAGCCTTGGCCGCCGCCAACTGCTCCTGGTACGTCCGGTCGTTCTCGTCCACTGGCTGCCGCTGCTTGGAATTGAAGTCCTGCAGCCATTCCTCCCACTCCACCTGGCCGTTGTGGTTCAGTTTGTCCAGGGCGAAGAACGACTGGAAGTTGGAGCGGAGGGCGCTGAAGCAGACATGAGTTAGACAGGTGGTTGGAGTGCCTCATACTGTGAATGTACTGATCAACGTCGCAGTGCATAGCAGCACTGAGAAGTCTGCTGCATGAACCAAGGCTCGTACTAACTTGCATTTGCAGATCATATCTTACCCTCCGGAGAGCAAAGATCCACTGCGGACCCGATGAGGAATGTGAGCAAAGAAGTAGTCCTGATTGCACAAGTTTTACTTTTTGCTGCTGCCAGAGTCACTTCTTTGCTCACATTTCTCATCCTGTCTCCAGGGAAATGAAGGATGCCAAAATGCAAATGTGCCAATATCAGCGTTCCAGTGAATGAGTAAACGAAAAAAATGGCTCCACTTGTTGCTCTTGGATACGTCTGGTTGCATCTTCGCTACATATCAGAACACTTCAGCGAACAAGTCTGACCAGTTTGTATTGCGTGCAGAAGCAGCATGCACCTGTGTTTGGACGTTGTACACTCATCCACTCACTTGTTCTGGTGCCTCTCCATGGCCCTCTGGATGGCCCAGGTCACCTCTTTTTCCGACAGGAAGCCGTCGGCGGAGACATCGAGGCTGGAGAACAGCTTCTTGGCATCCTTGGAGGGGCTTATGTCGTTTTTCCTGTGGTCAGGGAATGGAGGGGCGGCGACGACAGACCTCTTGGCTGGATGCGCGCCGCCCTGCTTGTTGGCCATGACGACGCAAGTGAGGATGAGCAGCAAGTAGGCAGCCACGGCCACCAAGTTCATGCCGCGCTCACTTCGGAGCATCTTCTTGAGGAGTCGCGACCACGGAGGCCATGGAAACCACGGAGGGGCTCTCAACTTACTCTCCATGTTTTTCCTTATGCACTTTCACCTGTCGCGCCTGCTGCTCGGGGAGGGCAAGGACAAGCGCGCGCGTGCGCACGGGTGGTTGCAGGAAGATGTCAGTTGAAGGCGGATCAGGATTGCGGGAGTTCTGAAAAGACTCAGGACCCGCGCTCATGTTTGATAGGTGGATCTCCGGGTTCTTGAGGAGCGTCCGGCGGGTGCATAGGTGCTTCAGTCTCGGGGAGCCGGTGGAGATCACAGATCCGTCTTCTGGAGCTAAAGTAGCCGGACATGACAGCACAGGTGTTGGGTGTCCCGGGGTGCACGTCGGGTCGGGTACAGGCCGAACTCCAAAGCCTGTTGTGGGCCAAACGCCGAGGATAGGTCGGGCGACGAGGCCGAGGTAGGCCGGAAGTCCGCAATGTGGTTGGCCAAGAACTTTTGGACCCGGATCACCTTGTGGTCGGGTGTGCAGTCCTGGATCAAGAAATAATTCTCCCTCCGGGTAGTCCACCTTCTGCCGGGGAAGGAGACTGTTGTGCCCCTTTGCGCCGATCTTCTCTTCCTCCTCGAAGAGGTGAAGGAAGCACTTCTCGTCCGACTCCACGAGACTCAAGTTCGTCACCTTGACGGGATACTTGATCCTCATAACTGACTTCATGTCGTTGCTGGAGGTTCCAAATATGTAACCTACTCTAATGCTGTGTTATGATTTGTGACAATATACGATATGCATATAACTTTCTGTTAACTGATGCCTTTTGTGGCAACCAGGGAATGTCGTCCTCCGGCTAAAACTTGTGGCACCTTTGGCAGTAGAACACGCTCATGAGACTCACGTTAGTGAACACACAAGTGAACCTCAAATGCGTATGAGCCTTATATCAGTGTTCAGTGCATGGCTCCTAACTTTCGCCATGCTTATAGCTCTGACGCAGTGAGAACATGTCAATATACTTAAGTTACACATAAAAGTTCTGGAATTTTGCTGTGTGCATCTGAGATTTCTTACCTAATGCCGAATAGAGAAGATGCGGTAAAAAAAGTTGACCCTTCTCTTTCGCAAAGAAGTTTTACCACATGAGTTCAGCACATAAGAAAATGTTCAGACCTGAGAGGTACAGCAAAGAACACTTTCAGTTTCATTGGAGTCAAGATCCGGGAGCACATTGATAAAGTGATCAATACCCAATGTGGCACAAATCCAAGGCTGCGGTCCTTCATCACCAATCACCAGTCCATCCGGCACACGACTTGCATGCAGAGGGGAGTTTAATGTGAGGACATGTGGAGTGGAGGGCCTGTGCAACTCCTCACCCCAACGTCAGTGCTCTCAAGGACTCCATCAAGGAGGACTGGGATGAGATGTCTGAGGAATACATTAAGAAGACATGTGACTCCTTCCGGCCTCGTCTGGAGGCCAAGCTGGCTGCCAATGGTGATCATTTCGAGTCGTGAGATGTCCAGCATGGGGAAGAAGAATTTTGGCGAATAAAGCTCTCTGTAAGAAGTTCGCATGGAGACCCCTAGGCTGATCTTGACGCAGTTGAAAGAGTGTAATCGATTGGAGTCCCCACACTGTTTATCACTCATCCGTGTACGCTCATTTCAGTTGGCAACCCTGCCTGATGTTGTCTAAGGTCTCTTCGGAGACGCTTAAGTACTAGACGTCTTCAGGGATGGAGTCGAGCTAACCTCGTCACATCAACAGGCTCGAAGACCGTCTTCTTTAGCCCGCGCCACCCCCAGAGGACAAATCGCCTCGATTAGAACTGTAAAGTGAAACTGAACGAAAAAGTAAATCTACCAGAGAATCGATTGTATTTTAAGTTTAGAATCCCGCCTGATAATCTATTCACGCCAAGAATACAATAGAATCTCGATTCATAACACGGTCTTGCTCTTCTCATCCAAGGCAAAGTTAAGTATTGTTTTACAAATGCCCCCATATGTCACACGTGCTCAAGCCATGACTCAGTTACTAGCGCTAACGCGCGCCCCACTTTGTTGGGGAGGAAAAAATATAAAGCGCTGTGCATGCGTCTGTCCGTCTGTCCGCCTGTCCGTCTGTCCGTCTGTGTATCTATTTGTCCGTCTGTCCGTCTGTGTATCTATCTGTCCGTCTGTTCGTCTCTGTATCTATCTGTCCGTCTGTCCGTCTGTG
>JAAUXU010026954.1_pt1 | contig 17775 bp, 29 predicted proteins | sample 7278151 | NCBI WGS metagenome assembly JAAUXU01 (sample SAMN14350113, study PRJNA611818) | marine sediment metagenome | isolation source: surface marine sediment (1.8m) | place: French Polynesia: Moorea | collected 2018-08 | reverse complement strand
CTGCCCCGCCCTGATGGCTGCGGCGATGGCGCTCTGCTGCAGCCTGCTCAGCTCCTGCTGGTAGATGTCCATGGCGCGCTGGAGCTCGGGCGGAGGCGGAGGGGGAGCTCCTGCACCTGCCGCCGCACCTGCTCCACCGCCGGGACTGTTGCTGGCGGCGGCGCGGCCAAAGAGAGCCGCGGCTCCCAGGCCGGGGAAGAGGCCGGGGAGACCGGCAGCCAGCTCGCCCAGTCCTCCAGGCGCCCCCGGTACTCCCGGCACGGACGGGAGGGAGGTGGGGACGAGAGGCTTTGGCGAAGAGGGGCTCTCTGAGGTTGGAGGAGGAGGGAGGGGAGGAGGGAGCTTGGCTGCTGGGGAAACTCCTCCTCCCTTCTGTTGCTGTCCCATGATCCTGGCAAGCTCCTCCTGGTAGACGCGGGACATGCGCTCTTGCGCCGTCTCCTCAGCCTACATGATACAAAAAAAAGAATCATTTCGCACACTCGTACAATACCAAAGAATAATTTTCATTACCTGTTGTCCCTGCCCTGATGCTGCTGCGGCCTCCTCCTTGAGCGCCTTGTTGGCGTCGTCCAAGATCTTGGCGATCCTCTCGTTGGAAGCAGCAACAGCCTCTGCTGCTGAAACCGGGATAGCAGTGGGAGGCATCACCGGTCCAGGCGCAGGGGCTCCTGGTCCGCCGAGTCCCCCGGGTCCGCCGGTGCCGCCCGGAGTACCGTCGGGGTTGAAGGGGAATCGGTCTCCTGCAAACAGACAGACAGAAAGGATGGTTACGATTTTCAGTGTTCGAGGCCCCGATTCATTTTCCAGACGGCTTCGTGCATCCCTTTGAGTGCCCCTGGTGGAAACAGGCACCCAAAAAAGAGTGAGGAGGGGAAGAAGAGAGGGAGAGAAGATGATAGTAATTTCCCGTTCACACAGGCAGCAGCTAATTCAATAAATTTTGCACCGCACACTTTTTTCGCCCTCCTTTTTTTAGGGGGGCCGGGTCTCTCTCCTAGTTTTGGGGCTTCGCCCAATTGTGGGCAGGCATGTGAAGTGGGGAGGGAGGGAAAGAAGGGAAGAGATAGAAGTGCATTATTGTAACTTTTCGAGCATGGAAAGGGGAGAGAGGGGAAGAGAAAATGGGAAAAAGTCGAGAATTATCATACGGCATGCCTCCCTCCTCCTTTTCAACATTGCACGAACGAACGAAGGGGGAGGGAACATTCCTCGTTTCGTCATATCACGTAAGCCACCAACGAAGTACCTCCCTCCTTCGCTATAAACCTGCACGATGGAATAATTTGCCATTGTCAGAAGGATTACTCTCCCTCCCCTTCTTCTACTGTGTACGTCGTGTTTTCTTTCCGAAGACAGAAGACAGCGACTTGAGTATCATCACAAAAATTTCTGTACCTTGCCTCCAGCCCGGAGGGAAGTTCGTTGCAATGCGGCGGCGGTTGGCATGCCCTGTTTTCCTTCCTTTTTTTCCTCCTGGGTATAAATTGAGCTCTTTTCTCTCGATCCCTCCCTCCCTCCTCCTCCCTTCTTAGTTGCAAAATCCATCTCATTCTCCATTTCCCTCTCCCTCTCTTTCCTCTTCTTGTCTCTCCCCACCTTTTTTTCTGCCTGTCTGTCAGGTCCTTCCTGCCAAAAACAAGAAAAGACGCGAAGAGGGAGGAGAGGAGCACGGCATTCACCGAAATAGGTTCAACATTTGCGTACCAGTGTCTGCAGACTGCCCAAAGTTTTTCCAATCTGACGTCAAAGGCATATCGGTGAATCCCATCCTTGGCCGCCTCCGCCAAAGTGGGAGGGCCTCACTTTTCATATCCGTCCGTCGGACAGACCGGTCGACCGACCGACCGACCGACCGCTGGCAGTGCCAGCCAGGATGTCAAAATCCCAGAAAAAGAAAAAAAATGGGGAAAGCGAAAAAGGAAACGAGAAAGAATGGGACGGGGTCTAATTTCGGGTTTTCAAGTTGTGTTTTTTCCAGGTCTGACTCGTCGAGCGGTGATACAAATCTGCCAAGCGGACATCACAGCAAGCGGCGGCGTGCGGAGCAAATCGACCGAGGAAAATAGGAGAAACAGGCTGTTGGCTGGATCTTCTCTTTTTCGCGATTCGAAACGCGCGGATGGCGCCCGCAAAAATTGCAAAGATGGCGGCGGCTCCATTCTTCAATGCCCGTCAATCATCTTTTTTCCGGAGAAAAAAAAATTGCAAATTCTCCTTCTTCTGATCTTGGCATCGCTCACGCAGCATTTTTGCGCTCGAGCGAAAGAGTCCAAGATTCGATCTCTCGCCAAAAAATATTATCTAGCTGGACCACCCGGTCTTCTCTCCTAAATTCCGGCGCCGCCCGACGCCTCAAAGTCCAGACATATGGAGGGGGAAGGGGAGGGCTCGAACCTTGCATGTTGAACCGATCGAACCACGAAATTTCATCCTTTCCCGCGAATCTGGGTCTTGGTTCGTTCGTTCGGTCAGCGTCTTCTCTCATCTCGATCGATCATTACCCGCACGCAAAAGAGAAGGAAAAGCGTCGACCTGGGTCCGGAGCGACGTACGTCGATTTCCCCTTTTCCTTTCTTTTCTTTTTGGCAAAGTCGGGGCCGACAGAATTTGCGAAATTGAAGGCGGAGAAAGAGGAGAAAAGAGAAGGGGGAGATAAGACCTATTGGCGAGTGGGCGTGGCGGACTTTTCCCCTTTCGAGAGATAGCGAGCTATGGGCAAGAGGAGAACTGTGTTTTTTCGGGAATTGGTGCCTTCGAATTTCTTTCTTCGTGATTCCGTTTTCCTGCGCTGTGGAACGAAACAGTTTCGAGCCAGTCAAGTCGGACAAAGAGTAATTGGCGCCGTTCGCCAAAAAAGAGAAGAAGAAGTGCTTCTTTGCCTGACTCATTGTGCCTCTAGTTCTCCATGCACGGTCCTTCCATCTCAGTTGGAAATGCCACCAGAAAATAAAAGCTTGCTTCCCACATTACAACAACAGCTCGTGACTACTCAAGCCAGACTCCGTCTCCGCGGTCGTGTTTTTCCAATCCTTTATTGGCTAACCACCTCCGCTCACTCAGCGCTACTCTGTTTCCAACTAAGCGAGGAATTCAATGGAGTCCCCCCTCTTCTGTGCAAACAAAAGCTCCCCTCCTTACCCTATGGGGGTAGAGTACACACCAAATAGCACCGCCAACCGCGGTAGCCCCCTCCCTACCTGAAGTGATTCCGGCGAAAATTTCACCCCCTCCCCACGTTTTTGCGAGCCCATAGACACGTTCTGCCTCCGCCGGTTTTTACTGCCTCATTCGCTCCAAGCTGCTATCTTTACAGGAGGGAGAGACCACTCTGATCTTGGTGGTAGGGGAGGAGGGCCCATGCCCGGTGGCACAGGAGGAGGAGGAGAAGCCGGTAACGAGGGAACGACTTCTACGTGCAATGCAATTACCGAAAGAGGAAGGGGAAGAAGAAACTCCTTTTCCTCCTCCTCCCCTCTCATCTTCTCACCAACAAGGAGGGAGGGAAGAGAAAGAGGCGCATGATACCACCAACCAACAAACCAGCCTGGCTCGCTGTGACTTGGCGCTCCTCTGCTTTTTCTCTCGCACTTCGTCGACGCCTTGTCTGTCGTCAAACAATGGCTTCCCAATTACCGTCTGGCAAAAAGGGGGGGAACTTTAATTTTTCCCCTTTCCTAGCGCTGTCTAGCAGAATGTGGGAATTCCAGGTATGCGTGGTGCTGTGTGTACAGTACTGCGTGAAAGTGTTTCGCAAAGTTCTTACCTTTGAGGAGGATGGGTGCGTTGGAGAAGGTCCTCATGAGCTCGCCCTTCCTTGGGATGAGAGACTTGAGGAGCATGACGGCGTTCTCATCGTAGGCCCAGGCATGCATCTTGCGGTACGAGTCCCTCCCCTTCTCGGTCAGCTTCTCCCAGCATTTGGGCTTGGAGAGGAGCTCACTGACGGTTCCTTGTGAGAGCCCAAGGACATACTTGGCAAAGAGCCTCTGTCCAATGTTGCGAACAGAGAGAAGCTCTCTCACCCTCCTGGAGGTGGCCAGGGTGTCCAATGCCTGACCAGCATACTTCTCCATGTTGTACCTCAGCATGTCCTGCAGCCTCCCCTCCATGGGATCGGACTTGGGGATGCGGCTGGTTGACACAAGCGGCGGTAGTGGCAGCGGGAGATTGAGCCCCATCCCGGGCACTGGGTTGGGAATGGGCACCGCGGTGGGCAGCGACACCGGCACCGCCGGCATCGGAGGGGTGGGCAGGGGGGACTCCACTTTCCCTCCAGGGCTCTTTGCCTCCTCGGCTCTGACCGGGCTGCTGGTCTTGGAGGAGCCTCCACCGTTGGCGAGGGAGGCGGAGGAGGGGCGGTTGTTGTTGTCCTCTGCCGCTACGGGAGTGGTGGCTCCGTCTCCCCCTGCGTTCGAAGGGGTGGAGGGAGTGCGGCGGTTGTCTCCTGATGACGGCCGTGGCGGAGGAGATCCGGGAGAGGCCGCCGGGTTGGTGGGTGGTTGCGGCGGGGGCGTCAGGGGTGCGGAAGGGAGAGACGTCTTGGGTAGAGATGCTGCTGCTCCAGGCGCCGGAGGGAGGCCGAGCGATGCGCGCCACTGAGCCATCACCTCCTCGCCCATGAGACCCAGGGCTGCAGCGTCTGCCGGAGGAGCGCCGGCCGCAGCTCCAGGGGTGGCGCCGGGGAATAGAGGGTGGCGCAGAGGGGATCCGGCGAGGCCGGGAAATTGCGGGCCTGAAAATATAAAAAAAGAATGTTAAAAATCTTACATAGTTCTCTTGGTAAAAAATATTTTCATACTTTGCATCTCTGTGAAGGCCTTGAGAGCAGCGGCCGCCCCGGTCGGAGAAGGGGAGGAGGACGAAGCCGCCGCGGCCGCCGCGGCCGCCGCCGCCTGCTGCACCGCCTTTGCCCTCTCCAGGGCCAGCAGCATGTCGAGCGAGGACGAGGGAGGGGCTCCATCGGCCGTCGAGGTCGGGATCGGAGGCTGGGGGATCTCCAAGGAAGGAAACGGGGAGGAGGCCGCGGAGGCTAGACCCTGCTGCTTCAGAGACCTAGGAAATGGGGGAAATGTTGGTTTAGATGAGCTGGCATTTTGGGGGATATCTCTTCCGATTTTTATTATCGTGTTTTCGGCTACTTCGGTTTCGGGGGGAGTGACAAATAGGCAATCTAGGGTTTCATCATCGTCAACAACCTATGGGTATGGGAGGATTCGGCGCCTGCGATTGGAGTGAGTGAGGGCGGATCAAACAGGTCCTCTCCCTCCTCCTCCTATTCCCTCCTCCTCCCTTTTGCGCCTGAGTGATTTATGGCCAGTCTGTCTCTCCTCCTCCTGTGCTTTCGAACATGTGCTTGTATCCAGGTTTGGTTCGTGTTTTCTCGGGTATTATTAATTCGGCCGCGAACGATCGCGCGCATTAGGGACATCAATTTCGAGGAGGAGGAGGACAAGGGGGCGGAGGGGGCGAAATAGATAAAAACCGTGGCGGGGAGACAGGGTGGGATTTGCCAGATAGTTACGTGAGAAAAAGTCAAGCATGTTTAAGAAACATTTAAGAATTTTCAATGAGACACCCGAAAATTGTGTTTTGATTACAAAAAAACCATTGGCGAATCGCAACCTATAGTTGTGAGCGACCGGTTCCTGCCCCCTCTTCTGATGAATATTGCATTGGCGTCCACCTCCTCACTGATAGATCGATTTCGAATAAGTCCCCTCCTGCTGCTACCGAGCAGTACGCCGCGTACGAAAACTAAAGCAAGTCGGGAGCAGCAGCAAAGAGGAGAGGGAGAGGGGAGCGACAGTAATTATATTGAGCCATAAAATTAGTGCATTGGCAGCAAAGAGGGGGAGTAGAACGACAAAGAAGAGAAGAGAGGCAAGCAGGAAATAAATCACTTTTTTGCCCATTACAGGGGGGGAAAGAGGGGGTAGGCAGTCTGTCGCACGGAAGAGGAAAAAACAGGGATTGATTCCCGTTCGCGAAATTGGCTTTATCGATCGGAGAGAGGGAAATGGCAATAATATCCGTTTTCGCTTTTCGGCTTTGCGGTTTTTCGTTTTCAATGCGGTCACTTTTTTTGCATTTCTTTTCGTATTTGTTGGGTCAAATCGAGGTCCGCTTGTAATTTTTGCACGCAGGAAGAAACGTTCCCGAAAAGGAGAAGAAAGGGGCACTTATGTTCTCGGTTATGAGGGAAGGAAACAGGTGGCGGGCAACCCCTAAAATCAGGCCAGGGAGGAAGGGGGCGTGGAGAAAGAATAATTGGTTTGCATTCCGCTATAGGCACCACTACGTTCAAGTCTAGTAGGGATGGATTGATGGGACAGTCCAGGCAGGCCACCAGACCACACATTGTTTGCCGTATTCATCAAAAGCCGATCACGCCCCACTTTTCACTTCCCGGAGGAACCTCGTGAGTACTCACACTCATGTCCCACAAATTGCACTATTGTAGAATGTAGATATATAGTACTCACTGTATTTCCCTCTTCAGCGTCTCGTAGTCGCTCTGCCTCTGGAGCTGCTGCTGGAGGCGCTCGATCGTGCGGGTCGCGTCCTCGCTCTCGCGACGGAGCTTCTGGATCTGGCCATGATAAATTTGAATAGAATATTCTCTGACCTTCTATAGGAAATGCTGTTGTTGTTCATTTACCTGCTCGTCCGACTCTCTCCTGAGCCTGGATAGGGTGTCGTGCAGCTCCTGGAGCTTCCCGTCTAATTCGGTCACGGAGTTCGAAGTCTTCTTCGGGTTCGGAGCCTGCAAATAAAAATGCATTGAATGTTATTTTGATGTTGAAAAAGTTATTTTGGAATTCGGTGTATTTCCACCCCAAATTTGGCATCGAACACCTCCGCCCACACGATTCTTTTCCCCTCTATCTTTTGTTTTTTCCCCTCCCGTTTTTGGCTCGTGAACCTCCTTAATATTACGACACCAGAGATCGACCGACCCTCCCAAAACCTTATTCCACCCTTGACTGCTTGGGAGAGGAGGAAATGCAGACTTTTTTTATCCTACTTCGTCAGACATATTATATTGCTCGGCGAGAGAAAAATTTGGCCACCCCCTCTGACAGACGAAATAAGAAAATATGAAAAAAGTTGCAACTACTCAACTCCATTACCCGCAAAAAAAGTTGTCGGACAGATTAATTCGCCTAATCAGAGCAGTGAGACAGAGACGCGTCGCTGTTGTCAGTTTAGCACCGAAAGTGAGACCACCTCCAAATATGCCTCCAAAATTGCACTTGAAGAGTCTGGAAGGATCCAAATTGGTTGGAGTAGGCATATTCTTTCGTGTCCGTCCACGACGACGCGTCATTTCCCGAATTTCCATTTTTCAAAAGGCGTCAGGTCGCGTAATTTGGTGTGGGAATAAATAATTTCTTTGTTCTTCGGGGGCGCGACAGTGAGTGTGTGTGTCACAGTGCAGTCAGACGGTTCCAGGAAAAGGAGCTTCAAGCAACTTTGCACTTGAATGGAGCTCTTGGCTGAGAAAGAGGAAAAGACGTCACGAAATTTGGAATATGAAAATTCCCGTCTGGCGATCCATTTGGATGCGCTCCTTTTAGCGTGCACATGCCACCGGCGGCGGCGGCGGCGGAAAAAGAGTCTTTTTCGAGTCGTCGTCGTCGTCGTATCGCGAATTGCGCGACTGATATTGCGTGATCCGATGCACACCGCCCTGCTTTGCCACACATCGAGGCAGAAAAAAAAGATAAAAAGAGCCAGACTTTTTATTTCTCGTTCTCTCTTTGCCTCTCGGCTACCTCTGTTTGCTTTTCCATTCGGCCATAATTCGGCGGCCCACGCGATCGTTATGTGTGTGCCTTACAATGTGCTGCAGTTTGGCGAATTTTCCGAGGAAAAACTTCGGAATTTAGAAGTGTCTTTGTATTTTTTTGTCCTACTTGAGCCAAGGAGACAATATAAAGGAAATGAAACAAAAAACATACTGTCGTGCCTGAGATCTGACTCAAGTGCCTTTCTTGAAAAAAAGTCTCCCTCTACGGCAAAAAAAGGCGAATCCATTTTTGACCCCAATTTTTTCGCCAAAAGAAGCGAAGAGGAGAGGATATTAAGAATCCCTTGGAGTCACGTTCAAGATTCTCCTCCTAGAAGAGATCAACAACTGCAAAAAACCTCTTCAACCCACCCTGGGGGCAACCAACCAACCAAGCCAGCCGCCAAACATTTATACCCCCTTTTCTCAAGTGCCCTCTCCCTCCCCTTTTCGGAAAGATGCTGAGAACGCACCAGAAATGAACTAATATTATTGGACCCCTCCCCTTTCCTCATATACCTCCGGAGGGCATACCTCTTTTTTGAGATGCTTTTTTGTGCGGGCCGCCGCAGTGTTTCACCTGAGAGGAGGGAAGCACTCGAAATTGTTGCCGCAAGAAGAAAGGGGAGGGAAAAAAACTTTATGGTTTTCTTTCGGTCTTCTTCTTTCTCAAGGATACCCCGAGGGGGGAAGGTGGAGAGAGGGAGAGAGAAAGGAGACCACGAAATTAAACGACGTACGTCGTTCACCCGCAAAAAATGCAAAGGGAAAAAAGATTCTTTCTTTCTTTCTTTCTTTCCCGCCGAAGCGTTATGACGTCTTCTGAAGGGAGGAATGGAAAGGAATCTCTCACTAATTTATGGAAACTGCCTCAAAAAAGCATGGGAGGGCGGCCTCCCTCCTTCGTATCTTCCAATGGCGGCGTCTGATGCGATGCCAAGACGCTTTGGGTTTTGGGTTCTCAGCCCTTTTTCTTCTTCTTTCTTTCACAGACGAAATCCCGAAATGCGAAGGGGGAGAATGATAATTGTTTATGGCCTCCTCCCTCCCTCCCTCCCTCCTCCCTCTCCCCCATCCTACGAATTGACGAAAATCTCGGTCGTAAAGCCAAACCCGTGGCCGAATGGGGAGGTCTTGGGCGTTTTACTATAACAGCGGGGCCCAAAAAAGACGAGAGGAGAGGAGGAAGAGAGCGAGACAATTTATGTCCATTTTTATTCCGATTTCTCCCCCCCTTCTTATTTTTCCCTTCTTCCTTCGCTGCTTTAATTGCCCCATAACTCCTGGGCGAAATTATAGAGGAGGAAACAGAAGAAGAAAGAGGAAGAAAAGGAAAGGAGTGCAATTGCCTTAAAGATGGCCGAACGAAAAAAGGCTTTTTGTTTTGCCCCCTTTTTGCCAACTATTCCCCGAGGGAACGAACGAACGAACCCCTTTCCTCCCTGTGGTAAATAAACGGAAAACGGCGACCGCTGTGTCAGTCACTCTTTCCCACGACAGCAGGGAAATCAAACTTGAGCCAATCGCCGGGGAAAAAGTTTTTCCATCCATCCCCTTCCCCTTTCCTCCCGTCCGTATTGAAGTGCGAAATGTTTTGTTTTTCCTCCTCCTTTTCCCTCAAAAGTACGGGAATAAAAACTTTTCCTGACAGACGCCATCCCCCTCTTTCCCCTCCTTTTCCAGCCAGAAGATAGCGCGAACGATTTCTCCTTCACTTTTTTTGGCAAACCACAGCAGGGAGGGAAAGAGGGAAACAAGACGGCTGCGGTAGCGAAAAGAAAGAAGGAAAAGAAAGGGCTTCTTTCGAAGATGAGGAAGAGGAGAAAGAAATTTCTGGAAGACTCTCTTCTCTCTGTTCCTTCCCTCTTTTGTTAACTGAAGAGGGAGAAAATCACCAATACCGAAAAAGAATTAGCACTGGTTACATCAAAAAAATGCTATAGGAAGGCATTTTTGTGTTTTTGTCTTTTCTGGCATTTACGCCTCCTTTGAAACTGAAGCCACAAAAAGCAAGGGGAAAAAGAGCCTGCAAAAAAGCTGCCCGAGAAGAATGGAAAAGAGGGGAGTCCTTTTTTCCCCTTTTGCAGTTATTGCCATTGTTTGGGAAAGTACCTGAGGTGGTGGTGGCTGCGGTGGCGAGAAAAGGGGAAGAAGCTATCACGATCGTTTCAATACAAAAGTCAATGGATGGCGTCTCGGTGGCCCACAGCAGCAGCTGGAAAAAAAGTTTTCCATCGCCTGACTTTGCCAAAGTTGGTCGGTCGGTCGGATGGCAATTTGAGGGTGTCTCTCCCTGCCTCACCATTGTTTGGCGAACAAAACGTTAAGTGTTTTTCCGGCTTCTGCCTCCCTCCCCCTTTGAAAGTGGGGGGTAGGTGGGGAGAAGGAAGAAGAGAGGGGGGCGTGGGCGGCGCCGATCGGCGATGGGGGAAAAGTTTTCCTCTCTTCTTCTTCCTCAGAGTTAGATGTCGATTAAGCAATAGGTCTCCCCTCCTTCCTACTTTTGGTGCCGCCACGGCCCCTAGCCAAGAAACTTTTTTTCCTCACTTACCTTAAGGGAAAGCGGCTTCGGTAGAGGAGAAGGGTGAAATATTCATCCTTCTTTGCCTCCGCCAAGCCAAGTTCTTGCATCCCCCTCTAGCAGGAGGAAGGGCTGTCACGCCGTAATTGAAAGAGCATGCATCACCTCCTCCGCCGCCGCCCCCATCTCTCTCGAAAGAGGAAGGCCCTCCCTCACGAATGGCTCCTCCTTCCTTCTTCCAAAGCTGGCATCATCGATTCATCCGAGGGGAAAGGGGAAGGAGGAAGGAGGGGCGAATAAAAATCCAACTCTTCTCCTATTTTTGCACCGTAGAGGAGGATGCCGCAGCAGCATCAGCAGCAGCAGTGGTATGGGATTCGATGTCGTTTTTGAAAGTAGCTATTGCTTTCCTAGTGAAACTTTTAGCTTTCCTTTGCTTTTGGAGATTCCGCGCCTTTTCCACACACGAATCTGCCACCAGCTGTGCCTTCCTCCTCATCCAGCACCATGAGTGGAGCCTCCTCCTCTTTCCCATCATCCATGATCAGAGAGATCCTCCTTTCGAGAATGCGGAGGAGGAGGAGGAGGAGATCGGCCCAGAGACTTGTCGACTCTAAGACGCGCCTCCTCCTGTGATGCTCAGGTGAGGTGATGTACGAAAGGAAGGGTTGGAAGGAAGCTTGATGGACAGTTCCAAGTTGCCAAAACCATCCGCACGTCAAAATGTGAGGAGGGGAGGAGGAGGAATATAATCTATTCGGCTGCGGCCAGCCAAGTTGGAGGAGGAAAGGAGGAGGAGCCCTGCCTGTCCGATCCGATGCCCCCCTCCCCTCCCAAGATCCTTTTCAAAAGTCCCGGAGAGTTAAAAAAGGCACCTTTCGTCTTCCACCCACCGCCGCCGCCGGTGAATATCCAATTATCTGAGAGTGGCGTTTTCTTCTTTCCCGTGGTGTTGGTCGGTTCGGGGAGGGGAAGAGGGGGGTTATCGCACCCTGCCCATCGCATCGGGGCTTTGGCTTTGGGATGGGCTTGAAAAGGTTTTTTCCCCTCTCGTGTGTGTTGCTGCTGCCTCCTTGCTCCTCCTCCTCCTCCTCTCAGTCGGTGTCAGTTCGAATCAAGAGCGTTCGCTCTCCCCCTCCTTTCCCATTGTGAAAGGGCGCGCAGCCACGAACGAACTGAACGAAATCGGGTATGGAATACACCAAGGAAATACCTTATTCATTTTTGACCCGCATTTGACTGCCTTCTAGCTCGATTCATGACAACTTGATTTACTATTTGGTGAATTTCCATCTTTACCCTTTTTTGCCCCATCCATTGTCGGAGTGAGAGAGAGGGATCGGGATTTCACCTCTCCTCTCGCGTACTGGCATCATGGGAGAAGGAAGGAAAGGGTTTTTTCCTCCTCCCACTCCCTCCCTGGCATGGATGGCATGGGATGGATTCGAGATGGGATGGATGCCCGACCGGGACCGACCGACCGACCGGCCCGGAGCCGCGCTATCGCCGTGAGCTATCAGAATGATGATGATGGAGGCGGAGAGAGAGAGTTTTTCCAAAGGAGGAGGAGGGGAGAGATTGGAGGAGGAGTTTGAAACCCACGCGCCCCATCACAAAAGAAAAGAAAGAGGAGGGCAGGTAGAAGAAAAGACCGGTCGGTTCGGCCGGCCGTTCGGTTCTTGGAGTGATCGGTGATTGGAGATTCCCTCCCTCTTCCTTCCCCTTCTTCCAATGGCATGACCAATTGCCGTGTAAGTCTTGGCTCCAATCGCCTATGGAAGAAGAAGGAGGAGTACCTAAGGTAGTGAAAAGGCGCCACAGGTGGCCCTCGCTTTCAACCCTGCGTACCTCTCTTCTATGGCAGCGATTGGAACCTGACTTTTTTGAAAAGAGGTGGAAGAGCGCGGAGGAAGGAGGCAGGGATGGGACGGATGGGTGACGCAGCGGGAAAAAAGGGAGAGAGGTGGAGAGAAGAACAATTGTGTTTGCTCGAGCAGAAGGAGAAGGAAAAGAACTAATAAAAAAGCCCTCCTTCCTTCCACCGTTGTCGCCCTCTCTGCCATGCAAGGTGTTAATGGAAGCAATCTTCTTTTTTCTCCGGCTGGGAGAGACAGAATTCTCATTCTCATCGCTTGGCTTTTTGAGAAGTTGAGCATAACGAGCTTGGGTGACACTTTTTGTGTAAAGTCGAAGAAAAAAAACCTTTCCCTCCCTCTTTCCCTCTGTCCGCCCGCCCGCCCGTCCATGCGTGTCGTATTCACTGGAGAGAAGTCTTTTGCGGTGGCTTCTTCTGTCGCTGCTTCCGCCGCCGCCGCGCCGCCTCTGATAGGATCGGGGGGGAGGAGGAGAGACGAAGACAGAATTTGGCGTGAGGTTTGCAAAAATCTTTTCCCTCAACGCTCCCCCCCCCTTCCCCCTCCAAATTGAAATCAAACTCCCCCATCTCCTCCTCCTCCTCGGGCGACCCTTTGCTGCCGTCACAGCGGACGAAGACGGGGGAAAAGGGGGAGTACACGAAAACCCGATACCGCAGGAATGTCTCGCTTTTCGCTCTTCGGTCGGTCGGGAAAGAGTACTTTTCGGAATCCACGACTTTGGCAAATTCGAGAACTAACCTCTCCCCTTCTTTCATGCCCAACTAAGATTTTTTTGTACCTTTTCTTCGCCGTCGGCGGCCTCTTTGTTAGTGTCGGCGCCCTCCTCTCCTTGGGCGGCGGCCGCGGCTGAGTCCGGCTTGGCCTTGGCCTCTTCTCCGTCCTCATCCTCGTCCCCGTCTCCTCCTCCTCCGTGGCCGTTGCTCTTCTCCGCAACGGCGGCGGCGGCCGCGGCGGCCGCGGCAGCCGCTTCCATCGACGCTCTCTGAAAAAAAAAAGATTGGGGAAAACTCCTTTAGTTTTCGGCGGCTTCTCTCTCTATACTTTCTAGGGCTGGCGTATCGTGAAGGAGGAACGGAAGAACATTTATTTTGATAACACTTTTATTGATGATAGCAACAGCACTTCCGCCTCCGCCTTCCTCCTCTCTCCATCCACCCTTTTCCCTTTCGATACTGTCGACGCATAAAGAACGCTGTCGCTTTCACCGAACGCCTTAATATACCCTTCTTCGGGAATACATAATTTTCCATCCCTTGGTCGAATCCCTCCGCAGTGCACTCCTTTTGTCTTTCGCATACATTACGCTTCCTCTTCCCACCCCTCTCCTTCCTCCTACGGGACGGTGTGAATGAAGTTTCTCTCCGGCGCAGCTCCCCTTTTATAACCCACTCCCCATCCACCCTTTTCCTTTCCTTTTTGAAAAGCGTGCGATCAGACAATAGAGCCGCTTCTTTCCCTCCTCCTCCCAACACCACTTTATGCTTCTCTCTCCCCATCTCCTCCCCCTATTCCCCCATTTCATTATTCCATCTATAATATTTCACGTTTCGCCTATAGAGAAGGCGGCTAGGGAGAAAGGAGGGGGAGGGGGATATTTGTCCATAAATTTATCGGCGTAGGCGGAGAGGGAAGAAGAAAGGGGAAGCGCCTCCGATGATGCTTTGCAAGATGCGAGACTTCGCATCGTCTAATATTTTGAGAGCCCCTCTCCCCCTCTTTCGCCTCCTCCTCTCGCTTCTGTTGCTCTTTTATCCCTTTTCCTCCTTCTTCCCTCGCTGCCGAAACAGCAGAAGAGGCTCCTATCGACGTTTAAGCCCGCCTCCTCCTCCTCCTCTTCCCCTCTTCCCAAATGAAAGGCTCCTCGCAGCATCGTCGTCTCTTCCTCTTCCTTCGCCTCCGCTATCGGATCGTAGGAAGCGAGGCCGCCTCATACATAAACAAAGGAGGAGGAGGAGGAGGGAGCATCGCCTTCGGATATATGGAAGACATAATCTCGACCGGAGGGAAAGGGAGGAAGAAGGCAGTATCGGAAGGGGAGGGACAAGGGGGAAGGGGAATCTTTCGCGAATCCCATCTCACGGTTTCCCAATTATTAGAAAATGGAGAATCCAGAAGAAATAACGAAATCGTGAATATTTTTTACCCTTTTGTCTATGGGCCCCTCGTCCTATTCCTATATCCATGTTTCTCTGCAGTAGAGGGGTAGGGAGGGAGGAAAAAAAGTGGATCATAATTTCGAGAGACAGTATCGACTCCGCTTGCATAATTTTCCCCGGAAAATAAAAGAAGGGGAGGGAGGAGGAAGCCTCCGTTATCAGCTGTAGCCTGGAGGAGGGAGGGGGAAATATTGTCCCACATAAAACATGTCCTCTTCTCTTTCGCTCTCTCGGCTTGGGGTCTTTGATTCCGAATCCACGCAGCGGAGTCTTTAATGTTCTTGGGAAAAATAGTGGGGGATTTTTTTATCCCGTCCGTGTGAGGCAGCTAGAGCGGATCCGTTCGCACATGTGCTGAAGCATGTGTGAGAACCCTCCTCCCTCCCTCCCTCCCTCCCTCCTTCTCCTTCGCATTTTTGGTGGCTTGGGTGTGGGCGACGAAAAGGAAGGGGAAAGAGAAAGAGAGAGAGAGGAAGGGATTATTGGCGGTGGGGAAATTTCCCCCTCAGTCTGAACAGCGACGCCCACGCCCGCCCGACGGGGGAAAGAGAAAAGGAAGAAAGATTATAACGGATTTCCCCAAACGGAGAAGGCGAGGAAAGGATTTTTTTTTCTTTTCGGAAAAGGTCCGTACTTAGCGCACATATGGGCGTAGCCGCAGCCTTCGGAAACCGTCAAATATTTGGGCAGGCGCGACGCCGTAGCAATATGTGTGGGAATTAAAAGTGACAATACACATCAATTTGTGACTTACGTGAGCAATGAGCCCCATTATTTGTTATTGCCGTCTAGTCTGGGGCGAACGATTTTCTGGGCGTCTCCCATCTAACGTGCCCCCAAAAAACGAAGCACATTGGGCGCTTGTTAGAAGGAGCAGGATCTTCGAAAAAAGGGAGGAGGGCGTCGCCGCCTTTCTTGTCCGTCAGAAGCGAAGGAAGGAGGCTGATTGGACTTAATCCGATATATCGGAGTTTTCTTCTTGTTTCCCTCCTTCCTCCGTTCGTACGTGGGCGAAATAAGGAATTTGCCAAGGGAGGAGAAAGGGAAGGTGATGGATATTGGGGAGGAGGGGGAAATTGACCAGGAGCCAAGAAGAAAGGGCAAACGAAGAGCGACGCCCCGGAAAAATTGGGAAAATTATTGGGGCGAGCGGACGCCTTGTTACCTGCGGAAAAGAAAGAAGGCGAATTCGCCAAAAAAGAAACTTCCGCCTTTCATGAAGCACGAGAAATGCCTGGCAAAATGTGCAGTACAATGGGTACGGTCTTTTTCGGGAAGTGAACAAAAGAGCAGACAGGGCAAATGGGCGAATTGTTTGCCTTCGTCGTCGGCGGGAGTTGAGCGGGAAGGAGGTGGAATTATTGATAGCGGAGGGCAAATAACTTTTAATCGGGAGCGGCTTTTGGGTCCCGGGAGGGAAGGAATTGGAGTCACGCCCAAGTATCAAGGATATTGGGCATTCATCATCACCGTTCTGGTAAATTCCAATGACGGGCAAAAAGACCTTTTACTTTTTGGCTTTATTACACCTCACATGCGATATCGCCCGGTGAGAAAGAAGGAATAAATTGCATCTCTTCGCTGGTAAGAAGGATTCTTTCGGGGAGTGATGGAAAAGGAAAGAAGAAAGAGAAACTTCTCCCACATCAGGTCGATGGAAAAAGAAAGAGGAGGAGGAGGGATGAGGAGACATGCATCATGGCCGCCCAAGGCAGAGCAGAAGGACCGACCGGCTTGGCCCTCCCGCGGAGAGAAAAGGAAAGAGAAAAGAAACTAAGAATGGGGAGGGAGATGATAGGGGATAGGGGATTTGCCCATTCTTTTAAAAAAGCAAAGAGTTATTTAATATTTAGTGTTTGTTCTACGTATATTTCTGTGCTTTTCATAGAAGAGGCTCTCTTGGCGATTGTTCCTCCCCAAGCCAAGCTATCTTTTCCCTCCTCTCTTTTCGAGATCTAATTGCTTTTTTGTCCGTAACTAGATCGCTCTCTCCTCTACCCAACCTTTCTTCTTCTGCCCTCTCTTCCTTCCCCTTCCTTTTTCCTGCCATAAGTCATGATTGTCTTGTTTGGTGGTCCTCCCCTTCTCTTCCTCTTTTCTTGCTAGAGGTTAGTTTGGAGCAGCTAGGAAGGAAGGGTTTTTGAACCTCCCTTTCTCTCCCCCCCTCTTCTCATGTCAGGACTGTCATTGACTTCAATCAAAGGAGAACGCAGCTCGACCCATCCAGTGAGGAGGAAGGAAGCGAGCTCATTCGTCGACAACAATGGGTGCTTAAAAAAGAAAGAGGAAAGAGGCGAACGGGGTGCGTTTCCAACAGACACAAAGGAAAAATCAGGTTCCTCATATGAATCACTCGTACACCTAGCAATGCAGTATATATTGAGTGGGAAGAATAAGTTTAGTTTTTGCTTCACATTTGGCATTCGAAATTCTATGGCTGATACGAGAAGCAGAAAAAAGGCTTATAACGAGCCCCAGCTCACGAAAAACAAGCCTTTCCCCTTCCTTCCCCAACCTAGGTGGGCGCCCCGAGTCAACTCCAGCTCCAAGTCAAGCAAGCAAGCAAGCTCTTAGGCTTCACGTGCAAAAGAAGACGAGGGAAGGAAGAGGTGGGTCTCAAGCCCATTTCTTTTTGCTGCCTCGCTTGCCTTGCATGTGTGTGGTGCGGAGGAGGAGGAGGAGAAATCGTGATGGAAATCAAATAATGCTGAAGAGGAAGGAGGAGGAGGAAAGGGGGAGGGCGAACTCTCTCCTTCTCCTTCGTTCCTTTTCGCAGAGGAGTGATGATTCAAAAGGGAAAGAGAAAGAGGAGGAGGAGGAGGAAAAAAGGTTTTTGCAGGTAGTGGTTTTCTACTTGACGGGAGAGGAAAGAAAAAAAAAAGAAAGAAAAGGCATTGGGCTTCTCCCTCTTTTCTTTGGGAAACTCCTCCTCCTCCAAATTCGAATATTTTGCGTCGCTGCTGCTGCGGCGGGACAAAAACTTCGGACGGAAAGAAGAAGAAAAAACTTCGATTTGTGAGCCGAGCCGAAAAGGCTTTGGCTTTTGCAGATACACATTGGCAGAAGGAAAAGAGGAGGAGGAAGAAAACTTTTCTGTTCCAATGTTGCTGCTGCGGTCTTGGCGGCCCCCCTTCCACCACCAACAGAGGCCGGGAAGATGGCGATAACCGCATTGGAACATCCCCCCTTTCCCGCCGAACGAAGGAAACTTCCGCCGAGAGAACGAGCGGGGTTTGCCGGTGGTCGGTTGCGGAAGAGGCGACGGCATTGCCGTATCCTACTTACAATGGTTGCCGACACCATTGCGAAGAGGGGGGATTGAGGTTTTTCTTCTTTCCCGTAGCAAAGAAGACGAAACAAGTAAATGCCCTATTATTACTTTCACAGGCACTTACTCCATTTTCGCGAAGGAAATAAAATAATTTGGGT
>JAAUXU010111379.1_pt1 | contig 17794 bp, 25 predicted proteins | sample 7278151 | NCBI WGS metagenome assembly JAAUXU01 (sample SAMN14350113, study PRJNA611818) | marine sediment metagenome | isolation source: surface marine sediment (1.8m) | place: French Polynesia: Moorea | collected 2018-08 | reverse complement strand
GTGATCTCAAGCATCAAGGCCAAGATTGCCAGAAATCCAAGCTGCTCAATTCGAAAGCTGGCCAAGGACTCAAACATCTCTGCCACATCAATGCGCACACTCATCAAGGCCAATCGGGGCATGAAGTCCGAGGACCCAGGAGCAATGCCAGATGCTCACAGCAAAGCAGAGACAGAAGAGAGTCAACTGTGCCCAGTCAATCCTTAACTGGCTCAAATCAAATCCACACCGACCAATTGTCATTTCTGATGAAAAGAACTGGAATGTCGACATGCACTTGAACCGAAGGAATGACAGATACCTTGCTGCCAACAAGGCCGATGTCGACCCATCTGTGTGCTTCATTGCCAAGAGCAAATTTCCAGCCGAGGCAGCCGAGCTTTGGCCTTGTCGGAACTGATGGCTTCGTGTTCAAACCAATCTGGATCGATGGTGATGCCCTGAACAGCAAGCGCCACATAAAGATTCTTGACAAGACTGTCATTCCAGCCTTAGACAAGCACTATGGGACTGGGAACTACACATTTCAGCAGGATGGCGCACCCTGTCACACCAGCAAGGTCAGGCAGAAATTCCTAAGGTGCTGACTGGGAGCAAAGGGATTCTGGATGAAGTCGATGTGGCCACCATCGAACCTGAATCCTTTGGACTGTCGTGTCTGGACGCATGTTGAGACCAAGGCCTGTGTGAGCTCTCACCCAAATTTGAATGCTGTCAAGGCTTCTGTTGAGCGTGAGTGGGCCCTGATCTCTGACAGTAACCTTGTTGGTGCTGTCAAGGCTTTCAGGTCCCGCCTGGAGAAGTGCCTGGCGGCTGAGGGTGGGGGGAATTTGAAAAATGATTTATACATGCGCTATAGGTCAAATTTTGTTTAATAAAGTTTCATTGGAACTCAACGTTTCATTGTGGAAATCAATCTTGTAAAAGTCAATGAAAATATATGCAATGTTTCTGCGCACCCGGAACTATAATTGACTGCAGTAGACTTGCACAACACCGACTACCCTTTGAGTGCGAATGACGTAGACCAAATGCGTTTACTCAATGAATAGAGAGGTTGAAGAGAGTATATTTTTTGTTATGGTCAATAATAAAAACACGAGAAAGCCTTTTTTTTGGCAGCGTATTGCAGTACGCGTAGATACAATAGCGTGCGGAATGTTGCATCGACGTGGTTGTTATGACAAAGAGAAAGAGTTTTCATAGACAGGCTCTCCTAAAAGGGCAAATTTTTGCTAACACAGAGGATTATGAATATGATCCTATTCTATTGAGCATATTATAACTTATACTAAATTTTACGTATAAATGCAGGAACCAGACCACACAAGCCTTGGAAGCTAGTATCTACCCAGTTGTGGTACACGTACGTATGTGGTCGAGAAGTCTTCTCGACGTAGGACTACGTACTGTACTGTATCAAGTGTCATACCTGCAATTGAACTTTAAATACACGTACCTACGTAAATTTCAACTCTGGATGAAAAAATGTTTCCTATACGGCTTCTCTCTGCAAGTTGGTCTTGTCTTCCACCTTGGCCTGCCGGACCAAGGCCTGTCTCTTGCTGCTCCTTTCCCTTTTCAGTCTCGGAGATGTGACGGACGCCGGTACGGAGTACACCACGGGCGGGAACGCCTCGCCCAAGTCCATCTCCAGCAACAGCTCCTGACCCTCCTCTTCCGGAGACTGCTTTTCGAGGTGATAGTCGCTCAGACTGGTCAAAGACTGGGTCTGCTGTGGCAGGAAGACTTGATCACCTCCGCTGCCGCTCTCCATACTCGATGGGACCTCGTCAGGAAGGGACTGACTGCGAGGACGTTTGGCACCAACCACCGACTCTTCCTCCACCAACATCATGGCCAGTGACTTCTTGTGTGTCGGCTTCTCAGTCGTAGGCGCCGCTGACGCGAATTGCTTGGGCGGCGGCGGCGGCGTGTCCATCAGCTCTAGATTGCAATCGTCCGCTGGCAAAGGTGGTGGTGGGAGTGGGGGCGACGGCGACCCGAACTCCAGCAGTGGCCGAGAGCTCGGAGATGGAAGAGGTGGTGGCAGTGCTGATGGTGGTAGCGGCGGCAGCGGCGGCGGCGGCGGCAACGGCGGAAGAGGCGATGACGGCGACGACGTTAGATTAGCACCTATCGTTGGTGAAGGTGGCTGAGGTGGCGGCAAGGAGGAAGGCGGAGGCGATGGCGACGTCGTTGGTTGAGGTGGGGGCATCGACGACACCACCTCTTGATCTTCGACTGTCGTCGTGGTGATCGACGGTGGCTGGGAGAGAGACGTTGCTCCAGCTACTGGCATTGGAGTGGGAGACGCCGCCGCCGCCGCTGCTATTTGAGGTCTCGTTGGTGACGGTGAGGGCGCCGGCAGAGGAGATCGTGAAGGTGACGTTGAGAAGGTATCCTGCCTCCCCGAGGTGGAATAGCTCTCGTCTCTGACGAAGAGGGTGACGGGGCGAGAGCCCTCGATGTGTAGATCCAATGCCATGGAAGGATCATATGACTCTGTAGCAATAACGGCGGAAAGTTCTTATCCATATCATCGTTACACAGTGTAATTTACACACAAGAAAATTGGATGAAGATGTCGCGACATATTCAAGACAGGGAGTCCGTTCATGTCATGTAGAAGAGATAGCTGTCAAAGCAAAGCTTCTCTCTTGAGATCTTTATGTCATTGAGTCGTGGACTTCTGTTATCAGACATCTGCTTTACATAGTCACTTTATAGGAATAATTCCTCCTCTATGGTTCTGTGCTGACTTTTACCTGGCGGAGCCTGCTGCCTCTGCCTCGCCTCTCCAACCCTGGTGGCTGAAGCCCCCAACTCCAAGTCGAGGCTGTCCTGCTGCTGCTGTGGTCTTGCCAGAGACAGCCTCTGAAACGGCGAGGACGTGCGCAACATGAGTGTGGCTCCACCTGATGAGCCGCCGCGGCCTCCAGGGCCACCAACACTGCTTCCAACTATGCCGCCAGTCCCGCTTCCCTCGCCACAGTCCATGGAGATGGCCTGACGGGTTGCTGCCATGCGGGAACGGTACATGGTGGGTGTGAGGACCCGGTACTTGCCAGTCATGGTCAGAGGAGGCGGTCTAAGGGAGCAATGATCAAGGGACAAGATGAAGAAGTGCAATCTGAGCATTAGCACGAGCACCAGCATGGGCTTCAAGGTATGTATGTACCTTTGCCCCTCTGATTGTTCTGCTTTTGTAGTTGTAATGGTTGGAACTGCCAGAGTTACTCCGTGGTCGAGCTTGTGTTGAGCAATCTCTGGAGCCGAAGGACACTTCTGCATGCGCTGAGAGCCTTCACGGCGGAGCGCTGATTGCTCTGCATCAACCTGAACATGGTATAAGCGCGATGTTTTTTGCTTGGCCTCCTTAGCATCGATATCACCGTATATACGGATATATCACCTTGGAGGGTTTACAGTCGCTGTAAATGAGACTGTCTCTATATGAGGACGGGTTGAAGGTGGAGTCCCTGATGAAGTTGAGGAAGGCGTTGGTCAGCGCCCGTCGACCGATCTCGTCCATCAATGCAAGGCCAGGCTCAAGGTCAGCCCCTGCCAAACAATGAAAAAGTTCACAATGAACTTCGTGTACGTCCAGGACATGTTCGGGAGAAGAGCTGACGACGACATAAGCGTCGAGTCGTAGTACAGACCTTGAGGGTAGATCCCATCGAGAGAAGCCCTCTTGGTGCTGTGACTGCTACCCCCGCCTCCAACACTGTGTTGCAGGCTGGGTTGCGCCTTCTTGCCGCCGCCCACCGCGCCCACCGTCACTGCCAAGGGTGGCGCGCTCTTGATGGCCTTTCCCCCCACAGACACCACAGCCAGGGGGCTCTTGCTCCGATAAAATCCCGAGGCCGACTGCGCCAGGTGATGCCTGCTGGTCACGGTCGTCGTGGTGCTCAGCGTCTCCACGATGTTGCGATCCAGGAACGTTGTCTGACTGGATGATGAGCGGAAGCGGATAGCCTGAGGCAGGATGTAATGATTAGGAACGGACATCATTTGGTAGTGGACGTGTTGAGGTTAGTGGCAGCACTTGATCGAGTGCACGCTTACCCTGATCTTCTTCTGGTCGTCGTTGCCCTCTTTTTGCGAGTAGTTGGTGGACGGCCCCACTTTGGCCGCGTTGTCTCGAGACTCAAACGTCATCACACAGGCAGCAACAATCAGGAAGCCTAAATCGATACACTTTACAAGTACCGTACTAGAAGTAATGGGGCTTTTTTTTCACAAAGTTGTCCCGAGAAAGCAAAAACGAGATATCAAAATTTGAAAGGACGAAAGTCATATCCGCACTCACCGCCGACGCCCATGATGACTGGACCCGCGAAGCTGAGGTTGTTCAACTTGAACCTGTCCTCCGTGGCCAGCCCAGGAGTGAAGTGGAAATTGTCCTTGGAAACCGTGCCATTGGCAGCCAACTCGGCAAGCTGGCGTTGGTCGTCGAAGAAGCCTAAATCAACATCAACATAGTGCACAGCTGTAGCATTGCAGTGCGCTAAAACCGACAGAAACGCTCAACATTTCTTGGGTATTTTTTCTACCAACGCTCAATAACTCTTGAGCCATGTCAGGAGTTGCCAGGCTGTAGCACAGAGCTGCCAGCTTTGAAATTTTTAAGCAATGAACGAACGAACGGGACGAAACATTAAAAAATCAGAGTCCATCAGAGCATTTTTCTTGACAAAAAGACTCTCTTGACTTTGGGAAAAAACAATTTAATCCGTTGCTCGTCAGTCCGGACTGCGGGATCCAAAAGGCTCTTTTTGCTGTTGCTCTCCAGGCGTCATCTGGTCGACAACGCATTGGGACTCGGTCCTGCACGAGGACCCATTCCTCTCCACACACACACACACGGAGTCCTTCCATTCAAGGTCGATGTGGACCTGGTCGAGCATTTTCCTAACAATTAGCAGCGTTCATGCGACCCTGGACGAGCTGCAGGTCGAGTTTTTCTGGGGCTGACTGTTCAGGGGTTGCTCCCCCAGGTCATGCGGTTGCCACCGCCAGATGCGCGCTGTGTGAGGTTCGAGGCCGCCCAGTAATATTGGAATTTGCCAAGTCCATCCAGATACTGAAGAGAACCTCCTTTCACCCCTCGGTCTACGTCAAGTGCACTCTTGTCAACTCCGACCGGCGACGCTTGTGACAATGCAGGTCCTTCTTCTTGCAGTGCTCGTCAGACATTGCAGATGGTTTGCGTCGTCACGGAGTCATTGATCCTCGTTGCGGAGACTCCACAATTGAGTCTTGCGGAGTTTTTGCCCACTTTGGTCAACTCCTTGGGTCGATCAGACGCCTGAACGGCCCTGCATCGGTCGGTTCTTCTGACCCGATCTCCTGGAGCGAACGATCCTGCTGGCGCATTTCCAGAATCTGGCCGTGCTCGGACGGCAACAATCTTGTTGCTCAGAGCATACTTGACGTGTGCCAAGCCAAACTTTTGCTTAAACATTCGTCAGAAGTTTTCCAGCGAAAAGCGTTTCCATCCTTTTTTCAGCTGAAAGCAGTGCAAACACGAGGAATCACGACTTCTGGTACCAGTTGCACACATTGATGGCACTGCAGGCACCCGTTCGGTGCTCGGAGGCCCCCTTTTCCCCCGAAACCAAAGTGTTATTACAGAAGAGCTCACAATGTGTGACTGGGCCACTGGCTTGAATGGGCAAAGAGAGCCACAACCGGAACAAATACCCTGCTTTTATATATATTATATGACTGCAAAATGGGCCAGTAAAAGTGGCCTTCTGACGGACAAGCCGTCCCCCAAAGTGGTGATGATGTCATACAGAATTGTGTTTCAACGCTAAGTTGAAGACAGTTTTGCCTTGCAACCTCACCAATCTCAACTCTGCAAACTTCAGCTGCATTCGCACTCCCAGCCCGGTTTTGCAAAGTCGGTTTTTCTCAACGTTTGCACCGTTTAATGGCTGTGGCCAACGAGCAGGAGGAGCCTTTTTGTCCCTGGCCCTGATTTGGTCACTGTGCTTAAATGGGCAGTGTTGCTCAGTCCCACAGCGACCCTTTTAAGCATCGCCCACTTTAATTAACGGTGGGGTGCACAGCAATATTGCAGCGTCTCTATCTTTGTGCACCGTATGATGCACCTTCTCTGTACGTAGTATATATTAAAGGCATTCTACTATGAGAGAGGTTTTGTAACGTGACTAGGGCAAAAGTTTGTCCTCTATTCAACGACACTGAGTGAGTCTCTTTGTTTTATTCTGCAAGGTATAAAAGTTTCTCTATCACAAACCTTTTGGAGGGCTTAGACGAGAGAAGTGAGACCAAGTGAGGCACTTGAAAAACTTTGCTCCCCCTAGGCGAAGAGGAACTTTGAAAATTTTCCAACCACTCTCTCATGGACAATACATATGCTACACATGCGCCGAGTGGTCCGCCGTCGCCTCCGCGTGCAACACGTCCATGGCGCACTCCGTGAGAGGAAGGAAAGCCTTTGTGTGGCACGCCAGCAAAGCAACACGCCCATGCTCTAAGGCCTGTTGGGCAAACAAAAAATGAAGCCTGAATCATGGTGGTGATGATGGCTCTCGACGCACGTATTCTTGCACACCAGGGCTCGAGCTCGCCTTTCTTCACCCTCTGTCGAGGCTCTCACTTTAAGAGAAAGAGCTTCTAAACCGTCGTTCACTAACGCAGGAAGAAGAACAACAACAACAAGAGGAGGAAGTACATCAAGAACAAGAAGTTCCTCCCACTATCATTAGTTTCAATGCAATGCTCGTTGAGCACTTTTGCAGATGTATGTACTGCTGTAAAACAAAGAAAGTCACTACCACAGAACTGTACTGTACGGACGTCGTAGCCTCCAAGTTTTGATTACTGCTTGGTCGTAAAGTACGACAGTCCAATATAACCCACGTAGGATAACTGTAATCCTTTTGTGGCCAGAATACATGCACACCAACATGTGCAGCATAAAACTGCATTCTGCGTCCAATGTCCCACAGCAACCCAAGTTCTGGAACGTGTGCAGCATGAGCACTGCTGCAATCCTCCCTGTCGACTCACCGAGTATGGCCATGACAATGCCGATGCATATGAGCAGGATCCCCACGGTCACGGCCCTGCAGGCGTGCCACAGGCACGCCGTCGTCACCCGCGCATGCGGCGGACGCAGCGACGAGAAGGGACTGCCGCCCTTCAGCCGTTTGCTCCCTTCGCGGACTGATTGGGGGTTCTCGCTGTCCCGCTTGCTGGAGCCGCCGCGCCGCAGAAATGAGCCTCCGCCACCGCCGCCGCTGCCGCCATCGCGGCTGCTGCGGCCACCGCCGCCGCCGCCGCCGCCCCCCGACCCGCCGCTCCTGATGGAGAGCTGCAGCTTGAAGTATCCTGCGAAGATGCCGTCTACCCGTTTTCGGCCAAAGGCGCAGATCTGGGTGAGCAAGGTCTCGGCGCGTGTCTTCGGCTTCTTTTGAGGTCCCTGCTGTTGACTCTCGGAGGCCGTGGACCCCTCGCGGACTGAGCTCATACTCTAATATGGAAGAAACAAAAAAGTTAGAGAAAGCTATTAATGTGTGTGTCTGTGTGCGCACAGTGCGTGTGCGCGTGCGTGCGAGCGAGCGAGCGAACGTGCGTGCGTGCGAACGTGAGCGTGTGAGAAGCAACGGAAATTAACGTAACAAAACGCCTCACGTCACCTACGGCGCTATCGGCTAAAATGAGCACGTCGTCACGTGGGGCAGAAGCGAGCGCCTCGGCCAGCACGAGCACCCAGTGGGTGAGACCCGTGTGCTCATTATGGTGGGCCAGACAGACGTCATATAATGATTTCTCCCTAATCAACACTTGTGCTTCCACTCACGCTGTAGTTGACGTCAATCCTCTCGTCCATCATGACCCTGATGAGAGGATCCTGGCTGAGGACGATTCTGGGCCGCCGCACCGACGCCTCTCGTTTGGGGATGGCGTACGGGTCCCGCCGGCGCTTGCTGTGATCCGGAGGAAAGAGTGATCCGGGGCCACTGGCCGCCGCCAGGCCGCCGCTGGCGGCCGTCCCCGCGGCGGCGTGTGGCGGCGGCGGGAACTCCTCTTCTAGCGCGCCACGACTCCTGCGCCGCTGCGCCGCCAGCGCCGCCGGCGTCTTGCGCTTGTGTCGCCCGAGGATGCGACTCTGAGCGAACATGGTGTACTGTATATACTGTATACTATTGTAGTATAGCAATTTCAAGAGCTATTTTAGGACGAAATTGTCGATGCTTTCCTTTCATTTTTGTGTACAGAAGAAGAGAGAAGGCTGGAGGTAGTGCCAGCATCCCTCTTCTCTCTCTGCTCTCTTTGGAACTGCTGTGTATTCGTACTACGACAGAGAGAGGAAAAGTCGGAGGCCCCGGTGCTCAGCATGGCCTTGGTGGTGTTGGTAGATTCTTCTCTGTCGGAAGAAGAAGAAAGCTAGAAATTCTTGTTAGAAAGGGAGAGCCTTTGGCTCGGGGTGACGCAAGCCCAAGAGAGCCAGAACCATCGCTACACATGTGCTTGCATGTGTGTGAGAGAGCGAGAGAGGAGCTACAGCTACCATGGGCGACGACGGCGGTGGTGGAGGGCGAGGTGGCGCCGCTGGCGCCGCTGGCGTTGCTGGCGTGGCTTCCGGCCGCACACACCCACTCGGAGGACGAGGGCCCGACGGAAGCCGCAATTACGCGCTCGCCGCACGCGCTCGCGCCGCAGAAAATGAGCGAGCCCACGAACGAAGGCAAGAAAAGGAAAAGTAACCGTTTTCGTCGATAAATCGACTGGCGTCGCACTCCGAGCTCTTCTTTGAGGGCTCGATCGAGACAAAAAAAAAACCAAAAAGCTGACTGAAGCAAGTATGATGATAAAGGAGGGGGGGGGGGGCAGAATAAAACCCTGGTAGGACTGGCAATACATAGAGGATAGATCTGACCTGACCTGACTGCGCGTTGTTCCTTGGCAGCACCAAGTGAGCGATGGTTTCTCTTCTCCGGAATCTTTGCTTCTGGGGATCCATTTACTACAGCTTCTTACGCTTGACTTGAGTCCGGGCGCAGCAGAGTGAATGTTTCACGTGCCATTTGCTCGCTCAACAGGGATGATTTGGCGTACAAAAGCTCGACTCTTTTTCACGGTGTCAAACAGAGGCTTCTTCACCTGTGCGCCAAAGGATGTGGCGAAGAGGTCGACCAAGTTGGGGGGGCAAAAAACAAACAGAACGACAAAACAAAGAAGTCTGGGCAACTTTTGAATGCAAAGCTAAGCTGCATTTGGTCCAGCGCTGCTCGGTCCAGGTCTCCCGTTGAGGGTTGGGGACCGCCGGTGTCGACGTAAAACCAATTTGGCATTGTGGCATCAAAAGAAGTGAGACCAACCTGGGGACATCGGACAGCGGGAGAAGTCAACTTCAAAGCTGGAACGCTACAAGACAGGTGACTTCCACAACCTCTGGATCCCTTAGTGTGGCTTTTTGGTCCGGAACACGTGGCAACGCTGAGTCAAAATGATTCGTTAAGAGCTGTACAAGTTACCTCTTTCTTCAAGGAAGAAATGAAGAAAGTTTAACTTTCCTCCACTGTACTTTCACGCCTTGACTTTCCATTTCCAGTATCCCGTATGTGGAGACGGAGAGTCTGATGTCACTAAAGGATATTGGCAAATTTGGTTTTGCAACGCCAATGAGGTTTTGCGCTTTAGAGCAAAAAGTCCCTCTCAGATCCATACGGACACCGATAGAACTGGACTGGACTCAACCTCACGTATATTATGCCCATTGTCCGAGCTGTCTGCTGTCCGCCGAGACCTCAATAGGCAAATGAGGACTCTCTTGTGTGGGGTGCATAAACAGTTATGCAATATCTTCATATTGTCTTTTTACCGGGGATTTGGCTAGCGAATTTCTGGCCTGGTCCAATACAAAGCTTCGCAAACCCCTAGGCACGATTTTGCATTGTCGCGCATGCCGAGTCAAGCAGCTTCGAAGATCATCACCGTGGACTTGGTCTCGTCCTACGTGACCGCGGCGGAGGACCAAACCTCCATTATGGCGTCAGTACTGTGCTGTACTGGAAAGCGTTACTTGTGTCAACAGACAATCGTCCTCACTGTCTGTTCTCTCACACTTTCCCACATACGGCACTGCGGCACGACCAGACCGGCGGCGGCCCGGCTCGGGTCCGCATAAGTAGGCCTACGTAGAGCAAGGCCTATATAAGGCCATGAATATTTCATGACAGAAATATGGGAGACGACGACGCCTCGACCATGACAATGTTGGGAACTGAGCAAGGTGCACGAGACAGGAGGAGCTTTTTCCGTGTTTCGACTTCTGGTGCTTCATGAAAACTTTTCCCCTCCTCTCTGGTGGCTTAGCTGAGATGGGGATATCAAATTCCTTCATGAAAGATAAGGACGGAGGCCTGTGGGCCTATGGGCCAGTGGGCCTGCACTATTAACGTCCTGTCCGTATTCTCCGTACAGTAGAGCAGAGTTGGCCGAGTCCACGACAGATTTCCAAAAGTTCTTCACGCAACCTTCGAGCGTGTCTGTTGTTCGTTCACACGTTCCCCTAGCCCATGTGCCTCTTCGGGGATCTGAATTTCCCCTCAGTGGTGTTCTTCCCCTCCCCGGGCTCCCTGGATGTACAACGACCTCCCACAGGTACCCGTTGCCCACATCCAACTTTGCTGGCCCAGTTGTGGAGAACAAGAACGTTGACCTGGGGATGATGATCACTTTGATGTGGACACCCGAGTATACCCATTGCCTCCTTATTCTGTACCTGCGACTTCAGGCGGTCGGGGTCATTCCCAGCACCGGGTGCGGTTGGAGTCCCCGGGTGACGGCCCCGATTACAGCTACACAGACGTCATCGGGAGCGCTTGAACAGAACTTTTTTTTATTCGGAAATTGGTTCTTCCGGCGTTCGCCGTCGCCTCATCAGCGCCAGACTTATAAGTATTACGCAGCAAGATGTACTACGTACATTTGACAATCAGTAAGAATAGTAATGTCAATAATATTACGCTTCTGCTTTATATGTGTACATACTGTAGTAGTTTCAGGTTGAAAATATTCTGCGCTAAGCAAATCACAATGCTATCATCGGGATGGTAGGTTGACGGGTTGACAACAATGGCCTCTCTCACTCACACGGGGAGCAACTTGTTCACCCCCATTGAGAAGAACTCCAGCCATCGCGTGGTTCTTTGTCCTAGAAACACTTTGTGAGTGAGTAGAAGAGTCACTATTGCTTCACGAAGCTGCAAAGTGAGCATACGAAAAAACAAAACAAAATCCCCGTTTTCCACGAGTGTCCGCCCAAGAAGAGCGGCCAAGGAATGAGAGAGTTCCACACATACTCGACAGACTGATGATGACTAAAACAATAATACAAAGATGGAAATGTCTGGTCACGACTTCTTTTTGTTTGTTTTCTCTATTTTTCAATTCACTGACTTCTCGTCCAGGCTTGGACCTTGAGTGTGCCAAGCTAGAACAACACGATCTTCTACTTCTTCCACTTCTTCTACTTCTGCCTCTTCAGAAGGCTTTCCAAATCACTGGTGATTTTTTTAACGTTTTTCGTTCCAGTTTTTCATTTTTTCTTAAAACTTGCTATTGTACAAGCTGATGGAGATAAGCACTAATAGCAAATTGCGAAAGGATTTGCAAAAACTGTACCTTTCAAAAAGACGGTCTTGCCTACAAAATTGGTCTCTAGATGTTTTTTTTTCTGTAATTTTCTCCCTGACCTCTGTGATAATGGCTAAAGAAGCATCAGCGCTGATAATGGCTTTAGTAGTGATAGGATTGATCGTAGAAATAGGAAAGCATCTAGGATGGGTGGGGGCTTCTAGTGAGGAGAGCTGTAGACTTTTTTTTTCCTGTTGCCCACCTTGTTCGCAGCTGGAAACCTTCTTCGGTCTCTTACTCTATAGTACGTATACGCAAGTGGGATAACGAGATCAAGACCAGAGCCTTAGAAATAGGCGGCTCAATCTTGTCTACTTTCATTAAGAAGGTCCTGTTATAAGTACATAATGTTTAGTCTTCATACGAGGCAGGTGGAGGGAAACATCACACGTCTGAGGATCTCTGGCGTCGAATTCCTCCTCCACTACCCGATGCAGAGGAAGACGGAAGTGACACGGGACCTTCGCTCTAAAAACAAGATCAAATCTGACTTCATCTAGAAAAATCTTTAGATCATTCGGTTCTTTATTAAGCTCACCTGACTCTGTCCCCCGCCGTCGCCGTCGCCGCCGTCGCAGCCGCCACCGCCGCCGCCGCCGCTCTCAATTTCGTCCAGCGACTCCAGCCTGGCTATTGGCGCCTCCAAGGCGGACTTGAACTCCCAGGATTCGGTGCCGGTGCCGCCGTCTGAGCTGCCCTTCGAGTCCTCGCGGCGGGACTGTTGCCAGCTGGAGAAGTCTTCGGACATCTAGGAGAGAGAGAGAGAAGAATCATGGCTTCAACTCCAGCGTGTTGGACGTGAAGTCGAGCAAGCAGGAGCACAAGGGTTACTTGAAAAGCAGCGCGAACATGGAATTACAGTGAAAGAAGCTAAAAGAGACTAGAAATGACCTGTGAGGAAGAGGATGATGAGGGAAAGAGCTTTCTGTTCAGTTTTGGCGGTCTCGCTCGCCTTTGGGTGGTGTTGGTGGCGCTGGCGGCCGAGGAGAGACAACCGTGCTGCTCTGCAGATCCGTTCACAGAGTTGCTACTGCTGAAGGAGTGGGAGCGAGAGGAGGATGAGTGGGCGAGGCGGAGGCGGCGGCGGCGGCCGCCGCCGCCGCCGCCACCTGCTGGAGGGGGCGTGGGGCACTCCTCAGTGATGTAGGGAACGAAATCCTAATGAAGACATGCGTGGAGGTGCTTTTTCGTGCTCATACCAACGCCACAAACTTAGTGTGACAGTACAAAGGACACGACTGACTGTCTTCCGTGATAGAGTCAGGAGAACATCCAGAGGCAGGCATGACAAGGTTTGGATCTCACCTGAGCAATGTCGGACGGTTGGGAAGTGGACCTGAGTGGGGGTGGGCCAGACACTGCAGAGGCCACGCCCTTCTGACCACCCGCGGGCGTGGGAGTCGACGATTTCTGCTGCCGTTGCTGTTGTTGCTGAGGTACAGAGACAGGAGAAGAGGTCGTGTCCTCCACTGAATCTTGGGCAGCATCAGGGCAGCCAGCTGCATCTGTCGAGGACAGAACATTTCGTTCCTGCTGCAGGATGGCGAGGATCGTCGAGATGTCGCGCGACACCTTGCTTTCCAACTGATCCAGTTGCCTGCGGTGAGAAGGAACACGCTGTGGAGGAAGGCACTGACGGTCATAGTGAGGGGGGGGGATGTCATGGGGGATTTATATCCTTATAAGTGGTTCTCATGTAAGTCATTCCAATAAGCAGCGTCCTCTATCGGACACTCATGGGCGTGCACTCATAGCATTCTGGCGGGATCCTCCACAAGTGCGACAAGGTGCGACACGCCGTGACTCCTCCCCAGACGACGGCGGAGGAGGCCATGAAGTGAAACTCATACACGCACGGTTGGGTGCCGTCGAACTTATAAGTCTTTCTGCCCAACACCAAGCTATCCATGAAAGCACATCTCTGTGTGGTCGTACTTGACGATGGAGTCGATCCTCCTGGTGAGCTCTCCATCCTCAGCTCTGGCACGACCTTGCACGACCTCTTGGCGTGTGGTGCTGATGGCGGCTGGAGGACTCGCATAGGAGAGACAAGTCAGACTGCCACTCTGCTGCCGGATGTGATGAGTGGGATGATGCCCTGGAAGAAGCAGACGCGTCACACACCTGGTCGGTATGGCAACTCTGTTCACATCAACTAGCTTGGTAGAGCTGTCACTACCATCGGCCATGCAATATGTACAGTTTTTTTTACACACAGGAGCAAAAGTGAGCGCCCACTAGCAAATTAGCAGAAATCGAGGGTTAACGGTGACGTTTATTTTTCTATGGTCTTGTAAGATAGTGTGTATTGATCTGTGCATGTAGCGTAGGAGCTGTATGTGCAGAAAATATGACATTCTTAATACCCCACCTACTGGAACTTTCTTTTCATCGTTGCAAAGCTTCATAAGTTAAGTACTTCACTTTGTACAACATTTCGCATTTAAGGAGGCGTCAGCAACTTTGTGTAGCATGCATCGAGGGCCTCTGTCTGTAGCGCCTAACATACCAAAATGTAGCTTCTTGGTGCTGCAGCCGGTTGTTGGACCGTTGCAAAGTTTGAGGCTCAAGTTACTCACTTGAGTTACTCACTTTTGGACAAAATTGCACATTTAAGGCGGCGCCGGCGATTGAAACACAAAAAACTTCGTACATACCCTCGATTTGCCACTACTGAGCAAAGGGGCGTCCACTTCTGCTTGCTACCGTGCCCACAACTGGATGCAGTTGGTCTTGCCTGCTTCTAAACGAGACAGCTAATGTGGCGTTTGTCCGATAGGTGCCAAACTTGGCATGACAGACGAATATTTGGCATTTTTTCAGGCCGCAACTGTAGTCGCAGTTGGTTGATGGACCTGTCAAGCAGCTGAAGCAGTTGGCATGCTCGCACCAGCGGTCAAACCATAGGACATGCAAGCACAATGGTAGGGGAGGTATAGGGGGTCGAGGTGGGCTTAGTTTGCACTGCCTCGTTTCATTGTTGTTGTTGTTGGGGGGGGGGGAGGTAAGAACATTGGGCCCCACTCTGGCATACCACAGCAGTTCGCAAGTAAGTGATAGTGAATGAGGAACGAAAGCAACACAGCTCTGTGGATCCTACCGGGTGTTTCAGGACAGTTTCAAGTCGCCAGATCTCTCGCAAGCGCCTTCAGTTGTGCTTAGTTGCTGAAGGAGGCAAGTCTCCGATGCCAGAAGCTTTCCTCTGCCACTGCTGATGCTCAAGATTGGTCTGGACACAGTTCAAGAAGTTCCCAAAACCTTGAAACACCCGGTACTTACTGAACAGTGGTATGGCAGTGTTATTGAAGTTCTCCCTGGACACGAGGCACGCACCGTACACACATGCTTATGCAGTTAGACAGGGCAGGAAAAAGAGAGAGTTAGGAACTCCATGTGTCTGCATCCTTCTCCATATGCTGGTGAAAAGTAATCTATGTAATGGGCTAATTGTTATTCTTCCTTTTCCTGGCTACTCATCTTACCCAGCCTAAGGTCGGATTTCGATAATCTACTCGTCGTCTCCGCCGCTGCGGCAATCGAAGGCCTAACAAAGGCGTGGGTTTGGGCTTGGGCGTGGCCAAGGCCGTGGAGGAGGCGGAGGTCATTAAAGCTATGCTTCAGGTGGCTCAAAACTCCTAAGAGGAACAAAAGAAGAAAAATGCTGCTTTTGGGCTAAATGGGGAGAGAGAACAAAATTGACTCCGATATTGACAGACAAACGGAGTGTTGCAAATTCCATGCAAAACTGAGGGGGGGGGAGAGGAATATGAGAATTGATTTTTGCACCATCAACTTTATGCAAGGGCACCTCCAATGGTATGGGCGCGCTTGCGTTAGTATAAGCATTTATGGGCAGAAAAAACATCTTTAAATTACTTCTTCGTTTGAAGGAAAACATACGCATTTGGCTGCGTTCTTGGTGCTTCTTTTTTCGTGCGCTAACTCATGCCAACATTTGTTTCAGTGCTGCTACTGCACTGCATGTATGCACTCGATCATTCCATTCAGTCACCGTCCATTGACCTACCGGAGAGAGGATTGAGACCGCCGAAGTGATAGGAGGGTTGCGGTTGTCGCTCCTCAAAGTCCAGATTTAGTGGAGTCACGTCTTGGCCGGCCTTTTCTGGAGAGAACTCCAACCTGCCCGGAGGGGAGGAAGTCCGCAGAGGCGGCGGCGGTGGCGGCGGAGCAGCAGAAGGAATTGGACCTGGAGCTGGAGGAGTCGTGGCCATGCAGCTGACTCGCGAAGGGCCAGGGATCTCTTCGCTGGAGTGCTGGTGGTGATGCTGTCTATTGCCAGATCCCGGGGAGAGGCAGATGGCATGGCTGCCGGCGTCGTCTGCTGGTGTGTCCTCACTGGAGGAGGATGAGGAGGAGACACTCATCAACCACAACCTGAAAGACACCGTGGTGTCCGCATCTCTTACCTGTCTGTGTCCTTCTTCTTTTTCCTTCTGGTGGTCTTCCGTCTCGGCATCTTGTAGTCCTTCATCTCGCTCCTCTTGTCATGGACCTCGTGCAGGTCATCCTCCACTTCGTCCGTCTCCTCGCGGAAGAACCGCCGGAACACCGTGGGGTCCACGCCGCTCACTTCCTCCTACGTATGTAGAATGGTGCTTTGTGTGCTCGATGTCAACATCAGCATGAGTATAGAAACAAAGAACGTCGAGACACGCGAAAGAGTCCAGATGCTTTCCAAGAATGTTACACATCCCAGAAAGAAGCAGAGTGTGCGGGTCAAAAACTACAGGGTGGCCAAAAAGTTGCCTTACATGTTCAATAGGTCTTATTTCGTGACACCTTTCAAGAAGGTGTATGTAACGTTATAAGACCCACATTGCTCATTCCTCATGAGTGCGTCACACATCCCAAGCAAGTTGGATGCCCGGAAGTCCTCATTGGCAATGCAGTTGGTGCTACAAATTGTGCGGGATTCCTGTAGGCCCTTCCAGGGGCATCTAGAGCCACTATTTGAACAAATCTGCTCATGAGGCTTTTGTCTGACATTCATTGAATGTTCAGGTGTCCGTACGATTATCAAATAAAACCAATTGAGTGTGGGCCAGGACTCATTGGCCACCGGGCAACGAGGAGTGTGGCAAGTACATGGACCAATGAGAGACATATGACAAATGAAAGACTACTCACGTCTCTCAAGTTGAAGGTAACCTCTAGGTTGTTCGAGAACGACTCAGCAAACTCCGGGTAGAGCTCCAAGACCTCCAGCAGATCATCTCTCATGATCTTGTGCAAGTCGCAGTAGGTGAGGGCTCGGACATTGCACGAGGACTTGCCGATGGTGGGGTAGATGCATGGGTTCTCACCGAAGATGTCATCCTTGCCTGTCAGAAATGACAAAAAGGTCGGACGTTGAATTAATCATGTAACGGTGCACGTTGACGACTGCAGAAAGTCAATACACAACACCCGTCAGATAATCGGGGATTGATATGAATCATGTCGCCCTTACCTAGAATGGCCATGACGACGTCATCCTTGACGATTTCGATGGAACCCCTTGAAATAAAGTACAGGGACACAATGACGTCACCCTGGTGAACGAGGGTGTCACCAGGAGGTGCATGAGTAGTCTTGAACTTCATGGAAAGAGCCCTTGAAGAAAGAAAAAAAACCTCATTCTTCTTCAGCTTCTGTGACTGAACCACAGTCACAGCATGCAGCAGTGTTGGACTTCTTGCCCCTGAAGCGGTTGGGTGGTTACAGCATTTTCCTCCTCAGGGAGAAATGTCAAAGTACGAGAAGTGGCAAATTTGCCAGTGCAATTGGGCAAAACTGCGAAATGCCATCTTCCATTGGATGTTCAACTTCAATTGTGAACTGTGGGGGAAAGTTTTAAATGGAAATGATAGTGGGATCCATGCGGCAGTGCGACTTTCCAACCTTCTGATGCGAGGATTGACCTTGACTGAGTGAACTTATTCACGCACGGGTCTTACACATGCCTACTACCTAAATAGGCCTTCGTGCAGGGCATTGATAGTACCTGAGGCAGCCCGATGAGGCGCCCTCAAAGGCGGGACAGTTGTTGAGCAAATTTCTGTTGAGGTGAACACAGAGGTCTGCCTGCAGACAGTCCGGGAAGCCCTTCAAG